>VOFE01000454.1_pt1 | contig 18001 bp, 27 predicted proteins | sample 5384071 | NCBI WGS metagenome assembly VOFE01 (sample SAMN12384724, study PRJNA508395) | human gut metagenome | isolation source: healthy gut D | host: Homo sapiens
AATCTGACGGTAATCAGAGACGCCCTGGAGTTAATCGAAAAAATTACGGCGTTACCATCGACTTTGCCAGAATGGGTTATGATGAGCCTTCGGTCTACGAAATGATTGCCAGCGGAAATACCTGCAGATGCGGTCAATTTGCCTCATACGCTTCGTCTCCACGCGGCGGCATATGCCGCTGGTACAGACAGCCTGGCTGAAGCGGCATTATCCGGCGGAATTTATGGCTGCGCTGATGACCAGCGTAAAGGGCGATCCCCGTCAGGTTGCGAACATATCCGGAACTGCAAGGAGATGGGCATTCAGGTGCTCCTCCGATGTGCTGCAGAGCGAAAAGAAATTTTCAGTTCACGACGGAGCCGTCCGTTTCGGAATGATGGGAATAAAGAATGTAGGAGACGCCGTCATCGATGAGATCATAAGAGCGAGGAAGGAATACAATCCTTCCGGGATTTCGAAGATTTTATCAATTTCTGACATCAGCAAAATTAATAAAAAGCCGTCGAAAGTCTGATCCGCGCCGGGGCCTTTGATACGATCATGAAAACAGAGCGCAGCTTCCTCGCGGTCTATGAGTCTTTTCTGGAATCGGCGCACAATCTATCGAAAAATAATGTAGCAGGTCAGATTTCGCTCTTCGGCGATCTGGGCGATCTGGGATCAGGTATCAGCGATGCGGTGGATCGGGCCGATATGAAGGTGAAGATGCCGGATGTCAGAAATTTTGATAAACCGGCGATCTTGGCTATGGAAAAGGATGTTCTCGGTGTGTATGTTTCCGGACATCCTCTGAGGACTATGCGAGCGGATCCGTGAGGTATCCACGATCACCACGGAGCTTTCGATTCCCGGAGGATGATGGATCCGAAAATGATGGACGGCGGTAGTACTGGCGGGAATGATCGTATCCAGGCGAACGATGATTACCTGAAAAAAACGATGATGGCCTTCTGCAGATTGAGGATCTGTACGGTGTGGCAGAAGTCATCGTTTTTTCCGAATGTCTCACGAAAAGGTACGGAGAAACCGGGACGACGGCATCGTCGTCGTCCGGGGAATCTTCAGCCAGAGAGGACGATCAGCCGAAAATTCCTGGCATCCGAGATTGAAGAAATCGATGCTTACCGGTCGCCGGCGGAAGCGGGGAGGGGAAATTTCTTCCCCGGCAGGAACGTATCGGAACGGCGCAAACGCGCAACAGAGTCTGGGAAACCGCGCAGGAGCGGTAAATCGCAGCGACCTCCGCCGGGATGAAGCGCGGATACATCTTCATATTCCTGAGGGAAAAGCGTTGAAGAAATCATTCGTCAGCTCGGCGATATCGTAAAGAGATATCCAGGACAAAGGCGGATTGAGGTGTGTATGGAAGAAAAACGGAGAGGTCTTCGCACCGGAGAGCGGTGTACGGCCGTGCGCGATGATCTCTACCAGGCCCTTTACGACCCGATCTGCGGCTGGACGGAGAAAGGGCGCTGAAAGCCCCCCCGGCGGCAGAACGGGAATACTTCTGACACAATCGTCGGAACGGGCTGTCATGTGTTATCTCATGGATGAAAATTTAACAGTTGTAAGCGAGAGTCTGTTTTGATATACTGAATCTTGAATATTGTGTTAGAACAGGTGAGTATTTACAGATAATTAGGGGGGTAGATTATGTGTGGAATTGTAGGTTATATAGGAGATGAAAACGCTTCTGATATCGTCATCGACGGATTGAAGCGTCTGGAATACAGAGGTTATGATTCAGCGGGCACGCCTTGTGCACAAAAAACGGCATGATGGTGAGAAAGAAAAAAGGCCGGATTAAAAAATCTGGAAGATATGATTGCAGGTGAAAATCTGTACGGCCATCTGCTATCGGTCATACGCGGTGGGCGACTCACGGAGCGCCTTCCGACAAATGCGCATCCGCACTGTGACCGCAGCGGAAAGATCGCGGTCGTTCATAACGGCATCGTAGAGAATTTCATGCAGCTTCAAAAGAATGGCTGATCAGCGAACACGGAGTGGAATTTCACCTGAGACAGACAGAAGTCATCGCGCAGCTCATCGAATATTTTATCACGGCGATTTTGAGGATGCCGTCTTTCAGGCGGTGGAAAAGATGCAGGCGCTTACGGATTGGGCGCGTTATGTGCTGATGAACCGGGGAAACTGATCGCAGTGCGAAAGGACAGTCCTCTGATCGTCGGACCCGAGAAGCGTTGTCAATAAAATCTATATTGTGGCGTGCGGCACGGCTTACCATGCAGGTCTGGTTGGAAAATACGCCATTGAAAAGATGGCAAGAGTGCCGGTGGAAGTGGACGTGGCATCTGAATTCAGATATCGTGACCCTTTTGTCGACGACAAGACTTTGTTCATCGCCATCAGCCAGTCGGGTGAAACCCTGGATACACTGGCGGCGCTTAGGAAGCCAAACGCAAAGGGGCCAGAGTGCTTTCCATCGTCAACGTGGTGGGCAGTTCTGTCGCCAGAGAGTCTGACGACGTGTTCTACACCTGGGCGGGACCGGAAATCGCGGTAGCTTCAACCAAAGCCTACACGACCCAGTTGGTCTGCTTCCGCTCCAGATCCTCGCTTATTATATCGCGAAGCAGAGGATGCGATATCGACAAACCGAAGAATCTGGCGAAGAGCGTGACAGTGGAATAAGAAAACAAAGTAAGAATTTTTGCGGAAGAGAGATAAAAAATACGGGCAGCCGAAAAGGCTGCCCGTATTTTTTAATCGTCTACTACGCCGGGAGGATTCGTTTGTCCTCCGCCCGGGTTACTCGGGTCAGTAGCGCCGCCCGGATTGTTTGGATCCGTATTACCGCCTGGATCGTTCGGATCGGTGGTACCTGGATTGCTCAGGATTATTTGGGTCAGTGGCGCCGCCCGGGTTGCTTGGATCACCAGTACCGCCCGGATCGTTTGGATCTGATGTGTTCGGATTGTCCGGATCTTCCGAAGGGGTGCCGGTGGTCGGCGTAACTTTTCCGGTGTCCGGATCGACAGTCACATAAATCTTTTCTCCGGTGTCCGGATCGATAATATAAGCTTTTCCTGTTTCATCGTACAATACTTCCGGTTCCTCGTCGAGACCGGATACTGCCGGGCCGGTTCTGCTGGTTCCCTTTACATAGTATTCTCCGCCGCTCATATACACATCGGACGGTTGGGAAGGAATCGCGTCGTTTCACCTTTCGGAGCGATCTGGCGCATGACTTTGCTCCAGAGAGACGCTGCTGCGGAACTGCCCTGTGACAATTCGATATTCACATCATTTCCGATCCATACAGACGCTGCGTATTGAGGTGTAAATCCGACGAACCACGCGTCGTAATTGTCATTTGTCGTACCTGTTTACCGCCGACCGGTGCTACGCCGATAGCGGCGCGGCCGGCGATGCCGTTGGTAACCGTCGTGCGAAGAATGTCGGTCATGATGAAGGCTACGCTTTCATCGAAGACGCGTGTCTCTTCCGGCTGAGATTCCAGAAGTACATTGCCCTGGCTGTCTGTAACCTTTGTATATGTGGTAGGTTCCACATGCACTCCCTGATTAGGGGATGTCGCGTATGCAGAAGCCATTTGATCGGCGAGATACCTTTTGACATACCGCCCAGAGCCAGAGCCGCGGGGTTTTTGTCGTTGGTATCTCACGTCCTCTACCACGGTGGTTACACCGTTTTTCTTGAGGAAGTCGATGGAATAATCATAACCGATATCATTGACCAGATTGACGGAAGGAACGTTCTTGGACTGTTCTACACAAGTCCGCAGCGTAATCCAGCCGTCGTATTTATTGTTGGAGTTCTTCGGCCACAATTTGCCGTTGACATAATTCGGTTTATCTTCGATGGTGCTGCCCGCTGTCCAGCCGGTATCGAGATCTACGCCGGACTGAAGCGCAGGTCCGTAAACGCCGATCGGCTTGATGGAGGAACCCGGCTGGCGGGGATTATCGGCACGGTTGTAGAGGAGACGGCCCTTCAGACTTCGTCCTCCCACCATCACCTTGATCTGACCGGTAGTGATGTCTGTGACTACCATAGCGCCCTGAGGCTGAATCGTCTCCTGTCTCAGAGTATAGTGCTCCGGATTGATGGTAATCGTACCGTCGCCCATAATAAAGATATTCTTGTCGCTGTCGATGAACTCCTTGCTGATGATAACGTTGCCGTCAGTATCTTTTGTCTTGTACTGAGAATCGATTCCGCTGATGACACCGCCGTTGATATTGTAGAGGATGCCGTCCTCTGTGTAATGCAGCTTGCTGAATTCGATCTGTTCTTCGCTGTTTCCTCCGGCTCCTTTGACCGTATAGAATTTCAGTCTCTGTCCGGCGTAGAGGATCAGATTTTTCTTCGTCAAAACCGAATTCACCGTATTTCAGTGTGAAACTGTCGTCACTGTTGAAATAAGAGGATTTTTTTGTACATGACGACGTTTCCGTTTTGTCGATCATATTTCCGCTGCTGTCGGTTCTGCATACCCGTATGCTCGGATAGTTGGAGCTCTTGCTGAACTCGGCTTCTGCGATCTGCTGCATTTCCACATCCAAAGTACTGTAGATATAAATACCGCTGTTGATCAGATCTTCCACCGTATTTTCGTTGAGATTGTATTCTTCGATAAGGTCTCTGCGCACTTCGTCGAGACAGTAATCTGCAAAATACGAAGAGACTGTCTGCTTGTCTTCCGTCGGCCGGAGAGATGCTTTGATGTCTTCCGCAAGAGCTTCTTCGTATTCCTGCTGACTGATCTTGCCCTGTTCCAGCATAAACTTCAGGACAATCTGCTGCCTGTCTTTAAAAGCGTCGTTATAAACGGTGGTGAACGTATCTCCCACTAAGAGGATATCTTCGCTGTCCGCAGTGACATCTTCATTATAGTAGTTTTTTCATCAGAGCATATTTTGACGGACTCTTCGGAATGGAAGCGAGCGCCGCGCACTGCGCGATAGTAAGATCCTGCAGCTCACAGCCGAAATAAGCGTCCGCCGCCGCCTGACGCCGTAGGCGCTGTATCCCAGCGAGATCGTATTGAGGTAGGCTTCGATGATCTGCTCTTTTGTGAGATTTTTTCCAGAATAATCGTATAATAAGCTTCCCGGATCTTACGGGTCATCGAACGTTCTGTGGTCAGATACAGGTTGCGGGCCAGCTGCTGAGTAATCGTACTCGTACCGCTGACATCTTTGTCAGTAAAGATGCTTTCCGCAATAGCACCCAGAATGCGAACGTAATTGAATCCGTTGTGTTCGAAGAACGTTTTGTCTTCCACCGCGACAAAGGCGTTGATCAGATTTTCAGGGATCTGATCATAGGTCACGTTAGTACGGACGACCGACGCGTCTACGTACTCCAGCAGTTCGCCCTGATCATCGAAAATTTTCGATGTCTGCTGCAGATCGCCGTAGATGTTGTCCGGATCGATTTCAGGGGAGGTGAAGACCACGAATCCCATAAGCTGCGCCTGCTATGATGCAGGCGATCAGCAGAATGATAATCCAGCGGATGATCCGGCGCCAGAGAGGCTTTTTCCGTCCGCCGTCTCCCCTGATTTCCTTTTCTTTTCGGTTTCGTTTCTTTGTCCATAGTTTTGTCATTTTTCCGCTTCTGCTGCAGGAAGAAGGGGTTTATCCGCAGCTGCCTGTGTTTCTCGATCTGTATCTGCGTTATCTGTCTGTCTTGCTGTACCGCGGTTCGAAAGAAGAGGATCTTCCGGGCCGGTCAAGTCTTTGCTCTGCAAATCCGCAGCAGGGCCGGAGGGGCTTTTCGCCGGAATTAGACGATGAACCGCCGCTGGTACCGCTGTCTTCGCCTGCGGGCTCTGCGCCGGCTGAAGGTGTATCCGCCGCGTCCGCTCTTTTGCCGCCGGGTTCTTCTTCCAGACCGTCGGAATCCGCTTTGCCGGGACTGTTTTTCCTTCCCACCGGTTCATCTGCGCCTTCAGCGGCTTTGCCGGCACCTTCCGCATCCGGTGCAGAGGTTTTCTGCTTCTGAAGAAAATTCCGAGGTGTTCGTACGGAGAGCGGTGTCATGATCGGCTTTCTGCGACGCAGACTCTTTTCCTCATCCAGAAGGACGTCCAGTTCATCGAAGATGCTTAAGTCCAGATCTTCCTCCGGCGGAGCGCCGTCCTGCGGATCGGCAGAGTACTTTTCTGCTCCGGATTTTAACTTGTCGAATTGGGAAGTATGTCTCATAGAACCGGAGCTGCCGCCCGAATTCTGCAGCTCGGAAAGCGCGAAGTCGTCGTCAGGCCGAGATCTTCCAGGCTTCGAACCGCAATATCGCCGTCACTCCTGAATTCAGTCAGAAAATCATCCCAGTCATCGGAATGTCTGCCTGCGCTGCCGGACGGTATGCCGCCGTTTTTTCCGGCTCGTTTGTCAAATTTTTCTGTCATATAATTATCACCTGCCTAAAGGCACCAAATGTACATCAAATAGATAAAAAATTATACCATACACAAAGTTGACAGGCAAATACATGTTCAATATAATGTATGATAAACATTAGTATTAGAGGGCTTTGCGGCTATTTGACGTCTAATGTGAAATTTATATTACAGAAATTACAAAAATAGAAGCGACAAATTTTTTACAATTACTGTAAACTTGTCAGTAAGGAGAAAGCTGTGATGGACGACACCCACATACCGGGGCAGGAAGCAGTGCTGAAAATTCCTATCGCCGCGGAAAATATCAGAGAAGAACTGAATTTCTATAAGACTTTAAAAGATCATTTTAAAATCTACGGCAAGCCGACAGACGATCTGGATTTCATTATAAAAAACTTGGAAGATCAGATCGCGGATTTTGAAGCAGGCAGTCCGATCCTGCCGGATCAGAAATCGATGGAGGAAGCGATCGCAAAACATCCCTATTTCAAAAATCCTGCGATTACCCGATTCGTCTGCTGACGATATTGAAGTATCTCAAACACCGGGGCTTTCATATGAATTATGCGGATATCGATGTTTATGTGGATAACATCGTCCAGAAGATGGATGGAGTAAAAAGGTAGGCAGAGGGCTGTATATCAAGGGAGTGAACTGACGGAACCGGAGGATGCGGAAATTTTTTGGTTTCGTTTGAAGGAAAGCTGCGGAATGAGATTTTTGTCATAATTATTGAGCGGTTAAAAATCGTATGAGAAGACCTGCAGCCGTGTGTGTGCGGCGGGATTTACGGCAGGGATTGCGGTCTGTGAGGAAGCGGGAGGATATTCCTTTCTGCTTTCGGCGGCCGGATTCCTGCTGTTATTTTACTGAATAAATGTAAAAATATAGAAAAAAATAAAATAAATGTAATTAGAGAGGGAGAAAAGATCCCGGACGGCGAATTGGAGTACAAGATGTCAGGGCGTTTCAGGCGGGATTTTCTTTATTTCTTTCCTCTGATGAAGAAGACAGCGGTCGTATTTCTGCTTTTTTTCGCGGCGGGGAGTCTGAGGTACAGCTGGTTTGACGCCGATGTTTCGGCTTTTGCCGGTAGGAGCGGCGAGTCCGCAGAACTGACGGGGCGCATTGTTTCGGAAGAAGTCAGGGAGGATCGCCGTGTGTTTGAGATTCGGGTCAGGAATGAGGACGGATCCGGCGGAGAACGCATTCTTATAACCGTAAAGAATCCGTTTTTTTGAAAGGAAGGAACGAAGTCAGACGGAGAACAAGCCGGAGAAGGGTTCGGGAGAGAACGCTTCTCCAGGCAGAACGGAGGCCGGGAGGCGGGCGGAACGTACGGCAGAGGAAGAAGGAGAGATCCGTACTGGCTGTCTCGTTGCGGTGCGCGGGGTTCTGAGAGAACCGGAGTCTTCTGGAAATCCGGGGACTTTTGATTACCGGCGTTATCTGAAGAGCCGCGGCATCCGCATGACGATGCAGGCGGAAGAGTCCGGTTTACCTTAAAAGGGGAACCGCGGGGCGTATATCTGCTGCTGAATCGGCTGGCGCTGTTTCAGCGGATTTATCTGTCCGCTGCATCCGAAGTGATGGGCGAAGAAGGCGCTGGGCTTCTGGCGGGAATCCTGTTTGGTGACCGAACGAAGATGGATGAGAAAATCTATGAGGACTTTCAGAAGAACGGAACGGCGCATCTTCTGGCCGTGTCGGGACTTCATATTTCTTTGATTTACAGTGTTCTGAGCGCTGCATCAGGAAATCCCGCTACGATGGCGGGAAATCTCCTGCTGCTGTGATCCTCATATTATATGCGGCACTGTCCGGATTCTCTCCCTCTGTAGTGCGTGCTGTCTTTATGATCCTGATTCATATCGCGGCAAAATATCTCACCGAAGGTACGACGGTCTGTCCTGTATTTCGTTCTGCGCTTTCTGTCTTTTGATGTACCGGCCGGCGACACTTTTTCCGCGGGATTTCAGCTGTCTTTTCTGGCGGTGCTGACGATCAGTATCGTCATGCCCCACGGGGACCGGATCGCGTCGTATGGGAGAAAGACGGCGTTCACAGAGAATGATTCTCACGAGAAGCCTGGGAAAGGGCCGTCTTTGCCGCGGCGCATCGCCGGATGGAGGAGTAAGGCATACGGTATATTTCTGATGCAGGCGGGGATAATGCCGATGACACTGCGGCAGTTTCACTATATTTCGCCGGCAGCTTTTTTTCTGAACCCGCCGGCCATCGCTCTGGCCGGTCTGATCGTACCTGCGGGGGGTTGTGATGATGCCGTTTTCTGTGCTGAAAGAATGGGAGTTTCTCCCGGAAGCGGTGCGGTTCGCTGCAGATAGAGGATTCCGCCTTCTCTGCATGATGGAGGATATGCTTCTGTCTGTTTTGACTTTCCTCAACCGTCTGCCGGAGAATACGCCCTTGATTACCGTTACGCAGGCTTCGCCGCCGTCGGGCATATTTCTGTTTTATTATGCGGTTTTATTTTTTTCTGCAGTGAAGCGGGAGGCGCTTTTGTCCGGATTTCAGGAATCCGGACAGAAGAGCCAGGATACTGGGGGACGCCGCAGCTGCGCCGGCTTTCAGAAATGGACAATGGCCTGCGGAGAAAGAAAACGGACGGCGTGATCCCGTGGAACGGAGAGTGAGGTTTTTCGGACCGTCTGTCTTCTTTCCGTCTTTGCAGCGGTGTGCAGTGCAGCGGGGCTCTGTATGGACCGGGCGTCCCGGGCGGGAGATCTCGTTTTTTGGATGTGGGTCAGGGAGACTGCGCGCATTTGAGAGACGGAGGTACGAACATTATCTTTGACAGCGGCGGAAGCGACACGTACGATGTGGGCGAGAACATTCTGATTCCGTATTTTCTCGCAAACGGTGTATCGGAGCTGGATCTGGCGGTGATCAGTCATCTTCATACGGATCACTGCGGAGGGCTTATATCTCTGACGAAGGGAGTCAGAATCAAAAAATGATGCTGTCTGCGGTGTATCAGCCGAATGCAGATGAGATCGCCGGCGCCTACGGCATACCGGCGGAGGATCTTCTGTTTGTCAGGGCGGGCGACAGTATCGCTGTCGGCGGCATAACCATTGACGTCCTGGCCCCGGCAGCCGCGGACCGGGAGACGTATCAGAAAATACTGGAAGACAGTGAGGATGAAAATGAATTGTGCCTCATCGTAAAGGCGAAATGCAGGGGAACGGAAGTATTATTTACCGGGGATATCGGAGCGGAATATGAGAAAAAGCTGACATCTCTTTATGGGAACGGGCTTGCGGCGGATATTTTGAAAGTCGCTCATCACGGCAGCCGTTATTCCACATGCAGTCGGTTTTGTCGGCCGTATCGCCTTCCTCCGCTGTGATACAGGTCGGGACGAATTATTACGGACATCCTTCCGGAGAAATTCTCGGCCGTCTGGAAGATTTCGGGACGCAGATCTTTCGAAACGACCGGGACGGCGCGGTCTTTTTTCGATCTGAAATCCGGAGGAAAGTCACTTCGATGAGCCGGATGCGGCGCGATTTCTTTCGGGAATAGTTCAGTGCACGGGAAAAAGTATGATAAAAGATAAAAATTTCCGATTTTGTGAAGGTCAAAAGATTTCAGCAATTTCGTATTTTAATTGATCAGACAAGAATCCTGTTATTCAGCGCTGAACATTTGTGGTATAATAGCTTCAACTTAGCGATTTGCAGGAGAAACGCAGCAAGAGCTTAGTTGAACTTATACCTGTCTCTCGGCGGCAGGCGGGTCGAAGCAGAGGAATGAGACGAAGACTGAGCCGTAGCTGACATGGTATAAATGATTCCGACTACTGACTTTGCGGTACTGCCGCAGAGAAGGATCTCTGTTTCGCGGCGGAGCGCTGTATGATAAGACAGCCGCTGATCTCTCGAAAGAATTTGCGGAACGGATAGATATTTATATTTTCAACGGAGGACTTCGTATGGAAAAATGGGAACTCGAATATGAAAAAAATTGTGTTCCGCCGCTGAGGCCGTGAGATTGGTAAAGGACGGGGAACGCATTTTAGTAGGCGGCATTGCGGCCCGGCCGGAGGGTTTGGTCAAGCGCTTGTAGACAATGCGGCTTCTTTTCACGGTGTGAAGATCATGCATGGTCTCAGTTCCGGGGGTGAAGATTATCTGAAAGGAGTATAAAGATAATTTTATTCACGAGACGCTTTTTGTCTCCGCCTCTACCAGAAAAGCGGTAAATGAGGGATGTGCCGTGGTATATCCCTGTTATTATTTCGAAATAGGAAACTTGCTGAAAGACCGGGATATCGAAGTGGATGTTTTATGTTTCAGGCGTCTCTGCCGGATGAACACGGTTACTGCAGCTGCGGACTCAATGCCGACTTTATCCGGGAGGGGGTAGAGACGGCCGATCGCGTTATCATGCAGGTGAATGCCCACATGCCGAGAAATGCGGGAATTGACAGCCTGGTACATGTCAGCGAAGCGGACCGGATCGTCCGCTGCGATGAGCCGATGCCGGCTGTGCCGCGTACGGAAATCACGGAAATCGAGCGGAAGATCGGTGAAAACTGCGCCGCGCTTGTGGAAGACGGCAGCACGATCCAGATCGGTATCGGATCGATACCGGACGCAGTCTGCCAGGCGCTGATGGGCAAGAAGAATCTGGGCGTCCATTCCGAAATGATTTCCGACGGTATCATGGATCTCTGCCGGGCGGGGTCATCACAAATACGCAGAAATCCAATGAGAAGCGAACGATGGTAGCGGCTTTCGTGATGGGGAACCCAGGAGCTGTATGATTTTGTAGACAATAATCCGGCGGTCACTCTGATGAGGGCGAGCTATACCAACGATCCCTTTACTATTGCGAAATGTTCTGATCTCGTCTGCATCAATACCTGTATTCAGGTGGATCTGATGGGACAGGTGGTTTCCGGTTCTTACGGATTGAGAAATATCAGCGGTTCCGGAGGACAGCTGGACTTTCTGAGAGGCGCGGCTATTACCCTGGATAAAAAGGAAAGGCGATTATAGCGATGACGTCAGTACACGAAAAAACGGAGTGAGGACGTCGCGGATCAGACCGTTTATCACAGAGGGGTCGTCGGTGACGGTCACCCGGCAGGATGCGGACTACTTTGTCACGGAGTTCGGCGTCGCTCAGGTGAAGGGAAAAACCTGAAGGACCGGGCGCGGTGTCTCATCGAGATCGCGCATCCCGATTTTCGTCCGGAGCTCATCGCCGAGTACGAACGAAGATTTAAGGTTGCATACTGATGGCGGCGTATTCAGGAGCTTCGAAGAAGAAAGAGCCTCACAGCTACAAACGAATTCAGGCGGAGCTGAAAGAGGACCGGCTGAAAAATATACTCCTTCTTTTCGGCAGAGAAAAATACCTGATCCGGTGGGCGTGTGAGCAGATTCGAAAGCGATATGTCATGTCCGCAGCGGAATTATTTGATTTTGTAAAGATTGACGGTTCGTCGGAAGATACGGGGAGGATTTCCGAAGCTTGCGAAACACTTCCGATGCTGTCGGAAAAACGGGTGGTTTTTGGTCAGTGATTTTGACGAGTCCTCTGGGAGAGGCGATGAAGTGGCGGAATATCTGAAAGATTTTCCGGAAAACACGGTTCTCATTCTGGTCTGTGACAGTCTGGACAAGAGAAAAAAGCTGTACAAGGCAGCGGCAAAGTACGGTTCGGTCTATGATTTCGATCGTTTGGATCCGCTGATGCTCCGTTCTTTTATCGCAAAGCGTTTTCGGACGGCGAAAAAGAATTCGATCCGGATCTCAGCGGTTATTTTATCGATGTATCGGGATATTATGATAAGGAATCGGACTACACGCTGGATAATCTGGTCAACGACATCGCTAAAACCACAGCCCACAGCGGAGAGCGGATCACGGCGGAGGACATCGAAAATACGGTGATCAGCGGGGCGGAGAGGGACGTCTTCGCCTTTACCGACGCGCTTTCTTCCGGAAAAAGGGCGATGCGCTGAGGATTCTCCATTCTCTGCTGGAAAGCGGAGAAAATGTGTTTAAATTGCTGGGGCTGATCTGTTCTCAGTATGAGACGATTCTCTCGGTTCACGAAATGCGTTCCGACGGCATGAATCTGGCGCAGATGAAGGCGGCGCTGGGGATCCATGAGTTCCGCATCAAAAAGGCCTTCGGACCGGCGTCCTGATATGACGGGGAAGGCCTTCGGAAGGTTTTGATGAAAGCTTATGAGGCGGACCGTAATATCAAGACCGGGCTGACGGAGCCGGAAACAGCTCTGGAACTCTTTGTAGCCGGGGTTTAGGAACTCTGCGGCACCGTGCGGAATGGTCTGAAATCGGAGAAGGCGCAGCAGGATGCGGACAGAAGCGGAAAAGACGGAACGGTTTCATCTGAAGAAAATTGTTTTCAGATCGTTCAGAACGCGGCCCGTTTCGCGCGGGATAGAAAAAGCCGCAGGTTTTGTCAGGACGCGGAAAAGGGACGAAGATGATAACAGAAAGTAAAAGAAAAACAGGAGGAAGTTTTGAAGAAAAGACATATCAATACAAGCTGTATACAGGCGGGTTACAGCCCGAAAAGCGGGAGGCGCGAGTTCTTCCGATTTATCAGTCGACGACATTTAAATATGATTCCAGTGAGGCGATGGCGAAGCTCTTTGATCTGGAGGCAGACGGTTATTTTTATACCAGACTTCAGAATCCGACGAATGACGCGGTGGCGGCAAAAATTGCGGAACTGGAAGGCGGCACGGCAGCGATGCTGACTTCCTCCGGTCAGGCGGCGAATTTCTTTTCTGTCTTCAATATCTGCAGCGCGGGTGATCATGTGGTCAGTTCCTCTGCGGTTTACGGCGGAACGTTTAATCTGCTCAATGTCACTATGCGCAAGATGGGGATCGATGTGACTTTCGTGGACCCGGAATGCACAGCGGAGGAACTGAGTGCGGCCTTTCAGGAAAATACGAAGTGTCTCTTTGCGGAAAGTATTTCCAACCCTTCTATGGTAGTGCTGGATTTTGAAAAGTTTGCAAAGGCGGCGCATGTCCACGGAGTGCCGTTTATCGTGGATAATACTTTCCCGACGCCGATTAACTGCAGACCTCTGGAATGGGGGAGCTGATATCGTCACTCACAGTACTACGAAATATATGGACGGTCATGCTACCAGCGTAGGCGGCGCTATCGTGGAGGGGGTACCTTTGACTGGATGGCTCACAGAGATAAATTTCCCGGCATGACGGAACCGGATGATTCCTATCATGGAATCGTATACGCTGAAACTTTCGGTAATAGAGCGTTTGTTACGAAAGCGACGGTTCAGGTGATGCGGGATCTTGATCCATCCCGTCCCCGCACAACGCGTTTTACTGAATCTGGGGTTGGAGACTCTGTTTTTAAGGATGGCGCGTCATTGCGAAAATGCGCAGGCCGTAGCGGAGTATCTGGAATCTGATGATCGTGTCACCTGGGTGGAGTATCCCGGTCTGAAAAGCAGCAAATATCACGATTTAGCGAAAAAATATATGCCGAATGGAACCTGCGGCGTCATATCTTTTGGCGTCAAGGGCGGAAGAGAAGCGGCCACAAAGTTTATGGACAGTCTGAAACTGGCGGCGGTGGTGACCCATGTGGCGGATGCCCGTACCTGTGTACTTCATCCTGCCAGCACGACGCACCGGCAGCTGACAGATCAGCAGCTTCTGGAGGCGGAGTTTCGGCTGATCTGATCCGTCTTTCCGTAGGGATCGAGTATGCGGAGGATATCATCGCCGACATCAGACAGGCGCTGGATCAGGTATAGAATGTAAAGGAGAATCAAAAGACAGGCAGGATAGAAAGAGCAATCGGAGGGTACCCGAAATGGAGAATTGGAAAGAACTGTATAACGAGAGACTCTGCACCGCGGAAGAAGCAGTAAATTTGATCAAATCCGGTGATCATGTAGTCTTCAGTCACTGCGCTGCGGAACCTACCGTACTGATCGATGCGATGATCGCTAATGCGGCGGCGTATAGGGATGTCACTGTTCATCATATGCAGACTCTGGGTCCGGGGAAATATGCCCAGCCGGAATACAAAGATCATTTTCACTTCGACGGCTGGTTTCTCAGCCCTTCCACGCGCAAGTGCGTAGCGGACGGGTACGGCGATGTGACGGTGAATCATTATTATCAGGCTACGGAATTTTTGAGGATGGAACCTATCGCGACGATGTCATGCTGGTAATGGTGTCGCCGCCAAATGAAAAGGGCTATGTCTCCATCGGCGTATCGGTGGATTATACGAGACCTGCCGCAGATAATGCGAAGCTCCTCATCGCTCAGGTCAACCGCAGAATGCCTTTTACTTACGGAAATACTCTGATTCATGTCAGCGAGATCGATCGTTTTGTAGAAGCGGATCAGGAACTTTATGAGCTGCAGCCGCCTCGTATCGGGGACGCGGAAATCGCTATCGGCGAGTACTGCGCGTCACTCATCCCGGACGGAGCCACGATCTCTCTGGGGATCGGATCGATTCCGGATGCGGTCTGCAGATTTCTGGGCAGCAAAAAGGATCTGGGAGTTTTTTCCGATATGTTTTCCGATGGCCTGATCGACCTGTACGAGAATGGCGTGATTAATAACAAATATTGTACGACCGATCCCGGGGTCATGACGGTTTCTTTCGTTATGGGGACCCGGAGACTGTACGACTTTGTAGATCGGAATCCTGCAGTCAATTTCCAGACAGCGGAATATGTCAATCATCCGTATATGATTTCTCGCCAGTCCCAGATGTGTATTGTGAATTCAAGCGTGGGCGTCGACCTGATGGGGCAGGTGGTCTCTGCCAGCATCGGCGAATATCAGTTCAGCGGCGTCGGCGGTCAGCCGAGTCTCACCCTGGGTGCCACCATGGCTCCCCTGACCGGAAAGGAAAAGGGATTATCGCTATGACAGCCAGTGTGCCTGATTTTTCCGGGAAACTGGTGTCAAAGATCACGCCTTTATCGCCCACGGCGCGGAAGTAAGCATGACGAGAGAAGATGTGAGTTATGTGGTGACTGAATTCGGTATCGCTAAGCTGAAGGGCAAATCGCTGGAAGATCGGGCCAGAGAGCTGATCGCTATTGCAGATCCGAAATTTCAGGATGAGCTGATCGAGGAATACGAAAAAGAGATTTAAGAAACGTTTTCATAAGTTCGTAAAATGAGATGCAGACATAAAACCGATAAAAGCGGCGGCGCGAGATATCTTTTTAATACTGTTCCGAAATCGTTCGCGTATTCGGATCGGATGAATGGAATTCATCCTTTAATTTATAATTGGAAAAGTAAGATGATTTATAAATTCTCTGAAGCAGACCTGGCAGACGGCACAGGTCTTTTCAGGTATTTTTTGTGTAAATGGAAAAAATATAGGAAATATAAAGAATCGGATATAACATAATAATCATTTTGTTATATTAGAAATATATGGAAAAAATAGTCTACCAAATCTAAAAAAAGGAAAAGAGAAATCTGAGAATGGACTGGAAACTTTGTTATCAAACTTTCAGACGGGCAGATTAAATGAATAATCCGGCTTATGTATCATGGAATTATGATTTTAAAAGGATGGACTGTGATGAAATTACACAAAATGTATTCATAATTTAACAAAATCTATGACACAAGACAAACAATATCATTTATAATAACTGTAATGAAAATTTACATAATAAGAATATTCTGGAGACTGTAAGAAATCTTGCTATATTAAAAATATATCTTATGGAAGGATATAAAAAACTTTCATTTGCTAACAGATTTTGAGAATATTTTTAAAATTTTAATAACAAAATGATTATTATGTAATATAAAAATTTTGGACATTTATTCTTTAGATGGAAAAATAAGTTGCGAGACGGCAGCACAGGACACATTTGCGGACGGCAGCGATCAGTCTGTCCGGATTGTCACTGCAGTTTTGGTCTTTGCAGTTTGGAACATTGAAAATACACGGCCGAAGGCTTGGATTCGCAGTTCTTAAAGCCTGAGATGAATTTGTCAGTAATCATCCGGAGGATGTTTATTGAGGGCGGATGCGGCTCCTGACAAAGAAACAGAAGGAGCAGGCGGCCGTTCACAGCGGATGCCGGAGAAATCCGGCGGAAGAATAGATATGTTAAAGTTTTTTGAGAAGAGAAGAGGAGAAACATTATGAAACGAAAATTTCTATCGTTACTGATCTCTTTGTGTATGGTGCTTACCATGGTGCCGACAGCGTTTGCTGAAACAGATGTTTCAGCAGAAACTCTGCAGGCGCAGATTAATGCGTTAGATGATGGTGCCACAATCAAATTGGAAAAGGACTATAACGAAGATATCACGATTGCAAAAGAGAAAACACTTACACTGGATCTTAATGGGCATACACTGACAAATGTAGAAGATCATACGATTGCCAATTATGGTACTCTGACGATCATCGACAGCAGCGATGAGGGCAAAGGTACGGTAGACAATGTTACTCATGCAAAAGCGGCGTTGCATAACGCAGAGGATGCCGAGGTGACGTTGCGAGGTGGCAGTTTTACTGGAGTAAAGAAGCGGGTAACAGTGCAGAAAGTTCCGGTGGAAATTCTTTTACACCCTGCAGAACTACGGTACGATGACTGTCTTTGAAGGTGTGTCTGTCAGCCAGGGCCGGACGGAAAGGGTCAGTTTTCGAGCCTGGTAGAAAATGGATATTACAATGGAGCCGGCAAAACGAATACGCCTAAAATGGTTATCGAAGGCGGAACCTTTATCGGCGGACTGAATACGATTAAGAACGATGACCGCGGAGAGCTTGAAATTAATGGCGGTATTTTTATGAATTATGCTCAGGCCATGGTTCAGAATCATAATGTCGCTAAGATAACCGAGGGAACTTTTACGGCAGCCGAAAGCGGCAAAATTACTTATGCTGTAGATAACTGCGGATGTGCAGCAGAAATGGACAAAGGAACTCTTACCATTACAGGCGGAAAATTTTCTGGTTCGACTTACGGTGTGTATGACCGCAGTACTCAGAGCCCGGTAGTTTCTATTTCTGGAGGTATTTTTTCTGCGGATAACGCAGCAGTTGCAAAACATAATGACAGCAATGCGAACATTTCCATCACCGGAGGTGAGTTTAGCACAGATGTAAAGTGCTTTTGTAGCTGATGGTTATATACAGCATGAGGGTGTTGTTGTTCCTTTGACCGTAGAAAATGCTGTAGCTCAGGTGGGAGAAAAGTACTATGCAACTTTAGGGGCTGCGTTTGCGCAGATTCCTGCGGATAACACCAAGACAACTATTACACTTCTGAAGGATGCGCAGGGCGGCGGTGTGCAGGTGAAAGACCGGCAGAATGTAGTTCTCGATTTAAACGGCCATACATATACTGTGGGAAGTCCGACCGTGGGGTCTGCCGGAACAGAGACAAATGGATTCCAGCTTTTAAAGGGTTCTACTGTCACTATAAGAAATGGTACAGTGAAAGCCAGTGACTATTCTGAACTTAAAATTATGTTTCAGAATTACTGTGATCTGATTTTAGAGGATGTGACGCTGGATGCAAGTGAGGCTCCTCAATGTCAGTATGTATCGAGCAATAA
>VOFE01000488.1_pt1 | contig 18001 bp, 25 predicted proteins | sample 5384071 | NCBI WGS metagenome assembly VOFE01 (sample SAMN12384724, study PRJNA508395) | human gut metagenome | isolation source: healthy gut D | host: Homo sapiens
CTTCCTCTAAGCACTGTTTGATGCAGCCCACAATGACAAGTTTCCAGCGGTCAATTCCCAATGCATTCGACTGCACCACCAGTACATCCGCAAACTTGTCTACCACCAGCCCCGGGAAGAAATCTGCCTCTGCAAAGATCAGACGACAGCTTGAGGTATCGACCACTTTTTTGCGGTACTCCCATGCGCGTTTGACACGTTTCATCCAAAAAGCTTCATCAATCACCGTATTCTCATCCCTGCTCAACATCCGCACACGGATCTTAGAATGGTCATTGATAAAACCGACTCCCATCGGATAGCCGTCAAAGTCATGCACCAGCACGGCATCTCCATTTTCATAGCTTCCTAACACGGACTCGATCTCATTATCATAAATCCACATACCGCCTGCCTTTACGGTACGTCCCTCACCTTTTTTTAACGTTACTATTACACTCATACGCTGTCTCCTTCTTTTTTATTTACCACATAGATTCCAATACTTACGAGCAGCAGTGCGATCAGACTTTTTACTCCTGCTGCCTGCGCGCCTTCCCCTAAGAGAAGTGCCGATAAAATAACTCCAAACACCGGATTCATAAAGCCAAAGACTGCCACCTTTGACACCGGATTATATTTTAACAGGATTCCCCACAGGGAATAGGCAACCGCTGAAACGACTGCTAAATAGACGAGCATGCCGGTGGATGCCGCTGCAAATCCATGCACCTTTCCACCCATCAGCAGCCCGATGACACACATGATGATGCCTCCTGTTATGAACTGATAACCGCTTAACAGCACCGGATTTTCATCCTTAGAATATCTTTTCAAAAAAACAGAGGAAAATGCATATGCCACGGTAGACAGGAAAATAAATCCCTCACCGGTCAGCCGGAAGCCCATATCCATGCTGCCTCCTAAATTGACAATGACAACTCCGGCAAAACCAATCAGACAACCGACGATTTTTTTCCCGGTCAGCTTCTCCTGTTGAAATAAAAGGCTCGCTACGAGAACTGCCACAAAGACATTCACGCCTTCTATAATAGAAGCTTTCACACCGGTGGTATTTGCAAGTCCTACATAAAAGAAAAAATACTGCAGGACAGTCTGTAACATGGATAATTTAAAAATCTTTTCCAAACTCTCTTTTTTTCGGTATCAGAAACCCTTTATTTAAAACACTTCCTATAAGAACGGTCAGAATTCCCGCCAATGTAAAACGATATCCCGCAAACAATATCTGTGCCGCGGTATCAGCGGCATCAATCTCAAACATCTGATAGCCGATCTTAATGCATGGAAACGCACTTCCCCACAATGCACAGCAGACCAGTGCGCCAAACCAGACCACTGCGGTCTTTTGCATGATCTGCGTTCTTTTTTCTTCTTTCATGACTTAACCTCTTGCATTTCTTTTTATGATTCTTATCAGTTCTTTATCTTATACCATGATTGTGCATTTTTCAAGCAAAAGAACCGTCACATAGAGTTGACCTATTCTTCTCTGCGTGTTAAAATTAATGTATGTTTAAATTTTAACAATCTCATGTTTAGAAAAAGAGGAGGGTTCTTAAGATGGATTTTCAAAAAGAGTATCAGCAGAAACTTGTATCTGCAGATGAAGCTGTAAAGATTATCAAATCCGGCGATTGGGTAGATTATGGTTGGTGTACCGGCACTCCGGATGCTTTGGATAAAGCACTCGCAAAACGTACCGACGAATTAAAGGACGTAAAACTTCGTGGCGGTATTCTGTTAAAGCCTTTAGCTGTATTTGAACGTGAAGATGCAGGCGAGCATTTCTGCTGGAATTCATGGCATATGTCAGGAATCGAGCGTAAATATATCAGCCGTGGATTCGCTTATTATTCACCGATCCGTTATTCCGAGCTGCCACGTTACTACCGTGACTCCATTCAGCCGGATGACGTTGTTATGCTGATGGTAGCACCTATGGATAAGCACGGATACTTCAACTTCGGTCCAAATGCTTCCCATTTAACTGCAATGTGCGAGACTTCTAAAAAGATCATCGTAGAGGTTAAATGAGAATATGCCTCGTTGTCTCGGCGGTTTTGAAAACGGAGTACATATCTCTGATGTTACTTACATTGTAGAAGGTGACAATCCTCCGATCGGTGAACTTGGTGGCGGCGGCCCGGCAACAGATGTTGATAAGGCAGTTGCAAAACTGATCGTTGACGAGATTCCAAACGGTGCCTGCTTACAGCTTGGTATCGGTGGTATGCCAAACGCAGTAGGTTCTCTGATCGCAGAATCTGATTTAAAAGACCTTGGTGTTCATACAGAAATGTATGTAGACGCTTTTGTTGATATTGCAAAAGCCGGAAAGATCAATGGTTCTAAGAAAAATATCGACCGTTTCCGTCAGACCTATGGTTTTGGTGCAGGAACAAAGAAGATGTACGATTACTTAGACGAAAATCCGGAACTGATGAGTGCTCCTGTAAGCTATACAAATGACATCCGTTCTATCTCCGCACTGGACAACTTCATGTCTATCAACAATGCGGTGGATATCGACTTATTCGGACAGATCAGCTCTGAGTCCTCAGGTATCAAACATATCAGTGGTGCCGGTGGACAGTTAGACTTCGTACTTGGTGCTTACCTGTCAAATGGCGGTAAGAGCTTTATCTGCTGCTCTTCTACCTTTACTACAAAGGATGGAAAAATGCAGTCCCGTATTAAACCTACCCTGACACAGGGATCTATCGTTACCGATACACGTTCTAATACACACTATGTTGTTACAGAGTATGGTATCGTAAACTTAAAAGGTCTGTCTGCATGGGAAAGAGCAGAAGCACTGATCTCCATTGCACATCCTGATTTCAGAGATGAATTAATTGCAGAAGCTGAGAAGATGCACATCTGGAGACGCAGCAATAAATAAAATTCTATCCTATAGGATTTTATGATCGGATCTATAAACTAAAAAAGACCACATACTTTCCATTTTGGAAAGTGTGTGGCCTTTTCTTATTTTGATCTCCACTATATTCTTAACTATAGTTTCCTGTCTGATTTCTGGTGTAATTCCCGATTCCTTCATCTCACTCCACAGATCATCCCCTCACGGATCCCTGTATCTTTTCCAAATATGATGCAGCCGATTTCTGTTTTTTTGATATCCTGCACCATTCCTTTGACACCTTTTAACAGATCCTCATAATCATTTTTCTGCCGGTTTGCTTCATCCATAGTCTCTTTTGCTTCTGAAAACTGTTTTTCTATCATAGACTTTCTCTGCTCCATTACAGACTGGATCGGTTTTATTAAAAAATGCCTTAACCCTGCATAAAGGATCAGCAGATTTACCAGCGTATACACAATGGCGTCTAATCTTAACATCTGCTTCGCCGCCTTTCTATGATTATTTCTATGACTATTTCAACAATAAGATCATAAGCAGCGCAATAACGAATCCATAAATAGCGGTTGCCTCTGCTAATGCACATCCTAAGACTAAGTTCACTTTAATCTTTTTTTCTGCTTCCGGCTGTCTTGCGATCGCATCCACTGCCTTTGAGGTTGCCATTCCGATACCGATTCCCGCTCCGATTCCTGTTAATACTGCTACTCCTGCTCCAATTGCGATAAGTGATGATGTCATAATAATTTACCTCTTTTCTTTTTTTATCAATTTTAACTACTATTTTCTTACTTATTACTCTTCCGTTTCTACCGCCTCACCGATATATAAGGCTGTCAAAAATACAAATACCTGTATCAGTCCGTCAAAGATGTCAAAATATACACTGAAGACTGCCGGCAGAAAAATAGGAACTACCAGTTTTAAAATTTCCATGACTACAAATGCTCCAAGGACATTTCCAAACAGACGCATGCACATCGACAACGGTCTTGTAAATACTTAGAATTGCAAGTCCTGCCGTAACTCCGAGATCCTTTGTCGGTGGCTTCATTCCCAAAATGCCGATCAGGTTTGCTGCTGCAATATACACTAAAACGCTAAGCAGATATGGTATGTAACGCAATCCGTTTTCTCCTAACAATTCTCCGAAAAAATCGGCTGCCGTCTGATAGGCTGATTCTAACAAAAGCTGCACACGACCGGGCTGCTCCACACTCAGGTTTTTCGTCAGCAGATAAGAACCAAAGATCAACACTGCCATGATCCCCCAGGTGAGCACAACGGATTCGGGAACTGCAATTCCCCCGCCGATCGGTATGGTAAACGCTGTATTGCAATTCAATTCCGAGAGCAATTCGTTTGTCAGTTTTTCCATCAAATTCACTTCCTCTCTTCTTAGTTTAAGTCCGTACTACACCCCCGTTTCTTTCCGTTTTCTTTATACAAAACCTTATAACGTTAAGAGGTTCTTAACACCCGGACATTTTCGTGTCTGAGTATTAAGAACCTCTTTTTACTTTAACTTTATCATCTTTTTTACGGGATAGAGTGTCGCGACGAGTTTGAAGTCCTCGCCCTCCATATTTTTACAGGCTTTTTACTAAAATTTTTCTCCGGTATGGAAAATTCCAGCAGCATGGTAATACTGGTCCCCGGACGAACTGCTATGCCTGTCTCCTCATAGCCCTTTTCTTTATTCGCGATCCGGTAATATACTTCATTAAATCCTATCAGCCCGGCATTATCCTGTAAATAGAGTTCTCTGAGATTAATGCCGCTCTCTTCATTGTCTTTATTGCTGATCTCTACTTCTACTTCGTATATCTGCGGTTCATAATACAATTCCGGAATTTTCTTTCCGACAGCATGATATTCCTTTAAGAAGTTTTCCGTGTCTAACACCCTTGCATTCTTTACTTTTATGGAATACCCGTCCATCGGATAGGAAAACAGTACACATTGATCCAATGACACGTCCTGACCCATCTCATAAATTTCTTCTGGCACATCCTTGGTTTCTGTATTGACCGCATGGATTTTGATTCCCACCAGTAAGCCTGCAACTACTGCTGCTCCGGCTATTCCAATCTTCCAATATTTTTTCATCCCTGTGCTTCTCCCAACATTTCCGATAATACACCTGCTTTCATCCGATACAACACATCCGATGCTCCTTCTAAGAACTCTCTGTCATGGCAGCTTAAAAGTATCAGTGCACCTCTTTGCTTTTCTTCCTCAATGATCTGTTGAACCAGTGCAACACCATCTTCATCCAATGCATTTACCGGTTCATCTAGGATCAAAATATCAGGATGTTCAAAAATAGCGGCTGCAATCCCAAGTCTTTGTTTCATTCCCAAAAGAATATTTTTATATTTTCGTGTGTCATCGGCATCCAGACCTACCCTGGTAATGGTATCCCTGATTTCCTGCTCTGTGACCCTCTGATTGATCGAAGCTAAAAATTTCAGATTATTCAATCCTGTGTAACCATCTAAAAATGCCGGATTTTCAATCAACATTCCTAAATTCACAGGGTATGCTTTTCCTCCCGAAATCTCTTTCCCTTGGATCAGTACTCTTCCCTGCGTAGGATAGATCAGTCCTGCGATCATCCGCATCAGCATTGTTTTTCCGGAACCATTGGTTCCTTCAATCCCATAGACACATCCCGGTTCTAAATTCAGATTGACATCCTGTAAGATGACATTCCCACCTATTTTTTTTGTCACATGTTCCATATAAATCATTGGTTTTTCCATTTATCCCAATTCCTCCCTCTTCAGTAAATCCATCCGGCAGAAAATAATCCCTCCGACAATCCACAAGGCTGCACACAGCCCAAGCACCACTGCCATATAACTTCCCGTTTCAATTCCATTTTCAGCAGCCCATGCACTTCGATAAAACATTCCTAAATTTCCCACCAGATAAGGACTCTTAATATAAGCAGATGCCACCAGAAGTCCCAACATCAGCGTGAAGGTAAGGCTGCTTCCTAAGAACAGGGACACGATCATCTGTATACTTGCCAAAAAAAGCAACATGCAAAAAGGTGCCAGATAGATCCAGACCGGAATTCCCTGCGAAATATTTTCTGCCAAATCAATTTTGCCAAATTCGGAAATCCATCCTATCTTAGGTTTTGCGAAGATTTTTCCCTTTGTCAAGATACTCACAAGTGAAATCGCTCCGTAGCAGATAAATATGTAAAACAGGTTTTCTAAGACAAGAAGCACACACTTCGAAACCCAGTAACGCAGCCTGCCCCCTGTCCGGATCAACATCTGTTGTCCATTTTCATACAGTCCTTCCACCGGATAGCGTAATGACAAAAATAAGATCAGCCCGTTTATACAGATCCAGATACTCGGAAACAGGAATGCCTCCACCTTAGATGGTACATATTCCTCCATTCCACCAAAAATGTAGAACAGATAATCTGCCGTATTCGGAATATATGGATGGTTTTCATATGCTTCAGCAAGCAACAGTCGGAAATCCACGCAAAATATAACTGACATACAAACTAATATCAGCAATGCTTTCCACTGTCTGTGCACTGCTAACTTCCAGTCATTACGCACACTTTTAATAAATCTCATATCGGTCATTCCCCTTTAACTCAATTACCAGAACGGAAAAGATCACAAACAGCCCCATATATCCAAACAGTATCCAGCCACTGGAATGATAACGCACTACGGTCGGATGAATACAATATAATGGCGACAGATCAAACCTGCAGACACTATAGCTGACCAAAGAACTGATATAATGGAAAAACAATAACACTCCTGCCGGCAATAATACGGACAAAATCCTGTTTTTTACCAAAAAAGCACAGCAGACTGCACATCCTCCGATCAACCCAAAATAAACAAATGTAAACACAAAAAAGATCAGATTAAACAACAGTGGATGGACACAATACAGATCCGATAAAAAATCCACTTCCATCATTGTGTAGTAGGGATAGATGATATCCGGCTTCAATGCCGGGATAAACATCGCATTCCCGATAAAATCTACTACCAACGGTATGGTCCCAGCAAGTGCACCTCCTAAAAAAGCGGTCAGATACTTTGACAGAAAATATTTCTTTCTGCTTGTCCGCACTGCAATATTCTTTAAATATCCACTCTTCATATCCAAGCTCAGTGACCACCCATATGGAAGCACACAGAGCAGCGGAAACAGGCAGTAAAAAGACAGAAAAAGCAAAAGAATATCCTTCGTTCCCTAACCAGACATTATATAGAGTCGATGCAGGAAGCTCCGGATTATACCATTCTTCATACATTTCCATTTCCTGTCCGGTTTCGATGGCCAGATCTACAATGTCCCATAACACCAGGATCATCCCTATTGCTAATACAATCCAGAAAATCTTACTTTGGAACAGCTTCTTTCGTTCCATTCTCATTAACTGCACCATGTGTTATTCCTTCCATGGGATTTCAAATACATAACCGTTTTCCCGGTATCCCACATAATCAACAACATAATCATCTTTCTTTGAAGCATCCGTGGTATCGACAAAAAATCCTATCGTACAGGTCTTTGTCTCTCCCGGCTCTACTGATAATCCAAAAAAGTTTTTCCCTTCCTGATGAGGTACAAAATAATTTGGTGAACTTCCTGTCCAGTCTGTTTCCTCATCATAATCTCGTGGTTCTATGATCACACTGCTTATATTAATTGTCCCATAGTCATCTCCCGGATGATCGATATTCTCCACATCCATCTTCATTAAAATAAATCCGGATTCTTTCGGATCTAATAACTCCACCGCTAAATCATCCTCACTATAATCAATGCCTGCTTCATCAATGTTTGAAAAGAACTGTGCATCATAGAGACGATATGTAACATTCGATGACTCATCTACAATCTCTTTCGGCCCGGTCTTAATCTCTACCACTCCATCTTTTCCCTTCTGGATATCTAACTCTTCCGATGTTTTGATCGGAGCCGTTTCTTCTGTCTCATCAGCATCCTGCTCCTGCTCTTTTTCTTTTTTTCCACATCCGATGCAAAGACACAAACATCCCATAAGCATCAGTGTGAACATTAATTTTTTCTTCATGTGTAATTTCCTCCCTTGTTAATGCAGGACAGATTTCTTCTGCCCTGCATTCCTCTGTTTTGACTAATTTAATACCTTATACTGTCTTGTACTATCCGGACTCCAAACTCCTGCAGTTCCTGTCTTTCCACTGTCAGATCTTCCTTTTAACTTTGCTGAACGTCCACCCTTTTCATAAACAACTGTTCTGATAGAAGAAAGACACTCCCGGTCTTGCAATCACATAGGTTCTTCCATCCTTTGTCTTGCAATTGCAATTCTTCCACTTCATTGTTCCTGACTGACCGGTTGGAATTTCCCCATAGACCTGTATTCTGGCTTTTGCTTTTGAACTGTCCACTCTCACATAAACAGAAGTTGTATTTGTCTTCTGTCTTTTTTCTGATGCTGTATACTTGGTTCCTGCACTAAATTTAAAAGACGCATCCTTTACATTCGCTGCCATTGCCGGTGTCGCATTTCCAAATACCATAACCCCCGCTAATACTAATGCTGCAATTCTTTTTCCTGCTTTCATTTCTCTTTCTCCTTTAATTTTTCTTTTATGTTTTCACATATATAACTCACACAAATAACTCCCTTGTCTATCCGACTTTTTCACACCTCCTCCTGACCATGTATTTTTGTACATGCCATATATGCCCCAACAATTTCACTATAACCATTCCCCACCATTTTTCAAGAGTTTTTACCTGAACGACGTTCCTACCGACACGAACGACAAAAAAAATAGCAAAACTGACAGACAATTTCTTGTTTTTACTCTGCTAAAGTGCTATACTGAATGAGAAATTTCCATGGGAGGATATGTGTTGTGAAAGATTTTCTAATCAGTTTTATTTTAGAAAGTATTGTAAATATCGGAGAGATTTTTCTATTCTATCTCTTACTCAATCATAAATTTCAGTTAAAAAAAGCTGACGTTTCCCGTCGCTTGACGCTTTTTTCTTTTCTGCTTCTACAGGTACTTATTTTATCCACTTTTAATTGTACTTCCACATCCATGATCGTCATATTGGCATTTCTGCTCGGAACAGATATTTTATTTGCTCTTTTGTGTTTTTGAGTGCTCTCTGATGCAGAGTATTTTATGGTCGGGTATCTATGCGATCATCGGTCTTTTGCCGATTATGCCTGTATTCTTCTGCCTTGTGCCATTGCAGGAGTCGATGCAAATGCTTCCCTGTTTGGCGGAAGTCTGCATGTTCCGATCACTTTTTTACATCTGATCATTCTTGCAGTTATCATTTTGATCCTGATCCATCTGAATACAAAGACGCTTTCTTTTACCGGACTGCAACGGTGTGTCTATGTCCTGCTGTCGGTTTTTGGTACTTTTGTAGCCTACTATCTTTTGAGCATTGTTTTGCACTATACTGCAGGAATTTCGGAGAAAAATCTGATCGATGAACTGATCTTAATTTTATTTGCATTTTTATTTTTCTTTTTTACACTGCTCTTATTTATCTACCGGGTGGGGCTGTCACAACAGAAAAACTTAGAATTATTAGAGCAGGTAAAACAGCAGAATTTAGAAGAACAGCAATTGCAGAATATCCTGGAAATGACGCAGACTCTTCGTGTCCTAAAACACGATATGTCTATTCATATGGATACGATGGCAGCCCTTTTAGAAAAAATGACCTTCCTGCCTTAAAAACTTATATGGAAAAATATCATCACTCGTTCGAACAGTCCCATCATTTTTATCTACCGGAAATACTGTTATGGATTGTATTCTTGCTAATAAAATACTCTATGCAAAACAGCTTCATTTCGATGTGGACTATTCCCTGATGATACCCGCTTCTTTTCATATGGATGACCTGGAGCTTTCTTCTTTGATCGGAAACCTCTGGAATAATGCCATTGAAGCATGTCTTCAATATCAGAAACTGCACCCGGAGCTGACTCCGCGTATTGATTTTTTTATAAAACCCTATCAGAATATGGTGATTTTTCATATGGAAAACAGCAGTACCGGCATCTACCATCAGAAAAAGATCAGACACTGCTGTCAACCAAAGCAGAATCAGGACACGGAATCGGCTTACGCAGAATCCGCTCTATTGTAGAATCTGCCGGCGGCATAATTGAAATCTCACCGGAAGCAACTTTATTTACTGTACATATGATGATACCACTTGAGGAGAATTGTGATGAAACCATTCAGAATTGTTGTAATTGAAGACCAGAGTGCGGAATTAGAAAAATTGTCCAATGCACTGTTGCTTTGGAAACAGCAGAGTACGATCGCTTATTCTACAGAAGCGTTTTCTTCCGGGGAACTCTATTTAGAACAGGAAGATACCGAAGATTTCCCGGATTTATTCTTTTTAGATATCCAGCTTCCGGGCATGGACGGGCTTGCTGTTGCAAGACATTTACGGGAAGTCGGATATCGCGGATATATTATCTTTTTAACTGCGTTTCATGAATATGTCTTTGAAGGCTATAATGTACATGCTTTTCATTTTTTGCTAAAACCGGTAAACCCGGATGCTCTGTGCACCTGTATGAATGAGATCATCAAAGAACTTTCAGAAGCATCCTACATTTTTCAGGACAAACAGAATACGATACAGATCCCTTATCGTGAAATCCTAACGTTTAGCAGCCGTCTGCACTATGTCGATATTCTGACCGCGGATAATCTGTTCTGTCAGTATACAACGCTTGGAAAGATCATGGATGATCTGCCGGATTATTTTATCCGCTGCCATCGCTCCCACATTATCAATATGCAGCATATTTATAAAATTTCGAGAAGTTCGATTTATTTGTCCAATAATACACATATTGCCATTGGACGCTCCTATCTGGATATGACTCGGAATGCCTTTTTAAAATATTCTGAGCGGCTGGCATAAAACATAAAAGAACAAAAGTGTGCTTCGCACACTCCGCGATTTTCAAATACTTCAATAGCACAGCTTTTGTTCCGCGCGCTCGCGGTTCGCAAAGCGATATTTTCCTTACCGCGAGCTGTGCATCCTCGCAGAGCGTTTTTATTTCATAGGAAAGTGTCTGCTTCTGCACGTTAATGTAACACGGTCTTTCCTATGAAATAAGAAAGTGGTCAAACCCCTCAATCTTGAAAGGTTTGACCACTTTGCTCATCCTTTTTATTTTTCTACTAACAACTCACAAAATTCTACGCGTTTTATGCTAATGCTGCGGTTATAATTGCCATGGAATATACCTCTGCTGCGTTACATCCTCTGGATAAATCGTTTACCGGTGCATTTAAACCTAATAAGATCGGTCCATATGCTTCAAAGTTACCAAGACGCTGTGCAATCTTGTAACCAATATTTCCTGCATTGATATCCGGGAAAATAAAGGTATTGGCATGTCCTGCAACCGGGTCATTCGGGCATTTTGTGCGAGCCACTCTTGGAGATACTGCTGCATCGAACTGTAACTCTCCTGCAATCGGAAGCTCCGGATATGCTTTCTTGGTCATCTCGGCTGCGTTACGCATCTTGTCTACGGTCTCGCCGGAACCGGAACCAAATGTAGAGTAGCTTAAGAATGCAACTTCCGGCTCTAAACCAAAGATTCTTGCACAGTTTGCTGTCTCATGTGCGATCTCTACTAACTCTTCTTCATTTGGTGTAATGTTAATTGCACAGTCACCCATTGCTAACAGCTCGTTTTCACCGGTAGCTCTCGGACGTACTAAAATAAAGCAGGATGATACGATCTTGTTTTCCGGCTTTGTCTTGATCAACTGTAATGCCGGACGCACGGTATCTGCTGTTGAATAGGTTGCACCACCTAAGAGTGAATCTGCCACTCCCATTTTTACTAACATCGTTCCAAAATAGTTAGCATGTGACAGGGTCTGACGTGCCTGCTCTTTTGTAACACCTTTGCTTTTACGAAGCTCGCAGAATAAGTCTACCATCTCATCCATACGGTCAAATTTTTCAGGGTCAATGATCTCTGCTCCGCGGATATTAAATCCACTTTCCTCTGCCCCTTTATAAATCTCGTCCTCATTTCCTATCAGGATCGGATGAAGAAAGTTACTTGCCAGTAAGCGGGAAGATGCCTCTAAGATACGAGGATCGGTTCCCTCTGTAAAGACGATCGTCTTCGGATTTTTCTTCAAAACACTAATTAATTCACCAAAACCATACATAAATTTTTTCTCCTCACTGTAATACTGTTTCCATTTCACAAATCCTCATTCATTCTATACTCTTTTTTAGGGCTTTGCAAGCATTGCACTTCATCTAATACAAACAGAGAGGGCAAATCTGCCCTCCCTGCTATTTGTGACTGTCTTTTCCATCCATTGCATCTACCCGAACGTTCGGTGGAAGATACTGGTAGACCTCCTGATAAGACTCCATCTCATTCTCATTGGAAGGTGTCCGGTGCATCAGTCCCGTACAATCCATTCCGGTTGCCGAATTCGCAAGATAGTCATAATCTTCAGTCTGATAAGTCTTTAATATTTCTTCTTCATCCTGTCTGTTTCCAACAGCACATTCTGTCTCTTTTCGTTTCGCCATTCTGTAGCCTTCCTTCTTTTTCGGATAGCATATGGAAAAACTGTTTTTTATGCAGAAAAATTGATATGCTGACCCAAGAGCTGTTCCTGCGGTGTCTTCACATGATCACTCATGCTGTCATAAATGGTATCATTGATCTTTTTGAGCAATTCCTCCACACTGGAAGCGGTAACGGTAACGTAGTCTTCTTTTTCCTCCGCCTTTTTGCTCCTGTCATTTTTCAATTCCTGCTTTTCTTCCGTTTTCTTTTTGTCTGCCTTTTTTCTCAGCTGCTTTCTTCTCCTCTGCACGCGTTTTTGCGTTTTTGGCGATTCTCTCTTTCTGGGCAGCTAAGGATTTGTCTATCACGGCAAACAAAGATGCGGTTCCATTGTCATTGATCTTGATCCCATATCCTTTCACATGGGATGCATTACTTCCAAGTCCGTTTTTGATCTGTGCAAGCTGCGTCTGCGCTCCACTGATGATCCCTTCGTATTTTTTACGATAGGCTTCATCCTCTGCCATTTTCTCGATCTTGTCCGTGTCGATCAGTACGACAGTGTGATTTGCATTCGCATACTGTGCTGCGTTTGCCTGTGCCTCTTCTTTTTTGTCAGCACTGACCAGAATAAAATCCATATTGGAAAATTTCTTTCTCAACTGCTCATAATACTTCTGAGCCTTTTCGCTCAACTGTGGATCTCCAATGGTCTTTCCATTCGTAACGGCTGACTTTTTCGTTGTCTGCTGCACGTTTTCCGTATATGCATTTGCTGCATAGTCAGATTGTGCCACTGTGTTTGTGTTCATATTGATTCCTCCCTGATCTTATGATTTGGTAAATCCTTTTACCTACTATTTATTTCGGCACAATATGTCTAAAAATTTATCGCTTTTATTTGCTTACTTTAAGATTCTTTACCTTACTCCATTTTCCGGCTACCTTTTTACCGGTAGAATCTTTCTTATAGGCTTTGACACGAACGTAATATTTTTTGCCCTTAGAAAGCTTTGAAATCGTCGTCGTTGTCTTACTTGAGGTTACGGTCTTTGCAGATTTCATGTTGGACTTTGTAGAATACTGGATCTGATATCCGTCTGCCCCGCTTACTTTTTTTCACGGTAACCTTTATCTTTTTACCGGAAACATTCTGCACTTTGAGATCACTGCCTGCTTTAAGCTGATCTTTTTCCACTTTGCATACAGTGTTTTTCCGGATTTGATCTTTGTATTAAAATCCCATGCTTTGGTCAGTTTGGAATCCGTATACCAGCCGACGAAAGTATATTTACTCCGCTTTGGATTTGACGGTTTCTTAATGACCTTATTGTACTGCACATATTGTTTTGAAACACTGCTGCCGCCGTTGGACTTAAAGTTCACGGTATACACTCTTCCATCTACTGTTTTGCTTGTCTGGTCACTGTTCCAGTAAGTGTCTTTTACCGCAATTGCCTTAATGGTTGTTTTTTTCGATATCGTAAATGGTTTTTTATAACGATGACTCTTTGTATAGGAAGAGGACGCCGTCTGTCCATTTGTTGTATAGTAAATCTCTGTATTGATGTGTTACTGCTGATCGTTACCTGCACACCATTTTTGACTGTCTTATAAGTGACCTTTGGTGTTGCTGTTTTTTTAGATGGTGTTGCACATTTTCCAATGCTGGTATTTCCTGCACCGGAATCTAAAGTACTTGCCGGAAGTTTTCCGTCAAACATGGATTGGATCTCATGTGTGCCATCTGATCTTATGACGGATTCGCTTCGGTTAAAGAAATTATAAATCATCTCATATCCGCTGTAACCATCCATGTCATCCCAGGTACAGTCTGTGTGATACCAGGAATCATTGATTCTTATCATGTTCCATGCATGATCCGTACTGAGAAGTGCTATGGTATCAATGCCTGCTCCATTCATCAGCATTTCAAATGCTTTTGTATAACCTGCGCATACACTGTGGTCATCGCAGAATACACTATATGCACTCTGATGGAATGGATTTTCCGGATTTGTCAGATAGTTATCATCATATTGCACTTTTTGGCAATTAAATCATGGGCTGCTTTTCGCCTTCTGCTCGGTACTTCCTGCCGATGCAATGGTGCTTTCCCATGAAGTAATCGTATTTTTCATTGCCTGTGTTGCCTGGCTGCGCTTGCTTCCACTCTGAAACTCCGTATAAAATGTCGGCACCAGAATTCCTCTGGATTCAATATACGCATATCCGCCATTGATAAAATAGTACTGCGGATTGAGTAATTGAACATCAAAAAGATTTCCGTTGCACGTTCTAAAGATAAGGAAGAATAACTTATCGTATAATCCGGCAGAACCATTCCACTGGTACTCACCGCATCATCTTCACCGGTCAGATACAGAGCACACACATAATCCAGTGCATCCCAGAATGTCTGCTCGGTACTGTTCAGATTGTTATAAATATAGTTTGATGAATACTTATCCCATTCTGTCTGATAAACTACGGAACCATATGCCGGAATGTCCTGCTCCTGTTCCGGGTTAATCTCTTTGAACTGTCCTGCTTCTGCTTCGGATAGTGCAGTTCCCTGTGCAGGTGCCAGTCCGCCTGTTCTGTTTTTAAGAACTTCTTCTATGGAAATTCCCTGCTCTCCGGCTTCTTCTGTCTCTACGTCTAATGCCTCAATTCCCTGCTCTTTAACGTTCTCTGTTTCCTCTGTTACTTCCGGTTCTTCGACTACCTCTGTTTCTTCGGTTGTCTCCGGCTGTTCTGTTGCTTCGACTGTCTCCGGCTGCTCTGTTGCATCCTGTTCTTCCGATACCTCCGACTTTTCTTCCGGTGCCTCTGTCTTCTCTGTTTCTTCGGTTGTCTCCGGCTCTTCTACAACTCCCGACTCCTCCTGCTGAGGAATGACGTCTATTTCAGTTGCCCAAGCTGTCATTGGAAATGAAGCCGATGCCAGACTGACTGCCATAAATAATGCCAATACTCTCTTCTTCATCACATTTTCCTTTCCGTGAATATGCTATTTCCTGATTGTTTTGTGTTGTTGCACTCCTGTCCGATACTAACGGAATGTATTGATATTTTGAGTATATCATGGTTTGAAACAGCTTTCAATGGTGGGATAGGTGAGAAGGATTGCGTTGTCTTTCTGATGAGCATGTTCTGTACTCCGTGGGTGTGGTTTCAAAATTATTATGCAGATTCGTTACTGTATTGCCAATTTACTGTGTTGTACGCGTCATCCGACTCATTACTAATAACATAAATTGCTGCCATTTTCCCATTATCATCAGCTATATAAAGAGACTTATTCATAATATCTGTGATAAAATCTTCTTTCGTTGGATAGATGCCATCCCACTGATGAATACCATTTGTCTCCATCTGAACAATAGCAGCTTTTACTAAATAAAATACATCCTCGATATCATCGATTCCCGCTAATCTATACTCCATATATGAATCTCCTTTATTTTCTACACACACTACTGCCTTCAGACTCAAATCTCTCCTGATAAGTAAATCTGATATTTTTACCGTAATGAGTATTGGTAACATCTAAATCTTCTTCATCTAAATCATCCTGTCTTTATTTTTTTCTTGACTTTTTTCTCTACATGACTTACCATTCAAATTAAGAAATGGGTTTTCACCGGGTAGGGCTTATGCCTGACAGGACTTGCTCGTTTCTTTTTTTATTTCTAAAATATCATAAAGATACTTTTTCCCACTTGCTGCATGCCTGATAAGTAAACGTGCTTTAAAAATATTATATCTTTCCAGTTCCCCACAATCACTATAGACAGGAATTGCAAATTTGGAATCATATCGATACCAACCATTCTTAGCATTTCTTCCATGCTTACCCTTTCGATTGATTTCAAATATTCCATTGGATGCAATTTCAATCATTTCAGGCAAAACCTGTACTGCATTCGCCTTTGCTTTTGCATTTGCACCTTTAAGTGACTTCGTATAAACAGAACCTGCATATTCTCCCGGAAGATCAGTTCCTATATATATAATTTCATTGTCTTCTGCAATACTGTAAAAATCCCCGACATACTGCTTTAGATATCTTTCGACTTCAGCCCAATTAATTTGTTTTCCTTTAAAAATAATATCGTTTATAACAATAATCTTTTTATTATCACAATCCTTAATTACTGAAATATTTCTATTCATTGTCCTTCGCTTCCTTCATCTTGTCATAATACGCTTTATATCTGTAAATCGTCCTCTCGCTGACATTATTTCTTCTTGCAATCTCTATCATAGCCATTCCGTTCTCATAACAGTCAACAAAATCATTGTAGATAGCCATCCATTTTGCATTATGCTTCTGCCTTCCGCTTAATTTACGATTTTTATAATATTCCAATTCTTTGCGTAACTCAGCGTTTTCATTTTCTAATTCTTCAATTCTTTTTAATGCTTCCTCAAGTGTTATAACCTTCTCCACTTCATTGTTCCTCCGTTCATGTCATTTTCGTTTTGTCTATATTATATATTGCTAATCAGTATTAGTCAATTTGATTTTGTCATGTAGGAACACTTTTCACACTCATCTTCTGATTGAAATACTGTTGATACCTTTTGCAATATATCCTCTTTCAATACATGATGTATTGAAGCACCAAACCCAACTGCCGATAACCTCTATCGTCATGTTAACGCCTATAATTTTATCTAGAATAACCTTAAAATGGTCATATTCGCTATTGATTTCTTGCGTGATTTCAACACTTCCGTTTTCGTTGTCAAAATGCAATTTCTTCAACAACTCCCGATACCTTTTCCATAGTCCCTCAACCGTTTTGATTCCTGTAAAACTTGTTCTGTGATAACCATATCTCTTCATGATTATTTTTCAATGTTGGATGTAATTTAAAGATAGATTTTTCACTTTTTCCAGTAGTGCTTCTTATAAAAATACTCTTCTCCCTCTAAAATTAGATATGCAGCTTCTTCATCTGATATACAAGTATCCTTTTCGGATTAAGAAACATCAACTATGCTAATTGCCTCTACCAAAAGCATAAAATCCCTTCCTTCAGAATTTTCTTTGTCTTTTTTCTCTTTCTGTAATATAACTTGGGGTTTTGAAAACAAAGAATTTGGTACATATACCATTCCTAAATATGTAATACAAATTACCTGGGTTCTTTTCCAACCAACTCAATGAAAAAACTTTGGTCATGGGCTTTATATATCAAATCTCTATATTCATCAACCCATCTATTTTTTGTCATGTTATATAGATTTTTTCTTGGCAAAGCAACTATCACTTTTCCATCTTTTTCCTTTTGCTGAATATCACTACACGAAAAATATAGCGACACTAGATCGGTTCTTCTAAAATACTATTAACACCATCATAATCATAATCACTGATATCGTAGTCAAATGGTGCCTCAATACAATTTATATTTAATCTATAATATATTAGGCAATTGCATGGCAATTATTTGACAAAATCAGGATTTTACGTCAAATTCCGAGGGATATGCTTTTTTAAATTCTTCAAT
>VOFE01000557.1_pt1 | contig 18001 bp, 26 predicted proteins | sample 5384071 | NCBI WGS metagenome assembly VOFE01 (sample SAMN12384724, study PRJNA508395) | human gut metagenome | isolation source: healthy gut D | host: Homo sapiens
TTCCTCCTCGATCTGCGCACAGATCACAAATACCTCGCTGTTCTGTTTGGCAGCGTACTCCCGCACCGCTTCCACATAAGAATTGGACGCGCCATCGTCCGCCAGATCATCCTCTGCAACGTTAGCCGCATAGATCACCGGTTTTGCAGTAAGAAGATTGTAGGTGCCCATCCAGGCTTCCTCATCCTCTGACTCAAGCTCCATGGTGATCGCCATTTTGCCGTCCTCCAGATACTTTGCTTCTCAAGGAAGGTCAGCTCTTTGGCAGCCTCTTTATCCATACGTGCAGTCTTGGTAACCTTGGCGATCCTGCGCTCCAGAATCTCCAGGTCAGAGAAGATCAGCTCCAGGTTGATCGTCTCAATATCTCGGAGCGGATCGATATTCCCGTCCACATGTACCACATTGGAATCCTCAAAGCAGCGCACCACATGCACAATGGCGTCTACCTCACGGATATTCGCCAGAAACTGATTTCCAAGTCCCTCGCCCTTGGAAGCGCCCTTTACAAGACCTGCGATGTCCACAAACTCAATCACCGCCGGAGTTACCTTCTTGGAATGGTAAAAATCTCCCAGAAGCCGCAGCCTCTCATCCGGCACAGTGACAATGCCCACGTTGGGGTCAATGGTACAGAATGGATAATTGGCTGACTCTGCTCCTGCCTTTGTCAGCGAATTAAATAATGTACTTTTTCCTACATTTGGTAAACCCACGATACCTAATTTCATTTCTTCTATTTCCTCCTATAAATCCTTTCATTATCAAAGGTTTTCAGAACACTTATTTTGACAGTGTTTTATATTATACCATACCACTTTATCTTTGTGAATATTCAGTTTCAAATTCCCCCGCACCTCCTTTGACTTCCCATATACACAATTCAGTTGCAGGCTGTTTTTCCATGTGTTACACTGTTCCCTATAAAATCATTCTAGGAAAGCAGGCTGTTTTATGGAGTATGGATATTTGTTTTATATGGTTGTCGGCTTTTTCCGGAAGCATTCTCTTTGGCAGAATGATTCCTCTGGTTTTCAAAAGCGTGGATGTGACCAGGGAATCTGATGACGGAAATCCCGGCGTTTTTAATGCGTTTGTCTGCGGCGGAACCGGCTGCGGACTTCTGGCTTTATTATCAGATCTTTTAAAGGACTCTTCCAGTCATGTTATGTGCCTCGCACATCGGAACGGATTCCTGGTTGTTTTCCCTGGTAATCGCAGCGCCTGTGCTCAGGCATGCCTATTCTATTTTCAACCGCGGAAATGGCGGCAAAGGAATTGCTGTTTCTTTCGGCGTTTTACTGGGGCTGCTTCCCATCTGGCAGCCACTGGTTTTGCTCATTGTGTGGTATTTACTTTTTCTTGTAATAATACCGGACAGATCCAACACCAGAAAAAGTATATATGCTTTCTTTGCCTTCGGGATCAGCTCTATATTTGCCGTAAAATATAAAAAAGGATCATGCATGGCTGTATTCTGATTGCCGGCATCGTCATTCACAAGCATTATGTAAATGCCGTTGCCTGTAAACGGCCTTGAGAAAGCAAAAAAATGAAGAAGGGGGAGAATTTCGAGAGCATTAATATTATCCTGCAACACAGGCGGCGGCCACAATTCTGCTGCCAAAGCAATTTGCGGAAGCGTTTCACGCCCGCGGCGACGAAAGCATATGTGTTGGATTACCTCTGCCTCGCAGGAAGAGCGTGTCGAAACTGGTCGGAAACGGTTATGTACAGATCGTAAAGAAAACACCTCTCTTATTCGGACTGGTATACAAATTAGGAACGGTGGTCAGCCGCATCACCCGGAAGTCTCCCGTTTATTATATCAACGGACATATGGCAAAAATATCTCAACAATTACCTGAAAGAACATCCGGCAGACGTTTTGATCATGCCGCACCTCTATCCTGCCGAAACAGCCATTTACATGAAACGAAAGGGAATGAAACTTCCTGTAACGATCGCTGTAATGACAGATTATACCTGCATTCCGTTTTGGGAGGAAACAGACGACTATTACATTCTTCCTCATGAAGCCTTACGAAACCTGCATAAAAGAGGAATCCCAGACGAGAAGATCCAAACCTTCGGGATTCCTGTCGCAAAACTGTCGGCTGAACATCAGCAAAGAAGAAGCCCCGCAAAAAATTAGGCTTAGACTTAAACCAAAAATATTTTCTGGCAGCCAGCGGCAGTATGGGCGCCGGAAATTTTATAGACCTTATCCAAAAATTGGTTTCCAATACAAATACAGAACAAATTCTTGCCGTTTGCGGAAATAATCGAAAGATCGAACAAAATTAAAAAAGAAATTCAAAAAGAACGCGTTATTGTGGGGCTTCACAGATCAAATGCCGTTTTATTTGCGTGCCTGCGATGTGTTATTTACCAAACCAGGCGGATTAACCTCCACGGAAGCTGCCGTCATCGGTGTTCCGATCATTCACACGGCTCCCATTCCCGGCTGTGAAACGGTCAATCGTCGTTTCTTTATGCGCGCCGGCATGAGCTGGTCTGCACTCACCTTAAAGGCCAGGTCAGCCAGGGGATCCGTCTTATGAATGACCCGAAAGCGCAAAAAAAGATGATCGCCTGTCAGGCCAAACAAATTCACGGGGATGCGGCAGAGCAGGTGGCTGCCCTCAGTCTTTCGACTGTATCATCAAAAGACTCCTCTGTCATAAGTAACCGTCCCGCTGTCCTCTGTGATCTCATTGCTCAAGGTCAGCCCGCAGTCCGTCACCGTAAGGTGATGCCCTGTCAGCGGATATTTGAAGCCCGTGAGCGTAAGCTCCGTCACATCTCCGCCCACCGGAAAAGAAGGACACATATCTGCCGAACTGCGACTCACGCGCCAGCTTGGTGCCGCTTGGAATCAGGGAAATGCAATTTTGCTCATCCACCATGATGATTTCCGCACCAAGTGCTTCCCCCAGCGACAAAAGCTCCAGATTTGCAAACAAATGGTCAATTCGGCCTCGGTCGCACCCAGCAGAAAAATACGCTTCATCCCCATGGAGACTGCCTGCATCAGGGCAGACTGGGTATCGGAATCATCCTTCTCCGCCGCAGGCGGCAGACCGCCATTCCCTGCCCCTCAAAGTTCTGCAGAAGCTCCTGCCCTCCGGCGAGAGGCTGTCAAAATCCCCCACCGCCCATCCGGCACAAAAGATGTTTTTCCAAAAACTCCAGCCCTCGGTCTGCCGCCAGAAGACATATCCCATCTCTTCCCTTTGCCTCTGTTTTTTGTTTTAAAAAATCGAGGGCAAAATCTCCATTGATATTGCCCCCTTACAATCACTGCTTACTTTCACAAAAATTCCTCATTCCATTTCTTTTTGATTTTGCCGATGCTTTTTGATGCGTTTTACATTGGAAGCGATGTCTCCGTTAAACACACTGGAGCCGCACACCAGAAGATTGGCGCCTGCCCGGCGCATTGCCGTCTCCAGGGTTTCCTCGTTGATACCGCCGTCTACCTGAATATCCACATTCAGATTTTCCTCTTCCAGAAGCTCTCTGAGTTCCCGGATCTTCTCCGTGCATTCGTCCATGTATTTCTGGCCGCCAAATCCCGGCTGCACCGTCATTATCAGCACCAGCTCCACATCTTCAAGAAGATGGCTGATGTCATTTACCGGTGTGGCAGGCTTGATCGAACACGCCTGCCCGGGCGCCTGCTGTCCTGATCTGCTCCAGTGTACGTTCCAGATCCTCACATGCCTCCGCATGTACAGTAATGGAATCTGCTCCGCACTGCGCAAAATCCTGAATATACCGCTCCGGCGCAGAAACCATCAAATGCACATCAAAAAAAAACATTTGGACTCTCTTTCCGAATAGACTGGATGACCGGCATTCCAAAAGAAATGACTCGGTACAAAATCACCATCCATAACATCAATATGCAGATATTCAACGCCTTCCTTTTCCAGAATTTTGATCTGTTCTCCCAGTCTGTTAAAATCTGCTGATAAGATCGACGGGCACAATCATATTCCATTTTGTCAATATCTCCTTTTTTCTTTCAGTTCCTGATATAAGCCCAGATAATTTTTCATAGCGGAGCCGGCTTATTTCTCCCCGCCCAAGCGCCGCCTTCACTGCACAGTCCGGTTCTTTTAAGTGCCTGCACTCCAGAAAACGGCACTGGAGGGGCAAATTCTTCAAATTCGGGAAAATAGTTTTCAGTTCCTGCTCCTCCATATTTTCAATATATAAGGAGGAAAATCCCGGCGTATCCACAAGGAAGGTGTACCTGTGCCACCGGTATGATCTGTGCATGGCGCGTAGTATGTTTTCCCCGTTTCAGCTTACGGCTGATCTCACCGGTTTCCATAAAAATCCCGTCCTGAACACAGTTGGTGAAGGAAGATTTTCCAACCCCGGATGGACCGGCCACAACTGTGGTTTTTCCTCTGAAGCCTTTCGGATCTCTTCCACACCTTCGTTGCTCTTCGTGCTTGTCAAAAGCACCCGGTATCCGCATTTCTCGTAGATCTGTTTCCACTCCTGTGCCTGACGTTCCTCTCCCAGATCCTTTTGTTAAAGCAAATGAGCGCCGGAACGCCCTCCCGCTCCATCATGATAAGAAACCGATCCAGAAGCATAAAATTCGGTTTGGGATCTTCCATAGCAAAAATTACAAATGCCTGATCCACATTCGCCACAGCCGGCCGTACCAGCTGATTTTTCCGGGGAAGGATAACAGAAATGCTGCCTTCTTTTTTTCCTCATCCAGAACAGAGATTTCCACATCATCTCCCACCAGCGGCTTTTTATGTTGTCCTTCCGGAAGATCCCTTTCGCCTTACATTCATAGACATTGCCGTTTTCTGCATACACATAGTAAAATCCAGCAATCCCTTCATAATTTTTCCCTGCATGAACTACTCGACCTTTTCGAAGGTAATGGGATAATGTCCCAGTTCCTGGTATGTTCCGTCAATCTGCTCGGAAAGATAGAGGGTTCCCTCTGTGATGCCGGGCACCCGGTGATATCAAGTTTATACGGGAAGGTGAGCGTCTGGTTTTCCAAAACCGTGGATGCCTCCGGCATTCCGTTCACCGTCTGCACCAGTTCCAGACGGACTGCTCCGCCCTTGATACCCATCCGGCGTATCCAGGGACTGCGTACATTTCCATGTTTGCCGTCAGCGGCAACGGTAGGCTGTGCCTCCACTTCCGGTGTCGGCGTTACCGGCGGCTGGTCTCCGGTGCTGACCTTAATGGTCATGGGCATATCCGGATCTGCATACGCGTAGGCTTCCGGGCTCTGGCTGAACACAGTGCCAGCCTCCACATCCGGATTCTGCTCCTCGATCACGTCGATATCTCACCCATTTGCCCAGCATCGTCAATGCTTCATCCTTCGGATAGCCAATGACATCCGGCACCTCCAGCACTGTCGCCGTAATCCATTCCGCGGCTCACATAAAGAGTCACGTGTATCACCGATTTGATTTCGCGAGGTTCCTGCCGCCGGCTCCGTATAATAGGTGTATCCGGGATTCACAAGAATGTATCCGTTCTCGTCATAATCGCTGTAAATCTTCTGGACATCTACCACAAATCCAAGATCTTCCAGTTCCTTCTGCGCCTGGATGCCTGTATACGGCATTCCTCTTCATCTTCCAGATTAGGGAATCGTTACCTTCCTCAGAACCCTTGCTGATATAATATTTCGATCAGTGGTAAATTTCTCAACCTTTCGTTCCCGGCTGAAGATTCTGGGAAGAAATCCTTCCTTTTCCTGCGTTGAGTTTTCTTCACCGGCCATTGGACACCCAGATGTGCATCGTTTGCAATCTCTTTTTCCGCCTCTGTTTTGCCCACAAGATCCGGAACCTCGACCAGGCCTTCCTCTCCGGCGTCTGTGTCGGTTCCGCCTCTGAACCTGCGGCTCCTGCTACCGGTTCCGATCAGGCCGGATGCCCGTCCCAGGAAGAAAATCAAGAACAACCAAAGCCACGATTCCTGCCACCAGACCTGCAATGGTCAAACCGACGCTGAACCATTCTGTTTTTCTTTTTTCTTTTTTATAATCGTCTGACGTCTCGGTCTGAATTTCCTCCCGGCCTGCTTCCTCATACTTCTGCTCCGCATCCATTTCTGCCACGAGATCCAGCGCCTCCTGCCGGTTTTTTTGCTTGGGTGTATGCTTGATCTCGCCCAGTTCCTTGTCGGAAATCACCACTGTCTTGGCTCCGTTGTGGGGATCGATCAGAGAATGCTTCAGATCTGCGATCACATCCTCCATACGGCTGTAACGGCGATCCACGCTTTTCTGTGTACATTTCAGAATGATCTGCTCCAGACTGTGCGGAAGCTCCGGTGTATAAATACTTGGAGGAACAATCTCTTCCTGCAGATGCTTGATAGCAATCGCCACCGTGGTATCTCCGTCAAAAGGAACCCTTCCTGTGACCATCTCATACAGTGTGATTCCCAGAGAATAAATATCGCTCTTCTCATCGCTGTATCCGCCTCTCACCTGCTCAGGTGAGCTGTAATGTACAGATCCCATTACATTGGAGCTGATCGTATTGGAAGATGCAGCTCTGGCAATTCCAAAGTCTGTCACCTTTACTTTACCATCTGTGGAAATAATAATATTCTGAGGTTTCACATCTCTGTGAACGATACCATGGCTGTGTGCCGCCTCCAGACCCATAGAAACCTGGATTGCGATACTTGTAGCCTCTTTAATGGAAAGCTTTCCCTTCTTGGAGATGTATTCCTTCAGAGTGATACCCTCGATCAGTTCCATAACAATGTAATAAACACCGCCGTCATCTCCTACGTCAAATACATTGACGATATTCGGATGTGTAAGACCAGCTGCCGCCTGGGCCTCACTTCTGAATTTCTTTATAAACGTGGTGTCTTCCCGAAACTCCGGTTTCAGGACCTTCACTGCAACAAAACGGTTCAGCTTATGGTCCATAGCCTTATAGACATCTGCCATTCCGCCAGTTCCGATTTTTCCTACGATCTCATAGCGCTCGGCTATGATCATTCCCGTCTTCAACATGCTTCCACCTCATTCGTGAATGGCTCTACCAGTACGACTGCAATATTATCCTTACCACCATTCTGATTTGCTTCCCGAAGGAGCGCACTGCCCTTCTGATCAATATCTGCTTCCGGATCGGATATGATCTCCTGGATCTTCTCATCTTCAACCATATTGCTGAGACCGTCTGAACACATCAGGATCGTACATCCTTTTTCAAGTTTCAGATCAAAGAAATCCACATCCACCGTTTTCTCTGCGCCAAGTGCCCTTGTAATGATGTTCTTATCCGGATGATTCCGTGCTTCCGCTTCGCTGATCTCGCCCATTCTCACCATTTCCTGTACCAGGGAATGATCTCTGGTGACCTGGCGGATCCCGTCCTGGATCACATATAAACGGCTGTCACCCACATTGGCTACATAGGCATACTGATCTACAATAGTCGCCACCACCATAGTGGTTCCCATGCCCCGGAGGTTTTCGTCTTCCTGCGCACGGTTTCTGATCTCCGTGTTCGCAGCTTCGATCGCATGACGAATAACCTTCACAGGATTGTAATCCGCATCTTCACGGATTTCATCCACAAGGATCCGTACTGCATGTGAGGATGCATAGTCACCGGCGTTATGTCCGCCCATTCCGTCCGCGACTGTGAAAAGATTAGGCAGATTTCCAACCGGACCTTCAGATGCAAACACGTAATCCTGGTTCATCTTCCGCTTTTGCCCTACATCAGTAGCTGAGTATATCCTCATTCTACTTCTCGCTTTCTGTTTTTCTCCATGTAGCTTTTTCTTAGTTGCCCACAGGCACCGTCAATGTCGCTGCCCATTTCTCTTCTAATAGTAACATTTATTCCACATTTTTCAAGTTTTATTTTGAAATTCTCCACAGCCTGTCTTGTAGACCTCACATAGGAGTCCCGTTCCTTTGATGGGATTGACCGGAATCAGATTTACATGGCAATTGATGCCTTTTATACGACCTGCCAGCTGTCTCGCATCTTCTTCACTGTCGTTGACGCCGGCTACAAGACTGTACTCAAAGGTGATCCTTCGGCCTGTTTTGTAACAAAATAATTTCGCAGGCATCCAGAACCTCATCCATGGAATACTTATTCGCGATCGGCATCAGTTCCTGTCGTTTTTCATCATTTGGAGCATGAAGGGAAAGTGCCAGCGTCATCTGAAGCTTTTCTTCAGCAAGCTCATACATCTTCGGCACGATCCCACAGGTAGAAACCGTCACATTTCTCTGACTGATCCCAAGACCGTTTTCGTCGGTAAGGATCCGGACAAAACGGACAAGATTGTCATAATTATCCATCGGCTCACCGGTTCCCATCACAACTACATTGGCCACACGTTCGCCGGTATCTGCCTGGATACGGTAAATCTGATCCAGCATCTCGGACGGTTTCAGGCATCTGGTCAGGCCTCCGATGGTAGACGCACAGAATCTGCATCCCATCCGGCATCCCACCTGCGAAGAAATGCACACAGAATTTCCGTGGTGATACCGCATGAGAACACTCTCGATCACATTTCCATCTTCCAGCTGGAACAGATATTTTCTGGTTCCGTCAATTGGCGGATATCTGTTCATCCACTGGGTTTCAGTGCTGTGATCGGATAAGCCAAGCTTTTCCCTGAGGCTTTTGGAAAGATTTGTCATTTCATCCCAGGAGGTAACCAGCTGCTGGTGAAGCCATGCATAGATCTGTTTCGCCCGGAAAGGCTTTTCCCGATCTTTGTCATGAATTCCTTCAATTCCTCCATGGTCATGGATTTTACATCTGTCATTTTCTGCTATTTCCTTCTGAATCTGGCAATAAAGAATCCATCTGTCTTATGTATTCCCGGCAGAAGCTGCAGATAGCCAAGCTTCGTGGATTTACAGTGCAGTTCCTCCGGAATATACGGATCCAGGCTTTCCAGCCGGTACGGATAATTCTTTAAAAACCATAATACATTTTCTTCGTTTTCTTCCCGGGCAATGGTACATGTGCTGAAGATCAGCGTTCCATCCGGTTTCACATACTTTGCAGCCTTATCCAGGATCATTCTCTGGAGCATTACGATCTCTTCCTGTTTCTGCGGAGTTGCCCGGTATTTGATTTCCGGCTTTCTTGCCGATAACTCCATAACCGGAGCACGGTACATCCGCGATCACAATATCCGCAGCCTGTTCGGAATCCGGATCATATACCGTTGCATCCTGCACCTTTGCTTCTGTACGTTGATCGCATGGTACGCTGGATATTTTCTTTGATAAGATCTGCCTTATACTGACTTACATCTCTGGCATCCACATTTCCGTAATCCCCCATTTTGTCTGCCGCATGGATGCTTTTTCCACCTGGTGCAGCGCACATGTCGATGATATGGTCACCTTTTTTCGGACTTGCAGCTTCCGCTACAAGCATAGAGCTTACATCCTGCACCAGGATCTTTCCCTGAAGGAAGGTCTCAAGTGTCAAAATATGATTGTAATCGGAAATCTTCAGTGCATAGGGAAGATAAGGAGCCTGTTCTACTGTCACTCCCTGAGACTTCAAACTGGTGACGATCTCTCTCAGAGACGCCTTATGAGTACGGCACCGTACTGTGATCGGTCTTTCTGTCAGAAAATCCTCCAGGATCTTCTCCGTAGTCTTCACTCCGTAGGCTGCTTTCCATTTTTCTACCAGATATTCCGGCATGGAATATTTCACAGAAAGATAACGGACTTCGTTTTCTTCCCTGGAAGGAAGCTCCAGATCACCGATCTCTCTTGCGATCGTACGGAGCACCCCGTTGACAAAGGGCTTTAGATTATAAAAGCCTTTTCGCTGTGCCAGCTTTACCGCTTCATTGCATACTGCACTGTCCGGAACACTGTCCATAAATTTCAGCTGATATACCGCACTTCTCAGGATCTCACGGATCTGCGGTTTCATCTTGTTTACAGAAACCTTGGAAAAAGAATCGATGACATAATCAATATAAGATCCAGCTGTATTCCAAAGTCCCTTCCGCAGACTCTTGTAATAAAGCTACGTTCCTGTTTCGGAAGAAACTGATATTTGGAAAGCGCATTCCGGATCGCAATATGGCTGTGCTCACCCTCCTCCTCGATCTGTAAGCAGGATCTCAAGGATCAGTTCTCTGGTATTGATCCCACTCAATCATCGTCTCTCCCGATTCCTCCTGCAAGGATAATCAGTCTCAGAAGCTGCAGAATAGATGCCGCCAGCGCTGCTACATACGTAAGCGCTGCCGCTGTAAGTACTTTTCTTGCACCCTTTTTTCTTCTGTCCTAAAAATCCCGTGCTTTCCAGAACGAGGGCTCTGGAAGGACGCATTGATCTCAACCGGAAGTGTCACCAGCTGAAACAGTACTGCCAGTGAAAACAAAACAATTCCCAGATCAAAGCGGATCCAGGAAATGATCAGTCCGATAAAAAAACAGCGGCCAGGCTCAGATTGGCGCCAATATTTGCGGCAGGTACAATGGCTGAACGGATATTCAGTGGTGCATAATTGATCGCATCCTGGATCGCATGGCCACATTCATGTGCTGCCACACCGGCACTGCCAGGGGAGGTTTTTCCATAAATATCTTCTGAAAGGGAAACCGTTTTCGTTCTCGGATCATAGTGATCCGTAAGACTTCCGCGGATCGGCACCACCTGTACGTCTGTGATCCCAGCCGCTGTTCAGATGTTCTGGCGACCTCTGCACCGGTAATCCGCAGCGGCTCTGCACTTTTTGTAAGTGGCAAAGGTGCTCTTCAGTTTTGCGGAGGCTGCCACAGAAACAGCATTCCGAGGATCAGAAGAAGGTAGGTGGGATCCAAAGCCCCAATAATAACGATGATATCCAAACATGCGATTATCCGTATCTGTCTCATCACTACCCTGGAATCGTTGAAAACGGTCTTTGTCTATTTGAATCTGAGCTCTCCCCCTGTCTTTACCCCCAGCAGGAAATCTCAAGAACGCTTCCGCCCCCCATGCGCTTCTTTCCTTCCAGCTGCACTTCTGTCAGCAGCAGCACGCCTTCCCCGCAGGCCACAACGGATTCCCTTTTTCCGCCGTAAGGATCGTGCCCGGTGCGGCCTTTGTTTTTCCAGCACATGGCTTTTCCAGACCTTCAGCTGTTTTCCGTTGATAAAGGTAAATGCACTGGGCCAGGGGTCAGTCCACGGATCAAACGATCCAGTTCTGACCGCTTTTGAAAAATCCATTTGCCCATCTCTTTGGTGATCATTCCCGCGTAGCAGGCGTGGGCTCTTCCGGCTGTTTTTCGTAAAGTCTGCCTTCCCTCAAAAAATATCCGGAAGTGTCTTTACCAGAAGTCTGCCCCGGCTTCGGCCAATTTATCAAAAAGCTTCCGCCGGTTTCCTCTTCAGACAGAGGAACCACTTCCGGCGATCATGTCCCCGGTATCAAGACCGGTTCCCATCCGCATAATAGTAACGCCGGATTCTTTTTCACCGTCGATCACCGCCTGCTGGATCGGTGCAGCTCCACGATATTTAGGAAGGAGGGACGCATGGATATTGATACATCCGAATCTCGGCATATCCAGGATGCTCTTTGGAATGATCTGCCCGAATGCCGCCACAACAATGATATCCGGATGCAGATATTTTTTCAGTTCCTCTATAAACGCGGGTGTCTCTGATCTTTCTGCGGCTGCCAGACCGCAATCCCATGTTTCACCGCTTCATTCCTTCACGGCGGAGGCTGAAGGCTTTTGCTTCGTCCCCTTGGCTTATCCGGCTGGGTCACCACGGCCGCGATCTCATAGCCGGCCTGCCATCGCTGCTCAGCGGCTCCCACCGCAAAGTCGGGCGTTCCCATATATACGATCTGCATGTTCATCCATCCTTTGTTTTTATTCTTCGTCATCATAAGTTCACCATTCCTGAAGCTCTCCCTCCACCAGTTCCGTATAAAGATGGCCGTCCAGATGATCCAGTTCGTGGCAGAAGGCTCTCGCCAGCGATTCTGTTCCTTCTAAATCTGTTCTTCCATATTAATATCCAGCGCTATTACCTTTACGTAGTCCGGACGGGTTACATGCCGGACTTACCGGGTACGCTAAGACACCCTTCCTGTCCGGTCTGCTCTCCACTGCTCTCCACGATGCGGGGGTTGATCAGAATATATGGATCCTCTCCGGTGGTATCGATCACCACGATTCTCTTCAGGACACCTACCTGTGGTGCCGCCAGCCCTACGCCATTGGCATCGTACATAGTCTCCAACATATCCTCGATCAGTTCTTTGACGAGGTGTCATTTTGTGACCGGTTTGCTTTTTTTGTCAGTACTTCATCCCCATATTCACGAATGTTCTGATTGCCATCTTTTTCTACCTCCTATAACACTTACCGGGTCAAAATCAAATTGTATATTTTCTGTCCGGAATTTATCTCTATATATTTCTCCAGTCTGTCCTTTGACTGAATCAGGACATCATATCCGCGTGCTTCACATAGAACACATACCGGTAGATATCATTGATCTTTCCCGCTGATGTTGGCAGGGGCAGGTCCCAGTACCTGATCTTCTTAGACTGGCTTTTCCTGACAAAAAGTCCATATTAGACTTTCCCAAAATCTTCAGTCTAGGGCATGGTTTTCAGAATTTTCTTCCTCTTTCCAGGAATCCAAAACTGCCATCATATGGGCTGCCGGCGGATAGTCCAGACAGCTCCGATAGCCCATTTCCTCCTGATAAAAGCTCTCGTAATCCTGAGCCGCAGCACAGGTAATGGCGTAATGATCCGGCTGATAGGTCTGGATCACCGTTCCCCGGGCCGAGCACCCCTCTGCCGGCCCGGCCCACCGCCTGGGTCAGAAGCTGGAAAGTCCGCTCTCCCGCCCGGTAATCCGACGCATTTAACGACAGATCCGCCGCCAGGATCCCCACCAGAGTCACCTTCGGGAAATCATGTCCCTTGACGATCATCTGGGTTCCCACCAGAATATCTGCCTCATGCTTTGCAAAAGAAGCCAGGATCTTCTCATAGCTGTCCTTGGTCCTTGTGGTATCAAAATCCATTCGAAGTACCCGCTTTCCGGGGAATTCGTTTTTTCAATGACCTTCTCGATCTGCTGGGTTCCTGCCTTAAATCCACCAATGTGCGGTGAACCACAGGACGGACAGATTTCCGGTTTCACAGTCTCATAAGCCGCAATAATGACAGATCAGCCTTCCTCCCTTATGTTCCGAGAGAGATACATCACAGTGCGGACACTTCGTGACCGCAGGCTCTGCAGGAAACAAAGCCCGCATATCCTCTCCGGTTCAGAAACAGCATGGCCTGTTCTCTTTGTTTCAAGCCGTTCTTCAGATCCTTCCTGCTCCAGACTCTGCTTGAAAATCGAACGGTTTCCTGCTTTTAATTCTTCCCGAAGATCCACGATTGATACCTGTGGAAGAGGCCTTTCCTCATAACGTGCGTTTAACTTTACCAGAAGATATTCTCCGTCACAGGCATGACTGTAGGCTTCCAATGACGGAGTGGCTGATCCCATGACCACACGGGCATGTTCCATGTTTTGCCCTCTCCAATGGCAGTCTCTGGCATGATACCTTCGGACGTATTCTCACTTTTGTAGGTGGGTTCATGCTCTTCGTCGATAACGATCAGTCCCAGATCTGAAAACGGTGTGAACAGTGCGGATCTGGGTCCTACCATCACCTGGATCTCACCGTTTTTGGCTCTTTTGAACTGATCATAACGTTCTCCCTGGGAAAGTCTGGAGTTCAGAACCGAAACCTTATCTCCGAACATGGTAAAAGCGCCTGACTGTCTGATAAGTAAGCGCGATCTCAGGGATCAGCACGATTGCCTGTTTTCCCTCCTCCAGTACCTTCTGGATCAGGCGCATATAAACCTGGGTCTTTCCGCTTCCGGTCACTCCGAAAAGAAGTGCAGGCCTTGGGTCCGGCTCCTGCCATTTCTAAAATCTCCACTGCCTGCTGCTGTTCCTGGTTCAGACTCAGCTCCATGTTCTTTCATCTGCCATGCCACTCGGGACTGCGATAATTTCCTGACTTTGATAGTTAATGACCTTTTTTTCCAAAAAATACTGACGGAAATGCCGGCTGACCCCCAGCTTTGGACGGCATAGGTATAATCCAGGCTCCCGGCCTCCAGGATTGCCCGAAGGAACCGCTCACGTGCTTTACCGGCTGCCTCCCAGCTTCTCAGAATTTTGCCTGCCCCTCTTGTTTTGCCAGGCAAAGGATCAGTCTTTTCTCTTTTGCACGGACCTTTCTTTTACATGGGCAGAACTGTTTTCAGTGCCTGGATCATGGTGGAGCCATAGGTCTCCTTCATCCAGGCCGCAAGTGCGATCAGCCGGGATTCTGTTGTCTCACTGTCTGTGGACACTCCCCGGATCTCCTTGAGCTTTGACGCATCATATTTTGCCGTTCCGGAGATCCCGGTCACATAGCCTTTCCGAAGGGTATTTCCCTTTCCGAAGGGCACTGTGACCACAACTCCGGGTTTTATTGCCTGCACCAGTTCCTCAGGTACACGATACTGAAAATCCCGGTCCAGCTTTTCATGAGAAATATCAATGATCACATCTGCATAGATCATCCATTTACGCTTTCTGATCTTCTTCCAGGATCTCCCGGATCAGTACACGCTCATCCATGGGATATTTCTTACCCTTGATCTCCTGATAATCCTCATGGCCCTTTCCGGCAAGGACGATGATATCTCCCGGCTCACCGTGATGAATCGCGTAGGCGATCGCCTCTTTACGATCCGGGATCTCTACATATTTTCCATCGGTTTTTGCCATTCCGATCTTGATATCATCGATGATCGCCTGTGGTTCCTCATCACGGCGGATTATCAGAGGTAATGATGGTCAGATCTGCCAGCTTTCCGCGGACCTCACCCATCTCAAAGCGACGAAGCTCGATCTGTTTCCTCCACATCCAAACAGACATACCAGTCTGTGCGGATGATATTCTTTCAAAGTTCCAGAAGACTCTCCAGAGCCATGGCATTGTGCGTAATCGATCATCAGTGTAAATTCGTCAGATACCTTGATCATCTCAATACGGCCTTTGACCCTGGCCACCTTCAAAGCTTTGATGATATTCTCCTCGGATACCTTAAAATGGCGGCAGATTGCAATTGCTGTCAATGAATTGTAGATGCTGAACTTACCGGGAATATCTATCTCCACATGAAAATCCAGAAGTCCTTTCAGATGATAGGAAATTCCCAGATAGCCCTTTCTTCCAACGAGTCTGGCGTCCTCTGCACGGAGATCTGCTTTTTCGGAAAATCCATAGGTTTCAAGTTTACAGGTGTGGCCTTCGATAATGCGGTCAAAGTGTTCATCGTCACCGATTTACGATACCAACCTTACACTGTCTGAGAAGCATGGATTTGCAGTGCAGATAATCATCAAAGTCCTTGTGCTCATTCGGTCCGATATGATCTGGTTCAATATTTGTGAAAATTCCAAAATCAAACACAAATCCCTGGGTTCTGTGAAGCATCAGTCCCTGTGAGGAAACCTCCATAACGACCGCATCGCAGCCTGCTTCTACCATATCATGAAAATATTTCTGTACCATATAGGATTCCGGTGTCGTGTTGGCTGCCGGGATATGCTTCTCCCCGATAACAGCCTCGATGGTTCCGATCAGACCAACCTTATATCCGGCATTCTCAAGGATCGATTTCACCATATAGGTTGTAGTTGTTTTTCCTTTGGTTCCGGTGATACCGATGGTTTTGAGCTTTTCTGCCGGATGTCCGAACCATGCTGCTGAAATAAAGGCCATGGCGTAACGGGTATCCTCTACCTGGATCACTGTCACATCCTCCGGTGCCTCCACCGCTTCTTCCACGATGAGTGTCTTCGCACCCTTTGCCACAACATCAGGTATAAATTTATGTCCATCCACGACCGCACCTCTGATGCAGATAAAAAGGCTCCCTTCTTCTACTTTGCGGGAATCATATACAACAGAAGAAACCTCCTGCTCTGTACTTCCCTGAAGGCATTTGTATTCAAGATGTTCCAATAAGGATAAAAGATTCATTTTTCTCCTCCATCTTCCCTTTTTCCGGTCTGACGGGCAGCACACCGGAGGCGGGAAATATACTGTTCTTATTTTCTGTACATACCATATAGAATATCAACGTCTCCTTTTTGCTTTTCTCCATGCGCCAAGAAGCCCGGACGCCGCCATGGAAGCGCACATCAGTCCTGCAAAATGCCCGTCGGGGAGGCATCCTTGGTCTTTGGATTTTCTTTGCCGTCAGAAGCCTGCAAAAGTTCCGCTTTCCCGTGATCTCCGGCTCCAGGACTCCCACAATGACCGAGGACTGCGCGCTTACGCTGTGTTCCCCTGTTTCTCTGTTCGGACAGTCACTTCGTTTATCAGCTCCTGCCCGCCTGCTGTTTCGGAACCAGCACCGAAGCCTTCAAATTCACCGCATCCCCCGGCCAAATCCGGAGATCAGCGCCTGCGTCCCCGCCCCTGTTCAGAATGATTCCTTCCTGCTCTTCAAATCTCGCCTGAATATCCGGCCCAGAAATCGTTCTGTGCTGGCTACGGAATGCAGCGTCCGCTCTCCGGTATTGCGGATGCAGATCCAGTAGGTGATCACATCTCCCGGCACGGCAATCGCCCGATCGGCTGTTTTTCCACAGTAAATCAATTTTCAGAGGCTCTACCTCCGTCTCGAGCGCCGCCTCTTCGAGGATCGTCTCCTGCCCGGGCCGGGGCTTATGACCCGCGCTGTGACCTGTGTGCAAGCCTCTGGCTCTGTTCTTCTGTCAGAACTGCATGAAGATACAGTGTACGCTCTTCTCCCGGTTCCAGACGCTCCAGGATAGCGGTCTCCCTGCCGCTCGTCTGCCCCTCCTCCTGCGTTTCCCTGTACAAGTCCCTGCGCAGCCTCCCAATCCACCTTGATCTTCGGGCAGGAAAAACGGCTTTTCCAGAGAAATATGTTCCAATGTCACATTTCCTTCATTCAAAATTTTCACCTGATAAAGAACTTCTGCCCCTGCCTTCAGAATTTCACTGTCTGTCTGAAGCTCCAGCGACAGTGCGGGAAAGAGTTCCTGCGGTGTCGGTTCTGGTATGGCCGTCGGCTCCGGCACGGATGTCGGTTCCGGCATGGACGTCGGCTCCGGCATGGGCGTCGGCTCCGGTATGGGCGTTGGCTCTGGTTTGGCCGTCGGCTCCGGCGTGTCTGTCGGCTCCGGCACGGATGTCGGTTCCGGTATGGGCGTCGGCTCCTGTACGGGTGTCGGCTCCGGCACGGATGTCGGTTCCGGTATGGGCGTCGGTTCCGGTACAACCGTGGGCTCCGGTTCGGGCGTCAGCTCCGGTTCGGCTGTTGCCCCCGGTTTGGCCGTCGGCTCGGCAAAGCTCCCGTGGGCTGCGGTGTTTCTGTGAGAAATGGTGTCAGCGCCGGCTCCCCTTTCTGTGCTGCCCGCACGGGCACGGCACAAACGCCCATATCAGAAAAAGCGCTGCCATAACAACGTGTTCCATCTGTTTCCATATTCTGTTTTTCATAAAATCTCCTTTCACCAGCACTGGCAAAAACCGGCACCAGCAATGCCGGCTTGCTCCCTGTTCTACTAAAAAATCGTAATGGGATACATGAAAAAGCCTACCGCTCCACAATCATAGGCAGCTCCCCTTTCTGTTTCGTATTTTTCTAAAATAAATGTTGGAATCCTGCGCCGAATCGGCGCAAATAGAATGTTTAGATATGCTTACTTTATCACGCCTCAGACAAAAGCTCAAGCAGATATGAAAAATTATAAATTTTTTTAATATTTCTTTAGAAATTTCCCGGTTCTTTTAGAAAAGGGACATACTTTGCACACAATTCCTCTTTATAATAGGTGTTGGATAGATGAAAACCACTTATCTCCCCCCTCAAAAACAGCAGCCCCTGCAGAAATGCGGGGCTGCTTGTTGTTCTCT
>VOFE01000587.1_pt1 | contig 18001 bp, 29 predicted proteins | sample 5384071 | NCBI WGS metagenome assembly VOFE01 (sample SAMN12384724, study PRJNA508395) | human gut metagenome | isolation source: healthy gut D | host: Homo sapiens
TTGACCAAACGGGCAGGTCGAAATTTTCCATGGAGAGATTTAAAATACTCTCTTTACTTCAGGACAAACGCGGCTGTCCAAGAGCTGGTGTCGCCTGTAGGCCGCCTGTTCTCTCTTCCATTGTTAACAATTGATAAATACGTGACTTGCCCCAATGCTCATATGTCATAAAGTAACAAACAAAAATTTGATAGATAGCAGCCCACTATTCCGGGTTACATTTTTTTGTTATGTGTTTCATTTTTTGAAAATCGTGCGATAAATATAATAAAGCAGATAAAATTCTTTATTAAACAAGCAGAATAAATTTGTGTTTTTGTAACGATAAAATCTTGTGCGGATATTATATTTTTGCCAAAAGTGCCGATTATATTTGTGGGGATGTTTCTGCAGCAACGGCTCGTATAACTGTAAACTATGGCTATGACAGCTATTCTTAAAACAGGGTTTATTGTTATTTGGAGGTGTTCTTATGACGATTACAGAAATGACACGATTTGTGAAACAAAATTATAAGGTTCAAAATTCGCACTTAACCCCTAAACTTCCAAATGGCTCTTTGCCGCCAAAGGGTCATGTTAACCCATATTGTCCGGAGGGAATGGATATTACAGGTCGAACAGATTTTCGCCGCATTGTCCCTGTTGACGAGGGCGTTGCAAATAAGATAAAATCTTTGGTGTTTGAGAGCATGGAAAAGAACTGCGGCAGGAGTGATGGAGAGATTGAGAGCGAAATTATAAAGGATTACGTTATGTCATTGCCACCCGAAGAACGAGCTGCCGCTGGGTGGACATTAAATCAGATTAGTCTGCAAGAGGCTGACCGATTGGGAGAATATGTACATCAGCGAGACCCCTCATGGAATTGGGGAAAGCCAGTCAAGCCCGGTATCTTGGATGACTACAAATCAGGCATGAATATACTAATATGATGTGGTTGGAATAGTAATATTACAACTTTTCCATTTGTAGGAGGGGGAGCCCAAAGTGCTACCGCCCTCTTTTATTATTTACAACTGAATAACCGCCGCCCCGCAGCGGCACACATGAAGCAGTAAATCCGAAAAAGATTTGCTGCTTTTTGTTGTCTGTTTGGCAAATTTCAAATGCCCAGTAGTAAGGAGTGAAGCCCGAAAAAGTGGCGGTAGGAAGTGAGCGGCAGTCCGGCAGTTTCTTAGAGCAAGATTTCTACCGAGGTGCCAAAATTCACTTTCTGCTCATTTTGCCCCTGTGGGAATCTTGTTGGGGAGTGACTTCCCAAACCCTGCCATGCGGCTTGTGTTGCTGAAAACCCTCAAAATATTTTTTTTCGGATTTTTCAAAATAGTTCCGCTCCACACCTGTTTTTCTGCTATTACCCGAATACCCTGCCGCTGTCAAAGAGCCGTTACAGAGGGAGAAAGCTTCAAAAACCACCCAGTAGCCAACACCTTGCAGCGCATGGTTGATCTGGAAGCCAAGCGAGCCGAGGGGGCAAAGGCATGGGCTATGACCGCTTCCGGAGGGACGAAGGTTCCCAAAGCCAAAGAGCACCCCCGCAGACAGGACATTGAGATTTATTATTCTTTTGTTGGCAAGGTGGACTTGCCCGAATAACCGCCCGACCTGTCCGACACAATGCGCAAGTGCCGGATAGGAACGGCAAAATTTTTTACACTTCTATTACTTCTTTATTGTAGGGGATAGGGCGGCCCCCTGCCGCCCACCCCGTCGGGGCTGATCCAGAAGTCGGGGGCGTAGCCCTGCGGGCCGCCTTGGGGCGCCACAATATTCATCATGGAGTCGGTATAGCCGGTGGTGGAGCCGATCTTCAGCCCCATCTCCCGCAGGGCGGCCGCTGTCTCCACCGCAAACGGCTTGGGTGTGGAAAACCGGTCCAGGATGGAGAAGAGCTTGGGCTCAAACTGGGCGTACACAGCGTCCACGTCCTCCTCGGTGGCTTCGTGGCCATGAACCCGTTTCCATTCCGCAGCGATGCGCTCCATATTCAGCATGGTGCGGATGTGGTCCCGCTTCAGCATACCCATGGGCTTGCGGGTCTCCTCCATGGTAACGGGCACTCCGTGGTGGGCAAAAGCCTCCATGAAGGCCTTCACCGGAGCAAAGCAGCCGTAATCCACCGTAGTACCTGCCCAGTCAAAATCACCGCTTCAATCATGCGATCTGCTCCTTTCGCATCTTCTCAATGAGCAGGCGGTTGTTCTCCGGCATAGCGGCGGTGCCGGGCGGGGATGCCCCCTCCGCCCAGCTCGTCCAGTGCCTTGGAGAAGGCCAGCACCACATGGGTGGGGGAGGTGAAGCGCCACTTGCCGTCCTTCTCCATCCCCTTCCACTGGTCCAGCAGGTCCAGGGACAGGGAGCGGGCCTGGCCGGCCAGCACTGGCCTTTGTCCCGGTTGGCCAGGATGAAAGAAAGCCGGGCACCCCTGGATGCACTTGTTGGCGCTGGACACCAGAAGTCGATGCCCCAGTCGGAGACGGGGATATCCACCCCGCCGAAGGAGGACATGGCGTCCACAAGGAAGGTCTTGCCGGCGGCCTTTACCACCCGGCCCACAGCCTGGATATCGTTAAGGATCCCGCTGGTGGTCTCACTGTGGACCATGGCCACGTGGGTGATGGCCGGGTCCTCTGCCAGGCACTTTGCCACCACGTCCGCCTGGGGACGCTTGTGGTTGTCCTGCTCATAGAGGGCATACGCAATCCCGGCGTGGGGCAGATCTCCGCCATCCGCAGGCCGTAGGCCCCGTTGGAACAATGAGGACCTTGTCCTCCCGTCCGATGACGCTGGTGAGCACAGACTCTCCACGCCGAAGGTGCCGCTGCCCTGCATCAGCACGGCAGTGTAGTCATCCTCGGACACGTGTCCCAACGCCAGCAGCGTGCGACGGATGGTCTGGGTGATCTGCTTGTAATCGTCATCCCAGGTGCAGTGGTCAAAGAGCATCACCTGCTTCACGGTGTCGGTGGTGGTCAGCGGGCCGGGGGTGAGCAGTTTATAGGAATTCATGGTATGTTTCTCTCCTTATATTCTGTGATGGTTTCCGTTTTTCATTAGAAGAGGGCGCCTTTCGCGCCCTCTTCCGGATCGTATCCCTCAGGGCTTGGCAGCCTCAGAGATCTGCTGGTGCTTTTCGTACAGTTCAAAGGTCAGCGGCTCCTGGAAGGTCTTGGGGTAGGCGGATTTGGTTGGCGCTGTCCGGTCTCTCCCTCATACAGGGGTTGGGGTAGGTTTTCCTGGAGCTCGGCACGGCCATTTTCGATGATGCACTGGGCCATCTTCATGGCCAGGGGATTGGTGCTCTCCCCTTTGTCCACAATGGCCACAGACTCCGTCAGGGAGAAGTTGCCCTCGGTGGGGTCCACATAGTCGATGGGCAGGCCCTGCCTTGGCCGCCACCGCCTGGTGGCGCAGGCCAAAGCCCACGGCGATTTCCCCGGCCTCACAGAGCTTCAGCGGGGCAGAGCCGGAGGTCTCAATGTGGTCCCCTGCGTTGGCATAGATGTTGTGGAGAACCGTCTGTGCCCCGTCCTCCCCATATTCCGAAACCAGCGCCTGCATCAGCAGCCACGCGGTAGAGGAGGACTGCACATCGGTCACCGCCAGGAAACCGGCATAGACAGGATCGGCCAGATCCTTCAGGCAGGTGGGCATGGGCAGATTATTTTCCTTCAGAACCTCTGTATTGACAATAATGGCCCCCTCCTGGGAGGTGATGGGGGCGGTGTAGTCCGGCACCTCCTCCAGGGTGTTCACCTCAAAGTCCAGGGGACAAACATGTTGTTCTGCTCCTGGGCGCTCTGGAGATAGAAGGTGCTCATGGTGACCAGGTCCGCCTCCAGGTTGGTCCCTTCGGCCAGGAGCTTCCCCCCCAGTTCCGAGGTGCCAAAGGTCTGGAAGACATACTGGCCCGCATAGCCGCCGGCGTTCAGGGCGTTGGTCATGGCGGTAATCGCCTCTTCGTCGGCGTTGGAGTAAATGATAACCTGCTCCGACGGGGCACCGCCTTCCGCGGTCTCTTGCTAGCCGCAGCCGCTCAGCAGGGCCACAGCCATGGTCAGGGACAGACCCAGCGCCAGTAATTTTTCAGATGCATGATGGTTTCGTTTCCTTTCTCTTCTTATTGTTTCGTTTTCCGTTTGGGCACTTCTATTTGCAAGCCAGGTGAAAATGGCCTTTGCAAGCAGGTTGGTAAAGAGGATCAGCAGGGAGAGGACAAAGACCTCATTGTATTCATTGACATACTGCAGCTGCTTGATCATGGTGGTGAGAACCATGGTCCGGGCCCCGGCGATGAAAATGAGGGCGCTGATGGTGACCATGGAATTGATGAAGTAGTAGCTGAACACCTCGATGAGACTGGACAGAGCGTTGGGGGTGACCACCCGGAGGATGGTCTGGAGCCAGCTGTCCCCCATGAGCATGGCTGTGGTCTCCCAGCCGGCGTTCATCTTGGACAGGGAGTTCTTCATCATCAAATAGGGGTGGAGAAGTAGTGGACGATGTTGCACAGGATCATCAGCAGCAGGGTATTCTGCAGGGGGTTCCCGTGAAGGTGAACAGAAAGGCCAGGCCCAGCACCATGCCGGGGATGGCGTTGGTCACCAGCGCGATGGAATCCACGCTCTGCTTGCGCCACTTGGGCAGGGTGCTCCGGGCGGTGATCAGCGCCGCGCCGTAGGCCAGCAGCGTTCCAAAGAAGGCCGTACACAGCGCCATGCCCAGGGAGTGGAGGTACACCGTTTGCAGCTCGCTGTCTGCAAAAACCGCCTGGACGTGGGCCAGGGTGAACTGGGTCTGGTAGGGCCAGTTCTGCACCAGAGGCACCACAAAGATCACCGCGAAGATGGAGAGCATTCCCACCGACAGCACGGTTCCCGACAGCCCCACACCGTGTCTCTGACCCGGTTGGGGCGGAGAGTCGGCGTCGCTGATGCGGTCATAGCGGATGTTGTACCGCTCCAGAAACCGCAGCAGCAGAATACTGACAATGGACGGCAGCAGCATCACCATGGCCACCACGGCGCCCCGGTTGAAATCGGGCACGCCGCCCAACATCTCGTTGTAGAGCACCGTGGCCACCACATCATACTTTCCGCCCACAGAGGCAGGAATGCCAAAGTCGGTGAAGCAGAGGAAAAAGGACTGGATAAACGCCCCTGCCAACGTCCCCAGCAGCGGCCGGAGGATGGCGATCCAGAAGGTGGACAGGTGGCCATCCCCCATGGCCTTGGAGACAACCAACGTCTTCTTGTCAACATACCCCATGGTGTTGTGGATCAGCAGGAAAGCCACAGGCACCGTATAGATCACATAGCCCAGCAACAGGCCGCCAAACCCATAGATGTTAAAGATCTGGTGGCCCAACAGGCGAGTGATCAGGCCCTGCTTGCCAAAGGAGTAGATGATGGCGAAGCCGTAGGTAATGGTGGGAAGGAACATGGGCAGTGTCGCCACCGCCTGTATTGTCCGCCGAATCCCCCGGGGCAGCCGGGTGTAATGGATAAGGTAGGCCATCACAAAGGCGATCCCCACCGCCAGCAGCGCAGAGGCCGCGGAGACGGCGAAGCTGTTCCTGAGTGCTGTGCCGAACTGCGGGGCAGTCAGCACCGAGGTATAGAACTCTGTGGTCAATCCGGTCTCGCCCCAAAAGGACTTGACCAGCAGCCGGATGGCCGGAACGGCCAGAAAGGTGGCAAAGAGGACGACCAGCAGGATGAAAATGAGCGTAAGCTCCCAATGCTTTCGTTTCATAGGACCACAGATTACCCGGCTCTCCCCGCAGCGTCGGCGCCGAAGAGGGCGTAAATGTTGTTGCGCTTGATCTCCAGCTGGTTGAGGATAAAGGTCCGGACAAAGTCGTTTTCCGGCTTCTGAATGATGTCCGCCGGGCGGCCATACTGGGCGATGGTGCCCTGGTCAATGATGAGCACCCGGTCGGACAGGGTGAGGGCCTCCTCCGGGTCATGGGTGACGATGATGGTGGTCAGGTGGTACTCCCGGGCGATGGTCTTGATCCGGTCCTTGATGGATTCCTTGATGACTCCGTCCAGGGCGGACAGGGGCTCGTCCAGCAGGAGAATCCGGGGTTTCATCACCAGGGTGCGGGCCAGGGCCACCCGCTGCTTCTGGCCGCCGGAGAGCTGGTCCACCCGCTTGGACAGATGCTCCCCAGGCCCAACAGATGGATCAGTTCCTCTACCTCCTCCTGGCTGGATATTCCAGGCTTTTTTTCAGGCCGTAGGTAATATTTTGGTAGACATTGAGATTGGGGAACAGGGCATAACCGGCACACCGTCAAAGGATTTCTGGATGTGTTCCAGTTCCAGCATAAAATATTGCTCCTCTCTCGGAAAAGTATTCTGTTGTTCCGTGCCGCCGTATCTTTCCGGCGACGGCATCATACTACCAGTTTTATTCCGGAACAAACAAGCACTTTAAATTTAAGTTCTTGTAATAAAAAGTAAAAAACGCTCAAAAAAATCTCCCTTCTGTGTAAGGAACTTACACGGAAGGGAGCCCTGTTGTTATTCGTCTCCGTATCCCCGGTCGGCAATCACCGCACCGCTTTTGTCAAGACTGCGGGAAAATCGCTCATAGTCGCTTTGGATGATCCCCATATACAGAAGATCTACCACCGCCAGATCTGGGATACGTGAAAAGATGGCACTGCCATAGATGGACAGGGCGCGCCCTCCGGTGCTCAGGCACACATCGGCGTATTTCCCCAGCAGGGGCTCTTTGGGACTGGTGATGGCAATGGTGCCTGCCCGGCCTTTCGTGCCTGTTTAAGCGCCTTAACAGTATCCATGGAGCAGCCGGAGTGGGAAAAGGCTACCGCCACGTCCGCCACCCCCAGATGGGCGGCGGCGATCTGCTGGAGATAGGCGTCGGTGTGCATCCGGCAGCAAAGCCCCAGATAGGTAAGTTTTGTGAGCAGATCGCTGGCGGGTGTGACGGAGTTTTCCACCCCATAGATGTCAATGGTCGGGCTGTAGCCAGCATTCCGAACTGCTCGGCTCAGGGCATCGGCGGAGAGGAATTTCAGCGCGTCCTCCAACAGTCTCCCCCGCAATACGCGTCTCCTTGAGGGGAAGGTCCTCCAGGCGGTCCCAGGGCTTGAGGTCAAAGTCACCCAGGTGGTCAAAGTAGGGGCTCTTTGGAGATTTTCCACTCCGATCCCGCAGCAGGCAGTATTTGAAACTCCGGTAGCCGTCAAAGCCAAGCGCCTGCACAAACCGGACCACCGTTGGCTGGCTTACCTGTACTTGATCTGCCAGTTCTGCGATGGTGCACCGGGTGCACTTCTCCGGATCAGCCAGCACCTGGTCTGCCACCCGCTGCTCCGAGGGGCGCAAGGGTAGCATAAGCGCTTTTCACTCGGTCTAAAACCTGTATGTCATGTTGCATTTTCTGCTCCTCGCTTTGTAATAAATTTACATGGTCCAAGTTTTTTAAGTGCGTGTTATTACAAAATATTAGTGGTCCATTTTAATAAATACTGAATTTTTTGATGCGGATCACAGCTGATTACCGTGGTCGTCTACTCTGTCAATGATGCGGGCAAGGCGTGCACCTTTTGCAACCGCACCCAATAAAAGGTACACGCTTCCCCGCAGTAATGATGGACAGCAGACCGGAGGAAAGATTGGGCGGCAGATAGATGTACTGTTTGAACCATTTCCTTCCCAGCGCCTAATCTTTGTATTGTGTTCTGAGGCTCGGCCCAATCTGGGCCGAGCCTCAGAAGGCATTTTCGACAGAATACAGCGGGAGCACACCGCCAGACTTCCAGGAAATTCTGGTTTTGCCAGGCAAGTTTCAACAGCGTGACCATCAGTTGAAACCTGGCTGTGGTGAGGCTGCTGAAATGCAGCATCATGGCGATGGCCTTTCCATCACCCGCAGGCTTTTCGCGCACAAGCTCAGCTTGTTTTTCTCCTTAATGCTTCTTTTATGACCGGGCCAGAAACATATCGTATATCAGCAAAGCTTTTTTCAGCTACCGCACTGCGGTAAATTCTTTGTAAAATATATCGAAATATTTAAAGGAAGGCTCTCTTCCTGATATCCATTTGCAATGATGCAGTAAGAACTGTAGCAAAAAGGACATTGCGCCTGCCTCAAGGAAGGCAGATACCCGCTGGATGCTCCCTGTGTTCTTTGTGGAACGAATCAGCGGCCTGCGGAAAAGGCGAACTGGCCGCCCTGCTCTGGAGCAATCTGGAGGTGGAGCGCAAAGCACTGTTGGTATCCAAGTGGGTCGTCCAGGGCGGAGGGATCAAGGTGACTCGGCCCAAGACAGCGACCTATGCCCGAAAAAAATCTCCATCCCCAAGAAGCGGTGGATTTGCTGGTGCAGGAGCAGGCGGCGGAGAAGATGGGGAGTTTTATGACGCATGTCATGTGAGCACAGGAAAAGCACCGGAGAAAAGGAAAATCCCTTTTCTCCAGTGCTTTCCGCTTCTTTCAGCTTGTGGGCCAAGGCCCTGATGTATCCCGCAAAAGGGCGCAAAAACACCCCGCAAACGAGTATGTTTGCGGGGTGTTTTGGAGCTGGAAACGTGACTTGAACACGCGACCTGCTGATTACGAATCAGCTGCTCTACCGACTGAGCTATTCCAGCGTATCAGAAACGTCTGGGCCCTGTCTGGGATGACTGGCTCTGGAAGCGGGCAGACGGCGCACACGGAATAAAACATAATTTTGCTGCGCTGAGATATGTGCTTAAATATTATACGCAGAAAACCGGAGTGCGTCAAGAGGAAAACGCTGATTTGTCTAAACTGTCTGATTTCGAAAATAGCAGCCGCAGTTTTTTCTCGCCGCACCGCGCCCCGTTCCCCGGGATTTTAACAGAAAACAAATATTCAAACGGCAAAAAAATGTAGTATGATAGGGGCGGAAGAAGCGAGACAATTGCAAGGAAACAGGGAAAGAGGTAACAGTTATGCCTGAATTGAGAAAGACAAAGATCATATGCACACTGGGGCCCTCTGTGGACGATGAGGGAGACCCTGCGCCAGCTGATTCTGGCTGGCATGAACGCGGCAAGATTCAACTTTTCCCATGGCACGCACGAGTCCCAGCTGGCCACGCTGCAAAAGCTGAAGCGGGTGCGGATGAGCTGGGGCGCCCGGTGGCCACGATTCTGGACACGAAGGGCCCGGAGATCCGCATCAAGGCCTTCCGGGACGGCCCGGTGAGCCTGGAACGGGGCGCCCCTTCATCCTGACCACGGAAGAGGTAGAGGGCGATGCCGGACGGGTGTCAGTGACCTATCAGAACCTGGCAAACGAAGTGGAGCCGGCTGTCACATCCTGGTGGACGACGGACTGGTGGATCTGCTGGTCAAAGAGGTGAGAGGGCCGGAGATCCACTGTGAGGTGGAAAACGGGGGCGTTCTCTCCAACAACAAAAGCATCAACATCCCCAACGTACATATCCATCTGCCGGCGCTGACGGAAAGGACCGGGAGGACCTCCGGTTCGCGGCGGAGCAGGACTTTGACTATGTGGCGGCCTCCTTTGTCCGCAAGGCGGAGGATGTGGAGGATATCCGGGAGGAACTGTGCCGGCACGGTGGACAGGGGATCAGGATTATCTCCAAGATCGAGAACCTGGAGGTGTGGACAACCTGAACGAGATCATCGAGGCCTCAGACGGGCTGATGGTGGCCCGGGGAGACCTGGGGGTGGAGGTGCCTGCCTGCCAGGTGCCCGTGCTCCAGAAAGAGATGATCGCCAAGTGTATTCACCAGGGGAAGCCGGTCATCACGGCCACCCAGACTCGCCGGTGAGGGCGGAGGAGACCTTTTGGGCGAAGCGGAGCCGGGCGCGGCTCCGGCGCAGAAGCTCCCGGTCCACCATGGCGTCCAGCCGCAGCCGCGGCTGGGCCGCCCCTGGGAAGGGCCGGGCAGGGGAGGCGGAGAGAAAGGCCAGGCCCAGCTCCGGGACCAGAAGGTGGGAGAGCCGCTCCGGGGCCATGGGATCCGGGCAGGCCACCACGTCATAGCCCCCCATGACTGCGCCGGCCAGCAGGTGGGTGAGCAGCAGGTGGGACAGGCCGTAGCGGTCGGACAGCTCATAGATTCGGGTACACTGGGCGCGGGCCGTCTGGAACAGAGTGATGAGCCCCTTGTGGGAGACGGCGTCCAGGAACCGCTGCTTTACCCGGCCGGAGGGGGCGGAGCGCTTGGACTTCAGCTCCCGGGAGAGGATCCCGTGGGCGCGGGCGGCCAGCTTCTCCTCCAGGGCGGGGGCGGCCAGCATGGCGCGGACGTCGGTCTGGATCCCGGCGGCGGCGTCCAGACAGCGGTAGGCCCGCTGATAGTGCTCCTTGTAGCCGTCCATGCACGTCAAAATCTTGCCCCGGATGGCCCGCAGGCCCGCCCGGTCATAGCAGTCCCCCAGGTTGACGTACTGCTCCACCGCCCCGGGATATTTGGGCTCTACCACATGGGTATTGTCCCTTTAGGACACCTCGTCGCCGCGGCCTTCCTATCCTTCGCTTCCGCCTTGCGGCGAAAGCTCACTCATTCCGGCGCGGCTCCTCTCTCCACCGAACCCGCTGCCGCTGGGCTTCGGCGGGGACCCCATATTTCTTAGAATTTCCAATGGATCTTGACCTCCTGCCGCCCCGTCTCCTGATCCTGCTCACCGATCTCGATCTTCTCGATCAGCATCACTGCCAGCTCCCGGGGAGGGTCTTCAGTTCCAGCAGTTCCCGGGCCTTGTCCATGACCTCCTCCTGATTGCGGGGCTGCTCCTGACCGGAGAGCTCTTGATCGATCTGGGCCAGCCGCCGCTCCAGGCGGCTCTTTTCCTCTAGGAAGTCCTGGTTCAGCTCCACAAACTGTCCTTCACTGAGCACACCGGACACCTTATCCAGGTACAGGTTTTTCAGCGCTGTACTCCGCTTCTCCAGCTGGGCGCTCAGGGTCTTCTGCTCCTGCAGCAGGGCCTCCCGGTGGTCGTCCTTTGGCGGCGGGAGCTCCAGCTCCTCCAAATGGTAGTAGGCCCCGATGTAGTCCCGAATGCGTTGGGAGACCAGTTCCATCAGCCGGTCCAGCCGGATGGAGTGGCGGGTGCACAGCTTCTGTGTCCCGCTGTCGGCGTAGAGCTTGCAGCGAAGATAATATACCTGTGCTTTCCCCTTTTTCCCGTTGGAGGTCTTGCTCATGGTGCTGCCGCAGTCCATGCACTTCACAAGGCCCGCCAGGGGGTGCACCATGCCGGTGCCGTCCTCCCGGGAGCGAATGTCCAGGTTCCTCTGGACGGTCTCAAAGGTCTCCCGGTCGATGATGGCCTCGTGAGTGTCCTCCACCCGGAACCAGCGGTCCCGGGGCATGACGATGATGGCCTTAGATTTGTAGCTGGCCTTTTTGGTCCGGCCCTGCACCATGACGCCGGTGTAGATCTCATTACGGAGAATCCGCCATACAGTGTTCTTGTTCCAGAGCCCGAAATCCTGCTTGCAGAAGTGGTTGCTGTCCCAGCCCCGCTCCGCCTTGTATCGGGTGGGATTGACCACCCCCAGATCGTTGAGCATGTGGGCGATACTCTGCTTGCCGTGACCCTCCAGGGACCAACGGAAGATCTGCCGCACTACCTCCGCCGCCTCCGGGTCCACCAGGAGATGGCCCTTATTGTCCGGGTCCTTCCGGTAGCCGTAGATGGGAAAGCCGCCGATGTACTGCCCCTGCCGCCGCTTCATGTCGAAGACCATGCGGATGTTCTCCGACAGATCCTCCAGATACCACTCGTTGATGAGTCCATTGATCTGGCGGGCTTTTTTGTTGCCCTTGATCTCCGTGTCGGCGTTGTCTGCCACGGCGATGAAGCGGATGCCCCAGAGGGGGAACAGGCCGTGGATGTACTTCTCCACCAATTCCATATCCCGGGTGAACCGGGACTGACTCTTGCAGAGGAGGATCTGAAACTTCTTTTCCTGGGCCGCCCGGATCATCCGGTTGAAGTCAGGCCGCAGGCTGTCGGCCCCGGAGTAGTCCTCGTCGCAGTAGATGTGGTAGATGTCCCACCCCCGCTCCACTGCGTAGTGGATCAGCAGGGGTAGGATTTAACAAGTAGGTTGAGGCAAATCCCTTTCATTGCAAGTCTTGCTGTATAATAAAATAGTTGATTATTTCCTTGGTCGGAGGTTAGTGTTTTTGATTATCCTGTTTATAAAAAGAGCTATAAAAAGCAGACTGAATATGTCAAAAAGCAAGTTGAAATACATGAATGAGCATAGTTCATCTCAATAAAATATAGAAAGGAGCTTTGATAGTATGGGTATTATTCATTTTCTTAACGTTAATGAAGGTGACTGCGTGGATTCATCATGCGTCTGGACGGAACACCATTATAGATGTGTCTGCTGCCGCTGCAATTACCGAATTTGCAAGCGCTGGAAATCATCAACAGAAGAATTACCCTGTCAATCCCATTCAATATTTTAAAAGATTTCGGTGTCTCTACAATTTTCCGCTTTATACTAACACACCCAGATATGGATCATATGGACGGCATGAAATCATTGTTTGATAGTTTTAGTATCTTAAACTTCTGGGATACAGCAAACACGAAGGTTATTGACCCCCAATAGCTCGTGGGGAAAATACAAGAAAGAAGATTGGGAATTTTATCAAGAAATTAGAAAATCAGACTCAGATCCCCAAGGTACTCTATAACTATGCAGGTGCTCATGCAAAGTTCTATAACGAGGATGAAGACAGGGAACGCTGGGGCAGATGGTTTTATATATATTAGCTCCGACCAAAGGATTAGTTGATGCCGCAAATAAGTCTGGCGATTATAATGACTGCTCATATGTTATTCTATATAAAACAAACAATAAGAAAATAGTTTTTCGCTGGAGACTCGGCAGAAAACACGTGGGACTACATTTTTGCAAAACCACAAAGACGATGTTACTGACATTGATATTTTGCTCGCACCATCACGGAAGAAAAACTGGAGGAAACTCTAATTATCTAGACGTTTTAAAGCCGAAACTGACACTCTTCGGAAATGCTAAAAGTGAATACTTGAACTACAATGCTTGGAACAGTAGGAATCTAGACCACATTACAAACAATCAGGCTAACTGTATTATTATGGACACATTTGGAACTAATGGAATTGATATTTATGTCACATATGAAGCCTTTGCGAAAAAGAGGAATCCCAAATCCGTATAATAGCACCTTGAAGGCTTGGTACATACAGACAGTGTAGGGATCCTATCGTTAAGTTGAATATAATCAGTTCATAAACAACGGGTCTGTTTCAAAATCCTATTTTGAAACAGACCCGTCTATATTGGCATCTTAAATACAAAACACCGCATATAGAGGGATGGCTTTCAATTCATCCTTCTCTCCAAAGTTCTTCAGCGACAGCCGGATGGAGTAGGCAGGCTTATAGTTGCTCATAAAGACACTGAGACTACGAGAACGGACATGCTCCCCCTTTTAACCTCGATACCGATGATTTGGTTGCCCTTTTGCAGCACAAAATCCAGTTCTGCGGTACTGCTGCTCTCCCAGTAGTAGAGGTCATAGCCCTTGGCGGCCAGCTGCTGGGCCACATAGTTCTCCGCAACGGCACCCATGAAAGGTATTCCCTTCGCCAGAGAGCACCGTCTGCTGTGAAATCCCGGATTTCATGGTCAGCAGTCCCACATCACCCATGTAGAGTTTGAACGCTGAGAGATCCGCATAGACGGCGATTGGCTCAAAGGCCTGACTGATCCGCTGGCATTTCAGCACGACACCGGCCAGATTCAGCCACTCGATAGAAGCCCCGAACAGCGTGGCGCTGCCGCCCTTCTGCACCACCTTGTATTGGAACTTCTTGTTGTCCTTAGCCAGTTGCGCCGGAATGGAATTGTAGCAGGCCCGGATCTTCACGCTGTCCGTATTGCTGGCGTACTTGGCCATGTCCGCGATATAGTTATCTAGGATCTCATTTTGTACCAGCGGAACATCCAGAAAACTGCCGCTTTTCAGAAAGGCATTGATACAGGCGGCATCCACCGATGATCAGATACTCCCGATACAACTCGATAGCCTCTTTGATGCAGAGCATCGGGCAGCGGCTCCATGGCGTCATAGGCTGCACGGATCTCCTCGCTGAGAAATTCCTTGCCCCTTGCCCAGAGATACTCCTCAAAATCCAGTGGATAGAGGGTGATAGTCTCCACCTTACCGACTGGAAAGAGTAATGCTGACGGTTGATCGCCACCCCAAGCAGGCTCCCGGCCGCCGCGATATGGAACTCCGGCGTCTCCTCGCAGAAATACTTCAGGGAGGTCAGCGCGCGCTCAGGATTGGATCTCATCGAAAATGATCAGCGTCTCCCCGAAATGATGCGCTCCCCGGTGGACGCCTCCAGATACCGCAGGAGGCGCTCCGGCTGGATATTCTCATTGAAGTAAGACGCAATCGTCAGATTAGTTTCCAGATTGATATAGACGACATTCTGGAACTGCTCCTCTCCGAATTTGCGGCGGATATAGGTCTTTCCCACCTGACGAGCGCCGTTGACAATCAGCGGCAGGCGGTCGGCAGTCTTTTGTTTCCAGGCAATCAGCTGTTCCTCGATCTTGCGCTTCACATTCCTCACCTCACGAGTACAGCATATCTTTAATTTTGTAGTTAAGTCAAGAAAAATATGCCGCTTTTATATTTTTCTTGACTTATAGCTTCTTTTGGCATCTTACTCTTGCATACGCCCGGAGAAGAACACCGTCTTACGTTCCTCCATATCGCACATCATCGCCGCCAGATGGACGCAGAGACCGCCGGCGCGGCAGGTGCAGTACAGATCCTCTATCTCTGCGTTTTCGTCCAATGTGATCTCCGCGATGATGCGCTCCCCGTCTTCGGTTGGGAATTCCGCATCAAATTCACAGGTATCGCTGGGCTGGACCGTAAATGGCTGGATGCTCTTGTAATACCGTTTGGTGAGTTCCAGATCCTCCGCCGACAGGTTTTTCAAAATCCCTTGAATCGTCATGGCATATTCCTCCAGTTAAATTTTTTCAGCGTCTGTGCGCTGGCCAGTTTTGTTTCATATTCCAGGTGGGCATACAGGTCCGCCGTCGTGGACAACGTACTATGTCCCAGCCATTGCTGCACCTCAATCAGGGGCGTCCGCCTCTGGATCAGGAGGGATGCACAGGTGTGCCGGAGGTCATGCAGGCGGATCTCCGCAGGCTATGCTCCCGGAGAAACTGTTTGAAGCTCTGACTGAGGTAGTTGGACGCGATGGGCTCTCCTTCCGGATTCAGGCAGAGGTAGTTCTCCGGCGGCGGGGTTTCCTCCCCCATAGCGGTTTCGTTTTTCCTCCTGCAAAATGGCGGCGATCTCCTCCGGCATGGGTAGCGTACGGCAGCTGGCTTTCTGCTTCATGGTGTCTCTCCCCACGGGACCTTTCGGCCATCCACCTCCTGATAGACCCTGGTATGCTGGATCTGAATGGTGCCCACGGAGAAATCAATGCTCCGCCATTGAATCCCCAGCACCTCGCTGCGGCGCAGGCCGTAGAACAGGCACAGCATCACGGGCAGCCAGAGCCAGTGCCCCGGAGCTTGTCCAGCATTTCAGTTGCCTCCTCCAGTGAGTAGTACCGCGGGATATAAGGTACTTTCTTTGGCCGCTCCACAATATCGGCTACGTTCCGGTCCACCAGGTCCAGCCGCACCGCGTCTTTCAGTGCCTTGTGGATATTGGCGTGATGGTGGAGAATCGTATTGCCCGATACCCCGGACGCAAGGAGATCGTCGTAGTATCTCTGGACATCTGACGCGCGAAGCCCGGCCAGTGTGATACGCCTCTCCCAAAAGTAAGGGCAGATGCTGTTTTCCACCAGATTCCGATAGCCGGTATAGGTCGTGGGGATACTTTTGCTTTCATGATCCCCAGCCACTGGAGCATATAGTCCGCAAACAGCAGCCCACTTTCCCCCTTGGAATCCGCATATTGATGCCGGGTCTGAAAGAGCAGTTCCTCCGCCCGCTTTCGATTGCCCGGTACCGGGAGATGGGTGGCGATCCACTTCGTCTTTCGTCTCCCGGCCTGGTCATGCAAATTGAGTACCATGTACCAATAGCCTTTTTCTGCTGCAAGTGTCCTGCAACCATCTTTTCTCCTCCCAATAGATAAAGTTAAGGGAGCACGGCCAGGCGCACTCCTCTTTACAATCCGTGTATATTCACTTTTAAACTGCCCCATATGGAAATGTTAGACGCAACGGACTCAAAATCCGTTATGTGTAATGGTATATGGGTTCGAATTCCGCCGTGAATACCACACCTGAATGGTTTGGTTTCCAACTCTTGAAGCGCAGGCGTTTTCTATAGGCAACCCTTCATTTACCCTTCTCTTTCGAATAAATACCGAACTCAGAAAAGTTGATTTGATTTTTCGTTAAATTTTCGAATTCGGAAAATTTATTTTTGAGCAGTTACGCCTCTTATCAAATAGCTTGTCCTACAAAAGTGTCCTAAGTAACCGTGCCCGGTGCTTGTGCCGTCAAAAGCTGATCCGCAACCCCTTGCAAATCCTGACTTTTTCGCCGGGTGTCCTAATGGTGCTGTGTCATGGGGGCGGTGCCGTCCACCAGAGCGACGCCTTTTTGCCTGGGAGGAGGATGGCATCCAGGAATCCGGATCACCGGAGCAGAGGATGCACTCCACGGGCTCGCCTGCCTCCTGGGCCAGGGCAGCCACGCGGCGCATCAGGGTGGATTTCCCACAGCCGGGGCCGCCCTTCAGGATGTAGATGGCGGAGGCCTGCTCCGGCGGAAGAAGCTGGTCGTAGAGAGAATAGAATCCTGTGGGGGAGTTTGCCCCCAGAAAATACTGTATCGAATTGACAGGTGACATGGCCGACCCTCCGTTTTTGGGCGCCGGAGGGAAAATTTCCCCCGTGCCTCTGATTTTCTATCTCAGACTATGCGGCGGAGGGGAGAGGTGCGGCGGGACTTGGGTGACCAAAGAAAAAAGAAACATGGGTGGAAAAACTGTTGGAAATTTGTATTGACAGAGGTGGAAGAGTTGCGATAAAATGACATAAAAATGAAAGAAAACTTGCAAAAGTTGAGGGAAGAAGAGAAGATGCCAGCGGAAAAACCGGGAAAACGGGACTGGCAGAGAAGAAGGGAGACAATGCGTACATTTGAAACGAAGATCCAGGAATTGAAGACCGCGGTGCTTACAGAGGTGGCCCGCCTGACCTGGGAGGACAGGCTCCAGACCGGGACTGCTATTCTGGACATCCCGGAGAAGATCATCCCCGGGCCCACGGCCACGCTGCGCTGCTGTATTTATAAGGAGCGGGCCATCATCAACAGCCGGGTCAAGCTGGCTATGGGAGGGGACAAGAGCAACCCCTGCCTGGTGGAGGTGCTGCCTATCGCCTGTGACGAGTGTCCGGTGACCGAGATCACCGTGGGGCCCTCCTGCCGGGGATGCCTGGCCACGCGGTGCGTCCATGCCTGCCCCAAGGATGCCATCACTATTGTGAATCACCGGGCCTGTATCGACCATGAAAAAGTGCATCTCCTGCGGCCGATGTGTATCCGCCTGTCAGTACAGCGCCATTCTCAAGACCCAGAGGCCCTGTGAGAAGGGCTGCCCGGCCAAGGCCATCTCCATGGGCCCGGACCGGAAAGCATCCATTGACGTGAGCCAGTGCATCGCCTGCGGGAACTGTGTGTATCAGTGCCCATTCGGCGCCATTCAGGACAAGTCTTTCATCACCGATGCCATCCACATGATCATGGGTGCTGAGCACTGGGGCTACAAGACCTATGCCGTGCTGGCCCCTCCATCGTGGGGGCAGTTCGCCCCCCGCCTCCTACGGCCAGGTGGTGGCCGGATTGAAGAAGCTGGGCTTCAACGGGTGGCCGAGGTGGCTCTGGGGGGCTGATATGGTGGCAGATCGGGAGTCGGAAGAGCTGGTGGAGAAAGGGGATGCTGTGCTCCTCCTGCTG
>VOFE01000598.1_pt1 | contig 18001 bp, 29 predicted proteins | sample 5384071 | NCBI WGS metagenome assembly VOFE01 (sample SAMN12384724, study PRJNA508395) | human gut metagenome | isolation source: healthy gut D | host: Homo sapiens
CACTGCTCAATCTGCTTTGCATTTCTTGACGCACTCCCTGCACTATGCTAAAATTAGTGCTGTGTGCTCTCATAGTTAAATGGATATAACAGCCCCCTCCTAAGGGGCAGTTGTAGGTTCGATTCCTACTGGGAGTGCTTTTCTTTTCGCATAAAGTGGCTTGTTACAGTATAGCACATTCGGATACGTTTCTTAAACCACTTTATACAAATTTAAGAAGTTCTTGCTTTTTTGATATTTGCGTCTCCGCGTACTTTGCGCAAATATTGTTCCACCGCTGTTATTACAGTGGCTTATCTTAAGAGGTGCGCAGAACGGAGGAAAACGTTGAAGTTAAAACGAACGGTTGCTTTGCTGCTTTGTGGTGTCATGCTGCTAACCGGTACCGGAATCACAACCTTAACCATCCCTGCCAACGCTGCAACGGCTCAGGCGACACAGACCAAATTGGCCATCCGGACCAAAAAAAGAACTCTTTGTCCAGTGATTCGGCAATTGTTATGGAATTGTCAACGGGCACAATATTATATGAAAAAAACTCTCACAAAAAACATTATCCGGCAAGTATTACTAAGATCCTGACATCCATGCTCTTAGCAGAAAATACTTCCATGAATGAAACCGTAACCGTCTCATCGACTGCTGCATATGGCATCGAGACCGGCAGCTCCACTATTTTTTCCGAGCCCGGCGAAAAGTTATCAGTAGAGCAATGCTTGAATGCAATCATGCTGGAATCTGCCAATGAAGTATGTCTGGCAGTTGCCGAACACATTTCCGGCAGTATCAGTAACTTTGTCGGATTAATGAATAAACGCGTGAAAGATCTTGGATTAAAGGATACACACTTTAACAATCCAAATGGCTTGCCTGATCCGAAGCATTACACAACCGCCTATGATATGGCAGTGATCGCCCGACAGGCAATGAAATCTTCCGCCTTCCGCAAAGCCTGTGGTACAAGACGATATGTCTGTGCCAAAACAAATAAGCACAAACAGGAACGCACATGGCAAAATCATCATCAGATGATCAATGGATGGCGGTATCCTAAATACGAATACAAGTATGCCATTGGCGGTAAAACCGGTTACACCCACGTTGCTCAAAACACTTTGGTCACTTATGGTGAAAAAATGGAATGGAACTTGTCTGCGTCATTATGAAAGCTGCCGGACCAAAACAGGGCGAGCCAAACGAATACACGGACACGACCAAATTGTTGAATTATGGGTTTGAAAAGTATCAAAATACACCGTAAATCAGGAAAATGAGCAGATCAATGCCGATCTGTTTAACAACTATGGCAGTTACTTTAACGCAGACGAGTCTCCGGTCCGCCTGGCGGATGGTGCCTGTGTTGTTCTCCCCAAAGGGAATACCACTTTCTGCTGCAAAGCAATCGATCACCTACAATAAAAATGTGAAACTTCATGATGGTGACAATGTGATCGGCCAGATTACTTATACGTATGGCAATAAAACTGTTGGAGCTTCTAACATTATATATACGAACTCTGATTCGACAAAACACTTAGATGAAGCTTCACGAAATCTGGTGAACGCCAAGATTGCAAATATGGAAGCCAATAACTCCAAGCACAAAATACAAAAAAAACTGTTCCGCAATATTGCAGATGCTGCGAATCAGTTGTCCCGCAAGGTCGGAAGCGTTTTTCACAATCAACTTTTAGGAAGTGTGATCATTATCATCATCGCATTGTTGTTGATCATCATTATCGCGGTCCTGTTGCGCAACCTGACACCAAGCCACAGACGCCGAGGACGCAAACGAAGCGGTGGCTACCAAAGTCGTGGCGGTCGACGTCATCATGCGAAGCAGAAAAAAAACCGCAGCCGCGGCGATTTTGTTCCAAGATCAGAACGTCGAAACCACAGCAAGCATTATGAGAAACATACTCCTCGAAAAGGAAATACTAAAAAACGCAAAAAAGGAGTACAGTATCATAAACGCCATAAGCGAACCAAGGAAAGTTTCGGAAAAAACTTCTTTGATTTCTAACTACAAACATCATAAGATAAGCTTTTCAAAATAACGATCCAACGCTTATCCTGCAATAATAAAGAACAACAAAACAGCGCCTCCTCTGAAGTTAATAGAGGAAGCGCTGTTTAATTTGTTTTTACGGTATTTTAATTATATGATGAAATTGAACTTTTGACATCTTGATCATTATATATGATCAACCAAGGATTCTGCGGGCACAGCATGGAGTACGATAAAATGCATTTGCTGTCACAATACCCCATTTCTTGCCGGCTGCATGAACAATACGTCCCCCACCAATATACATAGCCACATGGCCAATGCTGCTGCCATGTTTGTAAAACAACAGATCTCCGGGCTGCAAGCTGCTCATACTTACGCTGCGTCCATATCCGGGCCTGTGCTGCTGAGCTGTGTGGAAGGCTATATCCAAACTTCTCATAAATTCTCATAGTAAATCCGGAACAGTCTGCACCACCAGTCAAACTGGTTCCACCCCAAACATAAGGATTGCCGACAAACTGTAATGCATACTTAACAACTGCGCTGCCGCTCTTGCCGGATGGTTCCTTTGCCGTAGATGTTGACTTTGCACTCTCAGAAGCTTTCTTCTGTGCTGCAGATACTGCATGCTTAAATTTCAGTGTTGTAGACACATACTCTTTTGCCACATAACCAACTTTTCCACTGTCTGTCTTAATCTTTACCCAGTCCTTTGAGATACTCTGCACGATAGCATCATCTCCATCCGTAATCTGTGTTACGATATCGGACTTTGTATTCTTTTTTTCGCGCACATTTAAGGTATCTGTTCCCTTTTTAACAACAGCGTAATTCTTACCAAAACGTGTGGACAATTTCTCTGCACGAGCTCCTGTAGCCACGTACTCTTTCTTAACATATCCGGTTACTTTACCGGAACGAATCTTAACCCAGTCACCTTTTACTTTTAAGATCTTTGCAGAACTTCCACGATGAAGTTTCCCCATCACCTTACTGTCTGTACTTCTGCTCTTACGCACATTAACATAATCTTTAGCAACGGATAAGACCAGGCTGCGATATCTTTTTGGCAACAGGCTTTACCGTTGGCTTTTGCCGTTGGTGCCGGCGTTGTTGTCGGCGTTGCACTTGGAAGCATCGGTCCTACGAACTCATCCGAAACAACTTGATTTAATGTTACACGTTTCTGATTATTAATAGATATTGGTGTCGGTGCAATTGCCGGAGCGACTGTAGCATTCGTAACCTCAGCTCCTGCTGCTGTTTTTATCAGCCCCATCTGCTGAAATAAGGCGCTCTCCTCCGGGCCTGCAATCACAACATTCATTCCTATAGTAAGTGCACAAGCAACACTGACCCCCGCTGCTTTCTTCACTAAATTTTTCTAATCACGATAGTTACCATACCTTTCACCTGTAATTTGTTACAAATATGTTACATTTCATTGCAAATTATAACAACATTATTAAATTTTGTCAAATGATATTACATAATTACCAAAAAAAGGCAGCGCCCGATCGTATATTAATCATGAAATCCCTATGTGAATACATCATTCCCTTTATACATATGATTTTCGTCCAACTCTTCTATTTTGTAAGTTTCCATATATTATTATCTTCTGCAAAATTGCTCATTTCATACAAAAATAAGATTTCCACATCTTTCTTCTGCTGTAGAATGTTTATTACAGATTTTCGGTAATACCGTAAATCAATCATAGTTACCTGATCATATTGTTCTAGCAAAAAAAGGCACCAGACAGTTGGCAAAAGAATCCTTAAACACGATCAGATTCTTTCCTGTGTGATTTTGTTCTGACATCTTGATCGTAACTTCCCCATAATTTCCGCCAAAAAAGTACGCATATTTATCCTTTGTACTACATTTGCTGACATCATAGATCGTGTGCTTTTTCCTTACCATCGCACACCACCGAAGAGATCCCCGGCAAATGATCCACCGCATAGATCGTATCCGCTTTGGCATCTGCACCAAGCACACGGGAATGTAATGTTCCCAAAAAGTTTTTTCCTGACCATCTTAGGCTTGAAATGCTCATAGGGCTGTTTTGTCAAGTGTAACGGCTGGCAAAGCTGCTGATAACCCACATAAGCTCCTGCCAAAGTCCAGTGATGATCTGTGCGGTAATACAATTGTTCCGACTTTTTCCGTTCATTCATTGCCTGTCGAATGTCTACAAATGCAGTCTGCTTGCATACCGAACCGGCAGCACGATACAGCGCCGCAGCCTGATAAAACGGTGCCTGTGCAGGCAACTTGTCTGCCAATATCGTTCCGGCGTCAGGTACAAGAAGCAGCGTGGATTTTGACGCTCTCTGACTCCCCACATATTCCACATATCGCAGATTTTCCATATAGCGAAACATATCTATAGAATCTTCGGTCTTTTTGGCTAGATAATAATGATCTTTTCCCAAATAGGTGTCTCCAATATCCTTCTGCCCCATCATACGTTTGCATATAGATGCGGTTGCCGTAAGCCCATCTCTCCCCGGAAATTGGTCATCTGCGCCTTTTTCTAATTTTTCCTGATATTGTCCCTGCACGAAGCTATTAAGTGAAAATGCGGGGATCTGCTGCAAAACACGATTTTCGTTTTCCGAAAAATGTTTTGCCGATCTGATAAACATGGTTATGCCAAAGTGTAAACAGGCCTCCCTATGATCAGCCCAAAATATATCATATACCAGTGACGTTTCATTCTAATCCTCCATTCCGCAGACGTTCCACGGCAAAGCACCGCTCACAAAACATGAGATTTTGCTCTGCGATCAATGCTACTTTCAAAATCTGAAGTACAAAAACGGATTATACGATCCGCTTACTAAAAATGCCACACTGCAATACAACACCAACACCGTAAATATACTTGCCGCCACAAATCGTATCTGTTCCTGATGGGATGAGATCGCATCTATAAGCTTCAGCCGTGTCCAGCCCTTACGAAGCAGCTGTTTAGGCAGTTTTGTTGACCCAATGATCAATACGATCAAAAGAGGGATGTGGGTATACCATTGATATATAGCTGTCTGGTTGTACAATGCTCCGTTCGCACCAAACATTGTAAGAAAATAACGTCCCAGATCCGCAATATTCTCATTGGCAAAGATCACCCAGCCAAATAAAACGATCAAACAGGTATAACCATGCTGCAGCCATCCCGGCAATTGTTCCAATTTTTCTCCTAAAAATATTTTTTCTATGGTAAGCAAAATAAAATAATAAATGCCCCACAATACAAAGTTCCAAGACGCCCCGTGCCAAAGTCCGGTCAGGCTCCAAACTACAAACAAATTCCATATCTGTCTGGTTCTTCCCCGTCGATTTCCCCCTAGCGGAATATACAAATATTCACGGAACCATGTGCTAAGCGTTATATGCCAGCGACGCCAAAACTCCGTAATACTTTTTGAAATATACGGATATTTGAAGTTTTCCGGAAATGTAAATCCGAAAATATGCCCCAGTCCAATTGCCATATCCGAATAACCCGAAAAATCAAAATATATTTGAAACATAAACGCAATGGCCCCAAGCCATGCTCCTAATACCGTCCCGGTCTTCTGCGTCGATATTTCTGTCCACAATGCACCGATCTGATTTGCAAGCAAAACCTTTTTGCCAAGTCCGATAATAAAACGCTGCAAACCTGCTGCCATTTTCCGGAACCAGTACACGATCGTTCATCTGCTGCTCCACCGATGCATACCGCACGATCGGCCTCTGCGATCAACTGCGGAAACATACTGACATACATTCCAAATGCGATCAGGTTATGCTGCGCTTTCACTTTCTGCCGATACACGTCAATTGTGTAAGACATAGTTTGAAATGTGCTAAAACGATATTCCAATTGGCAGTGCAAGCTTCCATATATGTATGTCTGTCCCCGTCAGATCCCTCAATGAAGTCAACAAAAATTCCGTGTACTTAAAAAAGCAGAGAATCCCAAGATTCCCTACAACAGATACGGTCAATACAATCTTTCTATATTTTTGATAATTGACAAAACGCTCTTTATTCGCCAAAAATATTCCAACAATAAACCATTGGTATAATCAAATACCGTAGAAAATAACATGATCCATATATATACCGGCTCGCCCCATGCATAAAAGAACAAGCTAACTGCAAATAGCAGTCCATTACGCAATTTTACCGGACAAATAATATACAATGCGATCACTGCCGGCAAAAATAAAAACAAAAACACAACACTGCTAAATACCATAGTTATCCTCTCTTCTGCCTTGTTACCATACAAAGATCAGCGAATCTGTTGATTAAGTTTACCAACCAGATACGAATTGCGCGTCATGGAAATGTTGTTGATAAAAAGATTTTCTGTATCTTTTTGTCTTTTACCAAATGTGATAACTTCCCATTCCAATAACGATAGTCAATGACATATATTTTGGAAAAATGATCGGTCAAATATGGTACAAGTGCATTTCCAAACGATTCTTTCACCACAACACAACTGGAAGAATCCTTGATGTTCTTATTGGTAATCACCGTGTACGCATTATCTCCCTCCAAAAATGCCAAATATTTGTTGCTGATTCCATATTTCGACGAGTCCACAATAACATGTCCATTCACTATTTTGCCGGATTCGTTCTGATATTTCATGCTGATCTTATCGCTCACCGGGTAATAAGCTGCCAGCTCATCTTTGCGAAAATTTTTATCGCCATTGGTGTCACCATAATATGTACCGATAAAACTTCCAAATTTCTTCTTTTTATATTCTGATAACGCATGTGGTGAAATGCCGAGCTTCTCGCAAATTCCCACATATCCATAATACGCCCCTTTGACGTCCAGTGATGATCTGTGCGATAATAAACATACTCCTGTCGGTGCTGCATCAATGCATCATACAACGATATCGTCTGCACGGGTTTTTCCAGCTTTGCAAAGATTGTCTTGATCGCCTTGTCCTGCGGCGTTGAATTAACATGTGCTAATTTATTGTCCGGCATGGTGATCCCTACACTCGTTGGGATAATGATGTCATAAATTGTTGCAGAAGAACCATACAGTTTGGCCGCTTTATTAATTGCTTTTGCATAAGAAGACGCAATGGGTGGCACATAGTTATAAAGTTCATAGCCGGTATCTCCGATCACAACAGTTGCCGTGTCCTCATATATCTTCATTTTGTCATGTGACGTAATTTCTGCATATCCACCCTGTGGTGTTGCTGTCGGCGTTGCTGTCGGCATCGCTGTTGAGTCTGTCTGTTCTTCTCAGCCTGTTTTTTTATGTGTTGTATTAGAACTTTTATCTTCCTTAAGCGCATGAGAAATAACCAGAGTTTCTTCTGTCTTGTGAGGCTTTGCCCGCCATAACAGGACTCCGCAAATAACAATCAAGCATACTGCCACCGCCAAACCAATTATCTTCCCTTGCCTAAACCTTCCCATACCTAACCTCTTCCGTATATACTATTTATCCGCCTCGAATGCATCCACGATCTTATTTTGGGCGGTCTCATAGTCATCTGTAACGCAAGCAATAACATACTTTCCGCATCGTATGATAACCGCATTTTCAATCTTATCTGCCTGTTTCGGAATATAGTCTTCAAAGGAATGCTTCATCTCTTTGAGATGTTGTTCTACTGCTCCCTGATCTTTCTTAGCTTTCTCTTCTGAGGAAGCGGTGACCACCAGCACTTCATCGGAATATGTTCCTTCTCCCATATATAAAGCTGCTTTGGAATCTTTCTGCAACGATACGATTCCCTCCACAACGCTATCATCCATTAAATTAAGCTTCGTTTCGTATTTTATGTCCTGAAGCAGTATCTTTGTTAGTGCCTCTATATTCACCTTTTATCGGACACGTTATTCACTTTTTTCTGTGTTGCCAGTGCTTTCTGTACAGTTGGCTCTTTTACACCTGTTGCTTGCCACTGGACAATCCCCCAGATAAATACTGCTGCAATAAAATTGCCATCGCAGTCAACATCTGCATTCTATTATTCGTCTTTTGGTTCATTTGCGGCTGCTCCTTTAAATTGCAAGTCGTATATTATCATTAGTACACATCTTCATAATGTCCCTAAACATACATATTTGCGTATATTTTATCTTAGCATACTTCCAACTATCGTGCAAGAGATGCGGCACACCGCTCATAGATATTGCGGTCAAAAAATCAGAAAAAAAAGAGCTTCTGCATATCGCAGAAGCTCATAATGATCGCTCCTATAAACTAACCAAAATTAATCAGTTGTATAAGGCATAATTGCTACGTGACGTGCACGCTTAACAGCAACTGTTAACGCACGCTGATGCTTTGCACAGTTACCTGTAATTCTTCTCGGGAGAATTTTACCTCTCTCGGAAACATATCTCTTTAACTTATTTACATCCTTGTAGTCGATATAATCATGCTCTTTGTCTGCACAGAAAGCACAAACTTTTTTTTTCTTCTACGCATTGGTCTTCTTCTTGAAGCATTGTTATCGCCTTTATTGTATGCCATTACGAAACCTCCTTAATAATTTGTGTCTATCAGTCCATCACACCTTGAATGGTAATTCCTCTTCAATGGCATCCGGAATATTCATAAATCCGTCGCCTGCAGCCTGTGTCGGCTCTGGTCTGGATGGTGCTGCCTGCTGATAACCGCCGGCATTATTTGCAGATGCTGCTTTGCTCTCCGCAAATTCCTGATTTTCCACTACAACATCTGTAGTATAGACACGTTGTCCATCTTTGTTGGTATAGCTTCCTGTCTGAATGCGACCCTCAGCTATGATCTTAGTGCCCTGATGAAGATAATTCTCTGCAAACTCGGCCCCTCTGCCAAACACTACACAGTTAATGAAATCTGCAGTCTGCTCATCTCCCTGGCGTTTAAAACGACGGTCTACCGCAAGTGTATATCTTGCAACCGCTGTCTGATTCTCTCCTGAAGAATAACGAACTTCAGGATCTCTGGTCAATCTACCACATAAAATAACCTTATTCATGAAGGAAACACCTTCCTTTCTTATGCTTCCTGTCTAACGCATAAGTATCTCAGAACATTGTCCATGATTCGAACAACCTGCTCCAACTCGCCCGGAACAGTTGCTTCGCCATCAAACTTGATGAAGTAGTAGTAGCCCTCTTTCATGTGCTGAATCTCGTAAGCAAGTTTCTTCTTGCCCCACTCTTCAACCTCTGTGATAGTACCGCCGAATTTGGTTACATAATCCTTTGCCTTCTCGACAGTTGCTACTCTTGCATCTTCCTCGATCTTAGCATCGACAACTAACGCTAACTCATATTTGTTCATAGTCGTCTGTACCTCCTTTTGGTCTCTGGCTCTTTCCCGGCTGCGATTCTGTGACTTTCGGAATCGGTGTCTTTCAAACACATGCCCCACTGGAAAGAACAAGGAAAAATTAACATGTCACATTTTTCTATTATAGCAGAACTTTACAACCTCTGCAACAATTTTTTCTGCTTATTGGCCACTCGGGATACAAATCCTCGGAACGCCTTTTTTCTACCTGCTTCCGCGGAAGCATTACCTGGTAGTGGCCGCATCCGGTGCAGCGAATGCGGATATCCATCCCTACACGTCTAAGCTCCCACGCATTTGTTCCGCACGGATGTGATTTCTTCATTTTAATAACATCGCCTACTTTTAAATCCATCCATTCCCTCCTTATAGTCACATCGACAAGCACTATCATCTTTTAACCGGCATCGGACAAGATCGACAACCACCATCATCTTTTAGCCAACATCTGGCAAAATCGACACGCACTATCATCTTTTAACCGGCATCCGGCACATTCCCATCACAAAATCCTAATTTTCTGCCTGCATATCTATATTTTGAATTTCTCGCATCCAGCTATAGAACATTGTCGTATTTTTTGTCATAGTCTTCGAACGGATACGGCTGCTGCTATATAACATTGTCGTACTCTTTTGGTGAACAGGCACTTCCACTGTCATTGCATAAATCTCGTCAAACGCTTTTTGTGTCCATTTTTTCTGCTTTTCCTTGTTTATGGTTTGATCGGACTTGTTGATCGCTTTCATCAGCTCTGCATTTTCCAAAATGCAAATCGCTCTGCAAGATCCGGATTGCTGCTCATCTCTTCCTCGGCGTACCACAAGGTTATTGAGGATTTCTTGGCAAATACATTTCCGCGGCGAAGATTTGCAACTTTCTTATTCAGTTTATCTACTGTTGTAGTATGGATTTGTATTGTAATGCCAATCCCTTGCAGATCACTCGCAACCGCCGTGGCCAGCTGATATCCGACTGTATCCGTTCCACCGGCTAATTCCATTGAAAACAACGTCTTTGCACCCGCAGGAGCTGCAGTTACTTTTGCCATCTTCTACTGTATATCCCGCTTTTTCCAACCATTTAAGTGCAGTCTGCTGTGCCTCTTCCCGCTTTTTTGATCAACCGCATCATCTGTCTTATAGATCTGCTCTTTGCCATCCGGCGTCTCTGCATAGCAAAGTTTATCCTTATTTGGCTGCTCCGGAGACAACCACGAATCCTTTTGCCGCCTGTGCATTTACACTGGTAAGTTTTGCACCTTCTGTTTCCATCTGCACTCCCCGACATGCGCTAACTACCATGGCGATCGCATGCCGTAAAGCCGCTGATTGCTCACTAAACGGCTCATTATTTATGCATACCCGGTATGGATTGAGACCCCAATATGCATATGATGCATTGGCACTTTGACAGGTGTTGATCTCATTGCCGGACATTTTCCCATTTCCGTTGATTTCACCAATTGCCTCAAGGTCAGACTGAGTCAAAGCCAAAGATGCCACATCTACTGTTTGTCCTTTCATCTCATCGGCAATTTTCGCTCCGGTCAGATCCTCATCCTTAAACAGTTTTGTGAGATCCTTTAGCTGCACGTACGTGATTTTTGGGCAGCCTTGATAATACAGCTCATTCGCCATGAAATATGCAATTCCACTGTCATATTTCACAAATCGATACGCTCCGGCTCCAACCGGTGAACTCTTATTAGCGCGAATTGCAGAGATCTCCTCTCTTAAATCCAAACTTATTTGCGTTATAACTATATTTTGTTGTATCTCCATAATAATGCAGCGGGCAGATCGGAATCTGCAGCTTTTCCTCAAATCTGCTGTCATAGCCTGTTGTATAAATACGCAATTCGTAATCATTAAGGCGTTTGATTCCTTCGATACTGTTTACCCTCGTTTTTTTCTTTGCCTGCTTCGCCATCAAATAACGCGCCTGCCTTTCGAGCGCACTTTCATACCCGCTCTCATCGCTGCTATGCTTCTGCATCCATTTCTGCAGTGCTGCCGGCTTCTTACGAATATACTTTTTTCACCTGCTTGTCCGTATACGATTCTGCCTGAGCATTATTTGCCTGATAATTCAGCAGCCCACGGATATTACTGCTTTTTAGCTGCACATTGCCGTCATAATCATTGTCACAAAATGCATAAAGCGAAAAAATCACATCGTCAATAGTGATCGGCTGGCCGTCACTAAACAGAAGATCATCTCGGATCGTAATACGATATACCGTATAGTTCGCTTTGGTACGTCGTGCCTTTTTAATATCCGCAATTCCATAATACGTATAGTTCTCATCGTTGTATTCACGAAGCTCTCCATCAATCCCCTTTTCCACCAGCCGACCGGCGCGATCCGTGTCAAACAGTTTGGTCTGCGTCAAATTCATGACCTGTTCATCAGACGCAGCCTGTGCCAAAAACGGATTGAAATTTTTATCAAGTCTGCCACAGCCAATGATCAGCGGAACCTCTGACTGCTGCTTACCTTTTTCCTTCTGCCTTAGCAGTACCGTTCTTAACTTCTGCTGTTGACTGCACATATGGTTTCTTCGCTTTTTTCTGCCTGCCACAGCCGGTTACTCCAAATACCATGGATGCCGCCAATAACGCAGCTAAACATTTTTTTCCTATATTAATCATGCTTGTCCTCCATTTACTCTTACCTCGGATCCTCACTACTTAACTCAAACTTCTGTCGTTTGAACAGATAATTTTGCATTGACATATTACCATTATATTTCCAAAGGTGTCAAAAGAGCTCCTGATGTCTTGCGTGGAAAACTCCTTACAGAACTTTATTCAGCTTTGGATAGCTTTATTTGACGTTGCAGGACTTTATTACTCCTTACAGAGCCTGAGTTGACGTTGCAGAACTTTATTACTCCTTACAGAGCTTGATTCGACTTTGTGGATTTGGCAGGGAATTATCACTACCCGATATAATGAAAAAAGCAACCCTTTCGGATTGCTTCTCTTCACGCACTGTATGTTTCAATCTGCTCCCACCCAGTACAACGAATAATATAGATTATCCGTTGTGTTAATACTTATGTACTCCTACCACCTTATATACATGCGCTCATATATATACCGGGCATACGCAGCGACAGCCCTCACCTTTTTGTCTGCCTCCTGCATATGGACCGATTTTGAAAATGTCTTCTGTAGTCATTTCCAATGTAGTTCAATGAATAATCTGCGATAATTGCTCAATCGCATTTTTATTCTTACTAAAACATTTTCGTAAACTTATAATAACATATTTTTATCAAAAAGGCAATAAAATTTTACATTTTATTGCCTTTTTTACATATTATTTCCGTATTTTTCTGCAGTTTTTTGACAAATAGTCACTGACAGATCATAGCCTCTTTTGATTCGAAAGCAGATTACAAAGTGGATATCTTGTCAATAAAGTCAATTACCATATTTGGATAGTAAACAGCCTTACCTGCACTCTCTGTGTAGACGCTTGCTCCGATACCACAGATTGCGTAATTTGCACTGATCAGCGTGTTACGTGCATCGTTGCTTTCGATAACGCTATTCGCGAATCCAATGGCATCCATATTGCCGATCAAAATGCGCCCGCCACAATTATTGAATGATAGTCCTGCTTTCTCCAATGCTTCCTTGCTCAGTGCTAATTCCCTTTTAGCATTATCCGCATCGATACATCCCTCTTTTGCGATCTCTTTGCTATACGCACGTGCCACATTGGAAACCTTTGTGTTTTTGCGTAACGCTTTGTCATCCGCATCACGCACTCCGGTGTTGACCAAATATGCATTTAAGATTTCGAAGGTCTCTGTTTCCATTTCTGTCAACACGTCCGCAGAATAATTCATTGGCAGCGTTGTCTCTGTACACTGCGTCATATCTGCGATCGAATATGCATTGTTGAAGATCTGGATGCTGTATACCTTGTCATCTCCATAAGCGTCCGCAAATGCAATGATCGTTGCATTGTCGACATCCTTACTGTATGCTGCCGCAACACCGGCTGTTGTTTTGTACCAGTCTACATCAACCCATCCATTAGAAACCAGCGTACCTGCATCTGTTCCATAAGACACTGTTCCATCAAAATTCATTGATGACGCATTACCGCTAATACCAACTACAATATCATCTTTCAGGTAGATCAAAATATATGTTCTGTATTTATCATTTATGTTCTTGCCATTACCACCAGCACGGAATGCAATAACATCAAAGCCCTGTGGCGATTTTGCGGTACGTTTAACATCTGTTTTTAATGATCCAAGTACCGTGTTTACTTCATCTCTAGTCAATCCCAAAGCAAGTTGGTAACCAGCAATCGTAAACGCTTTTTTTCCATTCAGGTTAACATTTTGTCCTGCATTCCCGGATGGTGTCGCGGTCGGTTTTACCGTTGGCGTTGCTGTCGGTTTTGCCGTTGGCGTTGCTGTCGGTTTTACCGTTGGTGTTGCTGTCGGTTTTGCCGTTGGCGTTGCGGTCGGTTTTACCGTTGGCGTTGCTGTCGGTTTTACCGTTGGCGTTGCGGTCGGTTTTACCGTTGGCGTTGCGGTCGGTTTTACCGTTGGCGTTGCGGTTGGTTTTACCGTTGGCGTTGCTGTCGGTTTTACCGTTGGTGTTGCTGTCGGTTTTGCCGTTGGCGTTGCGGTCGGTTTTACCGTTGGCGTTGCGGTCGGTTTTACCGTTGGCGTTGCGGTCGGTTTTACCGTTGGCGTTGCGGTCGGTTTTACCGTTGGCGTTGCTGTCGGTTTTACCGTTGGCGTTGCTGTCGGTTTTACCGTTGGTGTTGCTGTTGGTTTTGCCGTTGGTGTTGCTGTCGGTGTGGCACTTGGTTGCGGTGCTGCACTTGGTGTTGGTGCCGGTGTCACTGTTGGACTTGCACTTGGCTTCGCCGTCTGCGTTGGTGTTGGCGTTGGCGTTGCTGTCGGTGTGGCACTTGGTTGCGGTGCTGCACTTGGTGTTGGTTTCGGTGTCACTATTGGACTTGCACTTGGCTTCGCCGTCTGCGTTGGTGTTGCCGTTGGCGTTGCTGTCGGTTTTGTTGTCGTTGCAGTACTTGGACTCGCTGTTGGCTTCACTATTGGTGCGGCACTCGGGCTCGGAGTTGTTGTCCGTGCAGGTGTCGGCAGCGGTGCTGCACTTGGCATTTTCGTTGGCGTTGCTGTCGGTGCGCTGCTTGGACTCGCTGTCGGTTTTGTTGTCGGTGCAGTGCTTGGACTCGCTGTTGGCTTCACTATTGGTGCGGCACTCGGGCTCGGGTTGTTGTCCGGGCAGGTGTCGGCAGTGGCGCTGCACTTGGCATTTTCGTTGGCGTTGCTGTCGGACCTGCACTTGGCTTCGCCGTCTGCGTTGGTGTTGCCGTTGGTGTCGGTTTTGTTGTCGGTGCGCTGCTTGGACTCGCTGTTGGCTTCACTATTGGTGCGGCACTCGGGCTCGGAGTTGTTGTCCGTGCAGGTGTCGGCAGTGGCGCTGCACTTGGCATTTTCGTTGGCGTTGCGGTCGGTGCAGTGCTTGGACTCGCTGTCGGTTTTGTTGTCGGCGCAGTGCTTGGACTCGCTGTCGGTTTTGTTGTCGGTGCGCTGTTGGACTCGCCGTTGGCGTTGCTGTCGGTGCTGTCGTTGGTTTCACTGTCGGCACCATCGTTGGGTTCACCGTTGGAGCTATGGTCGGTTTTGCCGTCACATCCATAGTCGGACTAACATTGGTCGTCTCTGATGGTTGTACTATTGCGGTTGGCTTCGGTGTCACTACCCGCACCGGAGTGGCAACAGGCATTGGTTTTGGTCTCCTAATAACTATCTTTTTCGGCAATACTCGAACGTGACAAACCAATTTCTTTTTGCCTACTTTTGCAACAATTTTTGTTATTCCTATTTTTTCGCCCTTACCAGTCCTTTTTTACTGACTGTCGCTATTTTTTTTTCTTACTGGATTTCCACTTTACCTTCTGCTTTTTCTTTAAATTTTTCACTTTGAGCTGTTTTTTGGCCCCAGCGCGCAAAGTTATCTTTTTTTTGTTGAGCTTTGGCGCCTTTGCTGCCTCGGCGAGCATAACCGATGATGTGGAAGTTACCACTAATGCCGCCGCCAGCACGCCGCACCAAGCTCTTGTGCATGATTTCTTTTTCACTTCTTTCTCCTTCCTCCAACTATCTGTCAACAGTTACATTTAATACCTCACTCTTCTTTAATAATATCCGCAAAAAGTCGCCCCGGATGCCTTCGCTAAATCCTCCGGCTGCAGAAGAATCTGTACGCCTCTTCTTCCTCCGCTCACAGCAATCTTGTCCTGCTGTTTTGCACTCTCATGAATCACTGTTGTATACTGCTTTTTCATACCGATCGGAGTACATCCTCCGCGAATATAACCGGTCACTTTGTTGATCTCTTTGACCGGCACCATTTCCACATGCTTTTCACCAACTGCACGTGCCGCCTTTTTCATATCAAGCTCACGATGCACCGGTATTGCATATACATAATAGTTGCCGCTCTTGCCCAATGTAACTAAAGTCTTAAATGTCATTTCGTAATCCTGCCCAAGTTTGTCAGCGACATCCATTCCGTCAACAAATTCTTCACATTCATAATTCATCAACTCATACGGAATCTTTTGCCGATCCAACATTCTCATCGCATTGGTTTTTACTTCTTTACCCATGATGTCATCCTCTTTTACTTAAATTAATTTTACCTTATCGATAAGATCAATAACAAGGTTTGATAATACACTGTTCCGTCATTATATGCACCGGCGCCCAGGCCCATAACAGCGTAATCTCCACTCCATAATAATGCTCTGGCACCACTGCTCTCGATCATACTGTTAGCAAATCCGATAGCATCCATGTTGCCGATCAAAACACGCTCTCCCCATGCGCCAGGTGCTATCCCTGCGGCACGGATCGACGATCTAATATCACTACTGGATCTTGATGCATCAATTGCATCAATAATTCCTGCTGAAACAATCTCGCTGCTATAAGATTTGGCTGCTGCGCTAAGCTTCGTATTAATACGGAATGCGCTTTGTCCCTGATTTACCAAATATGCATTCAAAAGTTCTCCGCTTTCGGTTGCCATTGCGGTCTGCACCTCTGCCGGATAATTTAACTGCGGTTGCAATGTCGTTTTACTGACATTTGTCATATCATCCACCAAAAAGTTGTCGCTAAATGCCTGAATACAATATACCTGGTTGCTTCCGAGTGCATCCACAAATGCGATAACTTCCGTTCCCTTGATCGTCTTTGTATATGCACCGGCTGCACTGCCTGCCAAATACCAGTCAACGCTGGTCCAGCCATTCGATGCTAATGTACTCGCCGGCGTTCCATAAGATACCTCGCCCGCATAAGACATTCCCGGCGCAATTGCTGTAATTCCGATCACTTCATCATTTGACAAATACGCCAAAATATAAGTGCTATATTTCTGATCATATTGGTTGCCGCTCAGGCTGGAATTATTGCCATTCTCACGAAATGCAATCACATCAAATCCCTGTGGAGATTTTTCTTCACGTTTCACGTCAGTCGACTTACTTGCCAGTGCATTATTAAACGCTGTCTTTGTCATTCCAACCGAAAGCTGTCTGTTTCCTACCGTCAGTCCTGATGAACTTGGTGCTGCTGTTGGCGTCACTGACGGCGTTTTGCTTGGTGCTACTGTTGGCGTCACTGACGGCGTTTTGCTTGGTGCTGACGTTGGGGTACCGGTTGGCGCATTCGTTGGTGCCGGCGTCGGAGTACTGGTAGTACCACTCGTTGGTGTCGCACTTGGTGCTGCACTTGCAGATGGCTCCGGTGTCTTCTGTGCCGCTCCCTGTACTATGATCTTATCCGAATTCAAATAATATACGGTTTCTGTCATATTATCAACCAAACGCACATAAATCGTATTTACCGTACCTGTCTGCAAAGTAAAGACTGATCATTTCTAGGATGATTTTTCCAAAAACCTTGTCCAAACTCTTCTCCTTCGTGACTTTTCAGTTCATCCAAAGACATCTCTCTACCGTAAGTATTCGTATAATACAAAGAGCCGTCAAAATATCTGTGTAACCAATTCGGATCGTTGCCGCTTCGGTTACTGTTACATCCTTCAACGGTCTGTGGTATGCATTCCACGTCGTTGCGACATTATCATTCAAAATAATCTTCGCTGTCGTTGGGTCTCCCTCTTCCGAAGGTTGCGTTGTCTGCGAAGGATTGTCGGATACCTGTGGATTCTTGCTTGGTAAAGTTCCCGGATTAGCAGTTACTTTCGCCGTAGCTTTTGGCTTAGCAGTTACTTTTGCCACAGCTTTTGGCTTAGACGTAACTTTCGCCTTTTTCTTTGCCTTGACAACAACTTTACAGGTATACTTCTTTTTGCCGATTTTGGCAACAATTTTAGCCGTTCCTTTTTCTTCGCTTTGACAACACCCTTCTTAGTTACTGTCGCAATTTTTTTCTTCGAAGAAGACCACTTTACTTTCTTTTTGGTCCCTTTCACCTTCAATTTAGCCTTTTTACCAACAGTCAATACGAGCTTTTTTCTTGTTTAGCTTGACCTTTGCCTTGGCATCAGTCTGCTGTCCCGGTACAAACACCGATGTGATCACTAACGCTCCGGCAAGCACAAGGCTGATCCATCTCCTTCTCTCTTT
>VOFE01000675.1_pt1 | contig 18001 bp, 29 predicted proteins | sample 5384071 | NCBI WGS metagenome assembly VOFE01 (sample SAMN12384724, study PRJNA508395) | human gut metagenome | isolation source: healthy gut D | host: Homo sapiens
TTCTTTTTATTTTATTGGAACGACAGAAGACTGCGGTTTCTTCTGCCAAACATCTTGCACTCTGGAGGAGTCACTTTGAATAAAAACCACATTTTTCGATTCACATACTTGATTATTTCAAATCGGTATGCTATACTTGTCAAAAATGAGGTGGGGATACTCCTACCCATGATGATGCAGTATATTAGTTTATAGCAAACATTTTAGTTTGTCAAGGTGTTTTGTAAAGTTTTTCCGCCTTTTCGGCGGATTTTTTTATATTTCAATATTTTCCCTTTTCACTGTTTCTTGTATTTCTTTTCAAATATTACACGCATATCAGGAGGCATAATCCACTATGAATCGCATCTCTGACTGTTATACACTGAATAATGGTGTTTCCATCCCCTGTGTCGGTTTCGGCACTTATAAGACAGTACAAGAAAAGGATACCAGTGTGCTGCGTCTGGCAATCGAGACGGGTTACCGGTACTTTGATACCGCCTCTTTTTATGGAAATGAAGCTCAATTGGGTCAGGCTATCCGGGAAAGCCGGATTCCTCGCCAAGACTTTTTTCTGGCCTCAAAGGTTTGGAAAACAGAGATGGGCTACCAAGAAACAAAGTCTGCTTTTCAGAGAAGCCTGGAACGTTTGGGGACTTCCTATCTGGATCTCTATCTGATCCACTGGCCCCTGCCCTCCCTGTCTGAGCCAAACTGGGCAGAACTGGATCTGGAAACTTGGCGGGCTATGGAGGATTTATATCAAGAGGGAAAGATAAGGGCCGTTGGGTTGAGTAATTTTCTTCCCCATCATATCGAAAAACTATTGGCACGCTGCCGGATACGCCCCATGGTGGATCAATTGGAATTTCACCCGGGATATTCCCAGGAAGCTGCGGTACAATACTGCCAGGAACAGGGGATTCAAGTTCAGGCGTGGAGCCCCATCGGCAGGACCAGAATGTTCAGCGATTCCCTGATCCGGGAACTCAGCCAAAACTACCAGGTGAGTCCCGCCCAGATCTGTCTGCGGTATGCCGTACAAAAACAGATTATTCCGCTGCCAAAATCCTCTACCAAAGATCGGATGCTGGAAAAACCAGAACCTGTTTTCATTTACCCTCTCTCAAGAAGATATGTACCGGCTGGATACCATGCCTCAAACCGGCTGGTCAGGCGAACACCCAGACCGGGAGCGGGTCTATTTTTAATTTTAAAAAAACAGAAAATGACGCTGCATCATTGCAGTGCCATTTTTGTATCTGAAACTTTATAAAAACGCAGTAAGATATTTATGTATTCTTTCCCCTGCATTCACAGGCTTCTTCTGCACAGATCATTTCAAACGTATAGGAGTCCAACTCATTCCGCACATCATCTGAAATTTTCTCGTAAATCTTATGAAGCCTGCAGTGGGACCTCCCCACAGCTATACTCTTCTTTCTGGCAGCGACTGAGCATATAAGGCCCTTCCACTGATTCGATTACTTCCCGCAAAGTGGTTTTTCTGCGGGCTTAGCAAGGCGTATACCTGCCTTTGGCGCCTTTAAAGGAACAGACCAGTTCGTCTGCCACCAGTTTTCTGAGAATTTTCAAACAAAACCGCAGAGGAATTTGCATTTCCTCTGAAATGGATTTTGCATCGCAGCGGCCTTCGTTTTTTGTCAAATATTCCATTATTCTGACGGCGTAATCCGCCTCCAGCGTCATCACCATAATTATTCTCCGATTTGCACTCAGCAAAACCAGTTTTCACTGGAATCAATTTTTCTGAATTCATCTGCCGTGTTTTTATCATACCATACGTTTCTGCCTTTTTGTCAAGTCCAAATCGCAGTAAAATTAATCCAAAAATCCTTCATTTTTTTTTGCTGCGGCTCGGATGGCGAAGCTTACGCAGCGCTTTTGCCTCAATCTGACGGATTCTTTCCCTGGTCACGTTGAACTCCTTCCCCACCTCTTCCAACGTGCGGGAACGACCGTCTTCCAGGCCGAAACGCAGACGCAGAACCTTTTCTTCCCTGGGCGTCAGAGAATCCAGCACATTGCCCAACGTCTCCTTCAAAAGTGTATGGGAAGCAGCATCAGCAGGCGCGGGAGCGTCGTCATCGGGAATAAAATCCCCCAAATGGCTGTCCTCTTCTTCGCCGATAGGCGTTTCGGGATACGGGCCCTGGGCCACGCATAATCTCCCGTACCTTTTTTTCTACAGGCATATCCAACTCTTCGGCAACCTCTTCTGCGCTGGGCTCCCTGCCGTTGGTATGCAAAAAAAGCTGGCTGAAACTTTCTTTACCTTATTGATGGTTTCCACCATATGAACCGGGATTCGGATCGTCCTTGCCTGGTCTGCAATGGCACGTGTAATCGCCTGACGGATCCACCAAGTTGCTGCGTAGGTTGAAAATTTAAATCCCTTGGTATAATCAAACTTCTCGACCGCTTTGATAAGGCCCAGATTTCCTTCCTGAATCAAATCCAGGAACTGCATGCCCCTGCCCAAATAGCGTTTTGCAATGCTCACCACCAGCCGCAAGTTCGCTTCAGAAAGTCGTTTCTTCGCCGCCTCGTCTCCGTTGGTAATGGCAATAGCCAGGTCGATTTCCTCTTCCGAGTCAGCAATGGGACTCGACCAATCTCCTTCAGATAAACTTTAACCGGATCGTCGATGGAAACGCCGTCAGCCCCGATACCGGGTTCCAGGGTTTCCACGCCCTCCACCTTCGCCAAATCGACGTCGTCAATTTGAATATCATCAAAATCCTCAACAATTTCTACGCCCTGTGATTCCAGCGTATCGTAGAATTTTTCAATATGTTCGGGATCAAAATCCAGTTCACCCAATGCGTCGAGAATTTCCTTGGTACTGAGCTGACCTTTGCTTTTCCCAAGCTCAATCAAATCCTTAATCACCGTTTTCTTATCGGTTGTGCACCCATTATTCATTTCCCCCCATTTTTCTGATCTCTTAACTGCTGCATGTATTTCAATACGTCTTCATCGCTGGCATTTTTATATTGCTGCCATCAGTCTGGATCAAACCGATGCTTTTCTGAACATCCACCCAGCCGGGCGGTGCATCCCTGTGCTGTACAATAATCCTAGTAAGTTCTGACATTTCATCCTTGCTCAGCGCCTCTGAAAAATCACTTATCGAAACCGCGCCGTGTATAGTTTTACCCAATAAAGTTTCGTATACTCTGCGGTTCCAGGCAGTAACAAATTTTTCTGGAGGAATTTCCCCTGCGCAGCGCATCAGAACGATCCGGATGATCGAACAGATAGGCAATGATATTTTCTTCAGCAAAAGCAGCTTTCGTGTGCCGAGCCTTTTCAGGATTCACTTGACTCTCTGTCCCCACTACGCGCTGCTGAGAACGGATTTCTTCTTTTTTCTCTGTTTAGCTGCCCGCGAGGCTGCTTTTTTCTGCCATGCTGAGTATCGCCTCCTTGAAACGCCCGTTTCCCGGGAAAGCTTTCCAGCATAAACATCCTGAGCTATCTTATCATCAATAAAGCCAACCACTTCTGCAGCTTCCTGCAGATATTTCACACGTCCGTCATCTGTCTCTATATCATATTTATCCCGGACCTTCCGAAGCCTGTATTCCAGGTCATTTTCGGATTCCTCCAGCAAAGCTTTGAATCGCAGCGGCCCATCCTTGCCAAAACTGCGCATAAACTCATCCGGATCTTTATTGCCTGGCACTGTAATGACGCGGATGGAAAGCCCCGCCTTTTTTAAAATCGGAATAGCACGTTGCGTCGCTCTCTGCCCCGCTTCGTCAGAATCATAACAAATTACCACCTCATCCGCATAGCGGCGGATGATATTGGCCTGCTCTGTTGTAAGCGCTGTTCCCAGGAAGCTATGGAGTTCTGAAAGCCGGCTCTGTGCAGCGCAATCACATCCATATAGCCTTCGGCCAGGATCAACTGTCTTGTCCCTGCATTCTTGGCAAAATTCATGGCAAACAACCCGCTGCTCTTGTGGTATACCGGCGTATCGGCAGTATTGATATATTTTGGCTTCTCATCTGTAAGAATCCGTCCGCCGAACGCCACAACATTCCCCCGCAAATCAAAAATGGGATACATGACACGGCTCCGGTAACGGTCATACGGCCTGTTATTCTTGGAAAGCCGCACCATATCGGATTGAACCATTTCATTGGACGTGTAACCTTTGCCTTGAGACAGCTGGCCAAAGCGTAACCGCTGTCCGGCGCATACCCGAGCCCGAAGTGTTTGATTGTCTGGGCGGCCAGGCCCCGGCGCTTCAGGTACTCCAAACCCGGCCTGCCCTCAGGCTGAGTGAGCGTACGGTAGAAGAATCTGGCGGCCTCCCGGTTAATCTCCAAAATGCGCGTCCGAAGCTTTGACATGGTATCGTCCACGCCGTCCTCCGGTACTGCAAGTCCTGCGCGCTGCGCAAGGAAACGGACTGCTTCTATGTAATCCAAATTCTCGACACGTTCCAACAAAGGAAATCACATCGCCGCCGGTATTGCAGCCGAAACAGTAGAAAGAGCCGTTTTCCGGATACACCACAAAGGAAGGCGTCTTTCGTTATGAAAGGGCAGAGCCCCACCAAATTTTACCTCTGCGCTTTAAATTGACATAGGAGGAGATGATCTCCCAATTTCGCAACGCTGCTTCAATTCTTCTTTGAAATATTCCGGAAGCGCCATACTCCTCCTCCTTTCCCAAAATAATCAGATATCCCCCAGATTCCAAGCCTTGGGAATAAACAGGCTTTTATAGCATTCCACCGCATAGTGATCCGTCATTCCTGCCACATAGTCGCAGGCCGCCACTTCTTTCCCTTCCTTTTCGGCAATCCTTTTCAAATAATCCGGCAGATGATCGGGATTTTCAAAATAGGTAAACAGGCTCGAATGATGTGAGGAACTTTTTCTCTTTTTTTGCATATTCGTTGAGATAGACGGACTCGTACAAAAACGCGTCCAAAAGCCTGATATGCCTGATAAGTTACCTCGTCCATGCGGATTGTCCCATCCCCTGACTGTTCTCCACCACAGAACGAATCAGCGCGGTAATCCTCCTGGTTTTTAGAATCTCCCAGAACCGCAGTAATCTCCTTCGGAATATCAGGTTCCCGAAGTACGCCGGCACGGATGGCATCATCAATATCGTGGTTCATATAGGCGATTCTGTCCGCCCAGCGGATGATCTTTCCTTCGAGAGTTTCCGCCTCCATCCCACAAGTGTGGCAAAGGATTCCATTCCTCACTTCGTATGTGAGATTGAGGCCCCGGCCTTCTTTCTCCAGCTTGTCCACCACTCTTTACGCTCTGTTCATAGTGGCGGAATCCCTGAGGCACAATTGCGCCCAGCGCCCTTTCGCCTGCATGGCCGAAAGGTGTGTGCCCCAAATCATGTCCCAAAGCCACCGCTTCTGTCAAATCTTCGTTAAGATGGAGTGCCCGGGCAATCGTACGGGCAATTTGGGAAACCTCCAGAGTATGAGTCAAACGGGTGCGGTAATGGTCGCCTTCAGGCGACAGAAACACCTGTGTCTTGTGTTTGAGCCTGCGGAAGGACTTACAATGGATAATTCTGTCACGGTCCCTCTGAAAGGGTGTACGCAGTTCGCACTCCTCTTCCGGCTCTTTGCGGCCTTTGGTGTCTGCAGAAAGCATTGCATACGGCGACATGGTCTGCCGTTCCAGTGCCTGTGTTTCTTCGCGTACCGTCATCGAAATCCCCATCCTTTTCTCTGCTCTGTTATGTCCTTATCTTTTCTCTAAACATATACGCAATCCGAGAAAGAAATACTTTATTTATCTGATAAAATCATAAAATTCAAAGAACTTTCTGCCCTCGACCTTGCTGCCGCCTTCCCGTTAGTAGCATCAGCCAGCTGTTTTGTCAAAGCGCCTTCCTGTTCCGGCGCCAAGTGGAAGAGACCGTCACTTTTTCCAGAAATTCTGTTTCATCCACCACACCCCCGCAAGCCGGCACAGCAGCCGCAACTTTCCCATATAGGTATAATCGCAGGTAAGACTCATCAAGAGACATTCCCGCATCACAATTTTTGCGCTGCAGATACCGCAAGGGAAGCTGTATGAGAATAGGCGCGTATCAGCCCTCCTCCTCCAAGCAAAATCCCTCCGAAATATCTGGTTGCCACCACCACAGCATCCACAATCCCGGATTTTTTCAGCGTTTCCAGTACAGGAATCCCCCGCTATTCCCTGAGGCTCTCCATCATCTGAAAACGTTGAGTTCCCTGATTCCGTAAGATGTGGCATAAACATTGTGGGAGGCATCCCAATATTTTGCTTTGACCCCGGCAATAAACGCCAGCGCCTCTTCTTCCGTTTTCACAGGACAGCAGGATCCGATAAAACGGGACTTTTTTTCTCGACAAAGGCGTCGCTGCCTTCTTTTTTTTAACAGTGGTGTATTCCATTTCATCCCTTCCTAGGCGCACCAGGCCTACACCCAAATCCAAAAGCAGGGCCGGCAAGCCTGCCCTCGAAAAAATCAGGCGGTGCAAACGAAATGCACCGCCCAGAATCCATGCTCTGGATTATTTTTTGTCCTGCATACCGTAGCGCTTCTTGAACATATCGACGCGACCGCTCGTATCAATAAGCTTCTGCTTGCCCGTAAAGAACGGGTGGCATTTTGAACATATTTCGACGTGGATATCCTTCTTCGTGGAGCGGGTCTTGATGACATTGCCGCACGCACAGGTGATGGTAGTCTCCTGGTAGTCGGGATGTATATTCTGCTTCATATTGTCATTCACCTCTTTACGGTCAAAAATTTCAAAACTCAATCGTAAGCTAGTTTAGCATACCTGCAGAAAAAAGCAAGAAAAAATTGTTTTTCCCTACTGCAAGTTTTCCCCAATAAGTGGGAATCTATTTTACTGGCTGTTCAAATAGCTGATATATTCTTCTACACATCGATCTTTGCTGCATGGCTTCCGCATGGACAGACCCCCACATACCGGAGCACCGTATAGTCGGCGATGTGCCCGGTTGCGTCTTCCTTATCTGCGGGATAGCGAAAAACAAAACCGTATTTCCCCATATTGTTTTTAACCAGCTATAAGTCTGCGAATCTGGAAACGTCTCCGGATCACCGGAAACCGTGACGCACATGCCTGACTGATCATCGCACTGCCCCGCCATGGGTACAAATTGCTGGGCCTCCGAACGTGCCATCACTACCGTGAGTCCCTGTTCCTTTTGAAGTTCCTCAACCTTTTTATCAAAAGCACCGCCTGATTTTCATAGGAGACATAGCCTTTTGAAAAAATTCAAAGCCAACCCGTCGGACTTTGCCGCGCTGACCAGAAGGCGGACAGCATCCGCAATTTTTTCCTGTACCTGAACCTCGTTGACCTTCACCGTATCCGGGATGTAGTCTGCCCCAACTGGTTTTTCAGAATTGATGACAAAAAGACTGATTTCATCTTCATAGACGGAAGCCCCATACTGTGTTATAAAGAGGGGATGGAAGATTCCCATCCCGAACTCATTGAATTTTCTGATACCCCGGGCTCCTCCTCTCCCACGGAAAACTCAGAATGAAAAATAGGGAATTAAGTAGCCAAACATAAAGAGTCCCAAACCCGTCACAACGACTAAAATACCCAAAACAGAAACTGCCCGCATAACTCCATGTATCCTGCGGGCAGAACGATCCTGCATCTGCTTATCCTTGAGATAAACAGATTCCTCCCCGCAGGTCCGATGTCGATCCGCCGGTCTGTATTTTCAGATAATTTTTTTTCTTTTTTGTACAACCTAATCCCTACAATCAAAAACATTTTTCTGCCAGAATCATTATACTCAGAAATGCACGGAAAAGAAACAGGAAAACACATTTTTTATTCTTGCTCCTGATTCTCCTATGGACATTTGATTCCTTGGATGGTAAAATATTTTTCGAGAAAATTCGGGGAATTCTAAATTTTACGGCGTTTTTTCGGTGCGGTCCATACCGCCTATATTTTTTGTGTGCGTATGTAGCGAAAGGGCTCAAAAGGTTTGTCGGGAGGCCTGGTACTGGCTCCGTCAGTTTTCGCCGGAATTAAGAAACGGAGGATGAACTAATGAATGTGTTTTCCAAAATCAACCGCTTTTTGTTTCCCTATGCCGGGGGAATATGAAAAGCTAAAAAAATCATTGGCGCTGGGATTCCAGCACGCGTTTGCCATGAGCTGCGCCACCATTCTGGTCCCACTTCACTGGTCTTGATGTGGGCGTCGCTCTGTTCTGTGCAGGCATTGGGACCTTGATTTTTCACCTTTGCACCGGCGGCAGGATGCCCACTTTCTTGGGCAGCTCCTTTGCCTTTATCTCCGCCTTGTGCGGTGTGATCGGCAATTCCAGCTTCGGCGCTACTAAGGATGAGCAGATTTCCGCCGCCATGGCGGTATCATTGTTGCGGGAGCCTTTTATTTTGGTGCTCTCCCTTATTATTAAAATTTTTGGAAAAGGTTTGATCGACCACCTGTTCCCGCCGGTTGTACGCGGCGTGGGCATCACGCTGATCGGCTTGAACCTTGCCCTACTGCAATCAGCAATATTCAGACTCAGTATGGGCCGGACGGCGGAGCGCTGGCTGTTTTCGGGGAAGGCTATGATATGACCACCTATATTTGGGCCTGGGTTCTTGCCGGCGTTGTCTGCCTGCTGGCTGTTTTTCTCTCCAGTGTGGGAAAAGGGATGGTAAAAATGTCTTCCATCGTCATCTCCCTTGTCACCGGCATGTTCTGACACTGCTCGTCACTAAAACCGGGATTGCCCCTGGCTGCCTGATGGACACCAGCGTCATTGCCAGCTATTCCTGGATTCAGGCCCCCATTTTGTTCTGCCGAGCTTCAATATTACGGCTATCGGGATGATTGCTCCCATCGCCATAGTAACCTGCGTAGAGCATGTGGGTGACGTCTATGCCAACGGCGCAGTGGTTGGCAAAAAATTCACGGAAAAAGCCGGGCCTGCACCGTACGATGCTGGGCGATGGACTGGCCACTGTATTTGCCGGACTGGTCGGCGGCCCCAATACCACCTATTCAGAAAACACTGCCGTTCTTGCGGCTACGGCAATTATAATCCTTCCCCTCCGTGTTGCAGCCCTCATTGCCATCCTAATCAGCTTTTTTCGGGAAGGGAATCGGCGTGATTCAGTCTGTGCCTAACTGTGTGCTCGGCGGAGCCTGCATCGTACTGTATGGTATGATCGCCTCGGTAGGCCTGCGCACACTTGTGGAAAATCATGTCGACTTTACAAAAACCGGAATCTCTGCATCGCAGCCGTAATGCTTGTGCTGGCAATCGGAGGGCAGTGATCGAAATTCCACTTTCAGCTTTTCCAATATTGGCCTGGGCATCATCGTAGCATTATTTTTGAACTTGATTATCCCCAATACTGAAAAAGATGGAAAAGGCCTCGTTCCCCCATGTAGTGAAGGAAGAGGAAGTTCTTCCGAACGCGGCGACGCAGACCGGTAATCGAGCTAAATATTCACTTGCAAGAGAGGCGGCGCGCTGCAGCACCGCCTCTCTCTTTGCTTGATTTGTGATTCGTATTTCGCTGAATGGAAATATCCATAGAAACTCTAGAAAAATCTCATAAATTGGAAAGCGTCTATATGATTTCCCCTTCCGTCTTCTCAGGCTTATGGGGCGGCAGAAAGCTTAGCGGTTCGCCTTTGCCCTTGCCCTACCTGATTTCAGCCGGGCCCTGTAACGGCAGGTTAGATTTTCAAAAGAAGAGTTGCGCTTTCCGGTTTAAGGGTACCGGCTGAAACAACGTCTTTTTTCACGCCAGTACGTCCACTATTTTCGAATCCTTATTTCCAGGGAAAGAAAAATATTGAAGGTATCCCTGGTTTATGCTATAATTATTTGACATAATTCGAGGAATGAGTAGCCAGTTAGGCAAAAGGAAAGACTAAAATATACTATGAAAACAAAACGATATTTTAAAGGACTGCTGAATTATCTGCGCCGGGCTGATATTCTTCTCTGGCTGATCCTTGCCGCTATTTCTGTTTATAGTCTGCTGCTGTTAAAAAAGCGTTTCAGTTGCCACAGAGACAGATTATTTCCGTACCCAGCTGTTTGCTATCGGTCTCGGGGTAGCAGGCGCCATTATTATTACCTTAATCGATTACACAGAGATCTGCAACTTCTGGTATCTGATCGCGGGTTTTTCTGTATTTCTCATGATTTACACTTATCTTTTTGCCGAATCGGTCACCGGAAGTGACGGTGTAGACGCCAGAGCCTGGATCAGTATTGCAGGACGCACATTCCAATCCTCTGAACTTGTAAAAATAGCCTTTATGCTTACCTTTGCAAAGCATTTGGACATTCTGAAAAAAAGAAGGGGCGTATCAACGAACCCATTCAGGTTGTCCTCCTTGGCATGCACGCACTGGTCCCTGTGATGCTCTGCCACCTGCAGGGAGACGACGGTGCAGGAATCGTCTTTTTGCCATGTTCATTTTTATGAGCCTGTCCGCCGGGATTCAGCTGCGGTATTTCGCCATTTTAGGTGGAATTGTTCTCATTGCCGCCCCCATCCTCTGGAAGTTTGTTCTCAGCGACTACCAGAAAAAAAGGTTTACGGCTGTCTCAACCTGGAAAACGAAGCGGTACAGTTGGACGAGGGGTATCAGCAGTATCAGGACGCATTTCTATTGGAAGCGGCGGCCTAACCGGAGAAGGGCTCTTCAATGGCAGCCGTGTAGCCAGCCAGAGCGTCACCTTTCAGCAAGCGACTTTATCTTTTCAGTCGCTGGAGAAGAACTTGGCTTTGTAGGTTGTGTGCTGATCATTGTACTGCTGCTCCTGCTCATGATTAAGGTACTGCACGTAGCCCATTCCTCCCGGGACGATCTGGGCAAATATATCTGTTATGGTTTTTTCGGCATGATCGCTCTTCAGTCTGTGTCAAACATCGGAATGTGCCTTGCCATTCTGCCAGTTATGGGCGTCACGCTTCCCTTTTTCAGCGCCGGCGGTTCGTCCGCTGCCTGTCTGTATTTGGGTTTCGGACTTGTACAGAGCGTCTACATGCGGAGAAAAGAAAGCGACGGCATGCGGCTCAAACGAAAACAGCCGCTCCGGTTCGGCTATAAACAGATGAAAGATATCTGAAGCTAAAAATGCAAAAGGCTGCAGCAGTCAAACCACTGCTGCAGCCTTTCCATTTTACGTCTAAATACCTTCTACAAATTCCCGAAACCTCGGGAGCATTCCCACTCTGTCCGGTACATGAGGCGGCATTTGCAGAAAATCGTATCCCGGTAGATTATTCCCCTCTACAAAAACCGGTCCATTTTCGGTAACTCCCACATCCCACCCCACATAGCGCATCTGAGGTACAAGCTTTGCCGCTCTTAAACAGAGCTCTGCCGTTTCCTCCCAGAAAGGGATTTCAAATCCCGGAATCCGGACGCCTGTACGGGGATGCTCGTAATATGTGTTCCGGCTTTTTATCATAGGCTGGATATTTGATCTTTCCTGTTTCCAATTCAATAGGTGCACACATACCGCCGGCATGCAGGTTGTCTACAGAACGGCCGCCGTTTCCAATACGGATGTAGGCATAGACAATGTGCGGACCCTCCCCATTGAGCACTGTGACAACCCGCAGCGTGTTCAATGATTCTGGATGGAGTGCCGCCATATCGGAATGCTGAAGAATGACATCCTCCACTACACCGGTATTTTCTGCCCGGAGTGTAAGGTACATTTGACGGAGATCCGGATAATCGCTTTTACGAAGTTTCTTGACCCCTTTTCCGCCGCTTTCTGCATCCGGCTTGACCATGATTTCAACCCTGTCGTTCATGAACTCAGAAAAGTCCTCATAGGAAGCACTGGCAAAATTAAGCCATCCTCTGCCCAGGTAATCGGAAAAAGTGGTATAAAACTCATTCTTGTTGTCAAACACATGATAATACTGCTTATCGTTAAGCAGAGAAACCAAAGGCGTTATTTATGCTCCTTGTCACATAGGTGGCCCGCTGCTCATTTGATAGATTGTAAAATTCTAGAGCAGGTAGTCATTGAACCCCGATCCATATCGAAAACTGCATGTTACAATATCGAAAAAATCCAAGACCTGCTCTTCCCCCGTCTCACCATGGATAATAGCCACGGTATGGAAAAGCTCCTTTAAATCTAAAATGGACAGCACAGCTGAATACGTACCTGATTTTTCCTGACAACCTATCACATCCTTTTATCTGTCAAAGGCTTTTTTCTGCTTGAGAGCAGCAGCCTGCCGGCGTCGCTCCGTTTCCTCCTGATTGAGGGAAAGTTCCCCTCACCTGAAATCTCCAGGACGGAACCTTCTTTGGCCCTTCTGGCAATTCCTGAGTTTCAATGGCAAAATACCTCTGGTCGGCATTTTCACAAATGGCAAACTTTCCTTCAAAACGGTCAATTACAAGCTGCTGCATAAATGATTCCTCTCCTTATTCTATCTGGCAGGGACCTGTTACTCCCTCTCCGTATACACGGTGATCGCTTCACCGTCGTATGAAAAAATCACGGTTCCATCGATATCTGTCCGATAAATTTCAGCATCAAAATTTTCCAATCGGCGCAGAACCTTCTTTTGGGGAAGATTGTTTTTGTCCGGCCCCACCGAGATCACTGCATATCGAGGCGACACGGCCTTCAAAAACTTCTTTGGTGGAAGAAGTATTACTGCCATGGTGGGAAACCTAAGCAAATCCGCATTCAGGTCGATTCCGGAAGCCACCAAGTCTTCTTCCGCCTCTTCCTCCATGTCTCCGCAGAACAGCGCTGTGAAATCCCCATAACTCAGCTTGAACACCAGAGAAGAATCATTGGTGTTATCATACTCCCCGAAGAGGCGCGAGAAACGTCAGTTTTGCTCCTCCCAGCGAATAAACTGAGCCAGGCGTTTGAACAGATTGTTCCGTACCGGTTTCTTTGAGCACAGCCTCCAAAGCTAAAAAATTCATCTGTATGCGGCAGGATCTCCTCCGCAAGTGCTGGATGGCAGAAAAGCCGGGCCCGTGCTCCTGCAACACCTGAGGTAACCCTCCGATATGGTCTTTATCCGGATGAGAAGAGACAATACAGTCCAGCTTTCCTATGCCCCGCCGGGTCAAATAATCGCTGACCTTGTCTCCTTTGTCAACCGTACCGCCGTCCAACAGAAGAGACTGCCCTTCGCACTCAATAAGGATCGCATCCGCCTTTCCCACGTCCAACACATGAATGTTCAGCGGGGCATCCAAAGCAACATCTGAAATCCCATTGAGACCGGCAAGACTCATCAACCGGCCCCAAAAAGCGGCGCCGGGGCCGGTAAACGAAAATAAAGCAACAGCAGCAAAAGGATTGCACTGCCCGCTGCCAAAATCCGGTTTCTCAAATCCCTCTCTCCCGGCGTTTCGGTCTGTCTTCCATTTCAGAACTCACCCCTCTGAGGACCCGTCAGACTTCTGCATATTTTTCTCCAGCCACTGGGCATATGTCATCAACACCTGGCGGGGCTTGGAACCCTCATGTGGGCCCACAATTCCCATCTGTTCCATCTCATCAATGAGCCGCCCCGCTCTGGCGTATCCCAGGCGAAGCCGCCGCTGCAGAAGAGACGTGGACGCCTGTCCTGCCTCCACGACACATTTGATCGCCTCGTCCATCATCGGGTCACCGGTACCGTCCCCATCCTCTGCGGAATCGCTGCTCTTGCCGGTTTCATTCGCCGCATTGCGTTCAATCTCTTCGATCACTTTTTCATCATGGGTGATCGCCTTGGATTTCTTAGCAAACTCCACTACAGAGCTGATCTCCGCATCGCTGACATAACAGCCCTGAACGCGAACGGGCTTTTTGCGTACCCACCGGTGCAAAGAGCATGTCTCCATTTCCCAGAAGCTTCTCAGCCCCGCCCGCGTCCAGAATGGTACGGGAATCGACGGAATTGGAAACGGTCAACGCAATTCGGCTGGGAATGTTGGCCTTTAATCAAACCTGTCACCACATCCACGGAAGGACGCTGCGTTGCTACCACGAGATGCATCCCAGCAGCGCGGGCCAGCTGTGCCAAGCGGCAGATGGTATCCTCCACCTCCTCTGGGGGCGGCCATCATCAAATCCGCCAGCTCATCGATGATGATCACAATCTGCGGCATCGCAGGCATGGGCTGGCCATTTTCATCCTGAAAGCCCATTGCCTCTGCCTGGGCGTTATATCCTTTAGATTGCGGACATTACATTCCGCAAATATTTTATACCGCTTCATCATTTCGGAAACAGCCCATCCCAGCGCGCCGGAGGCCTTATGAGGATCAGTGACTACCGGCACAAGCATATGCGGAAGCCCATTGTACTCAGTAAGTTCTACCGCCTTGGGGTCGATCATTAAGAAACGCACCTCGTCTGGCGTAGCTTTATAGAGCATGCTGACAATCAGAGAATTGATACAGACAGATTTACCGGAGCCAGTAGTACCCGCAATCAGAAGATGCGGCATTTTGGAAAGATCCGCGGCAACCACTTCGCCCGCAATATCACGTCCGAGAACAACGGTGAGCTTGCTTTTGGAGGTCTGAAACTGGTTGGATTCAATAAGATCCCGCATTCTTACCGTATGCCGGCTTTTATTGGGAACCTCGATGCCCACCGCCGCTTTCCCCGGAATTGGCGCCTCGATTCGCACGCCTGCGGCTGCCAGGTTTAATGCCAAGTCATCAGCAAGGTTTGTAATTTTACTGATTTTGACGCCCGCCGCAGGCTGAATCTCATACCTTGTTACGGAGGGTCCCCGGCAGATATCCAGAATTTTCGTCTGCACGCCAAAGCTTTTAGCGTCTCCACCAAGATACGGCCGTTCGTCTGCAGTTCTTCCGTTTCCAGCGCAGGATTTGCCTGTTTACTGGCCGCCAGCATGGAGATCGGGGGAAGCAGTAAGTATTCCTCATCTGCTCCGATGCTGTTAAAGTGCTTTCTGTTCGGAGACGCCTCTTCCCGCTTCACGCTCTCCTCTCTTTTTTCTTCAGGAACTCTTCCGTAAGCGTTTTTCACTTCTTCCGGGACAGGCGTACCACTTTGCCCGGCAGCCGAAGGCGTTATGGCGGGAGCGGACTGCCTCAACAGGCGGCACAGGAATTTTGATTTCCTCGATCTCTTTGACAGCCTCCTCCAGTGCCTGGGTATCTTCCGCTATTTTTTCTTCCGGCTTCTCCTGAGGAGCCGGCTCTTCGGGGAGCGCTGGGATCGATGCCGAACACCTCCTTGAGCCGATTGAGCTTCTCATTGTTATCCTCTTTTTCTTCTTCTTTTCTACAGGCGGGACCGGGAACAGCTGGCTGGGCTCAGCTCGTACCGGATGCGCAGGAAGCGCGTCCAGAGTGACGTCTATATTGGTGCGGTCCTGCTCCAGGATGAGGCGTTCCTCTTCCCTGCGCTGCTTTGCGTTTTGAATGCCTTCGGAGACCACGTCCACCGGTTTTTTGATGGTGCGAAACAGCCCAACGAGAGTGGTTCCCGTCAAAACCATCAGCGCCACAAAAGCATAAGTAATATGATGATTTTTGCACCCACATCGCCCGCCGCCTGAAGCAGAGGCTGCCCCAGAAGGCCGCCCACCACCCCTGCCGCTGGTTCCTGGATTCTGCAGATAGAGGTAGGATATGTACTGTCCGAAGTTCAGACCTTCCGGAACGGGTTTCGCACTGAAGATGAAGCCTGTTGTACAGAACAACACAATCACGAGAACCGTGAGCCATACCTTGCCGCCGATAGAGCCTCTGGGCTTATCCAACGCGGTAACTACAGCTACATAGATCATAAGAACCGGCCACAACAGCGCCCAGCTTCCGAAAATCCCCAGAATAGCGCCGTGCGCCCAGCTCCAGAGATTATCCCCTTGAATCAACACCAGGCACGCCAGAAGAATCGCACAGGCAAACAATACAACCGCCCGGATTTGGTTCCTCTGACGGATGGCCTCGGCGGTCATTTGATTCCCTTTCTGAGACGTGCTCCTACCCCTGGGCTGCGCCTTTTTCCGGGCTGCCGGCGCTGCCGTTCTCTTTTTGGTACCTGTCTTTTTGGGGTGGCCGAACTTGCCTTTTTCGCCGCCACAAATCTCCTCCATTTCAAAAAAAGCGGCAGGGTCATTTTGAACTATCAACCTGAAACACACCTGAAAAGCAGTATGCGCTTTCCCCGGCCTGCCGCTGTCTCTCTTTATTTAATTACCATTGTGCATTTATGTAACGGCGGCAACCGCCGGAAGCTTATTTTTCCTTCTTCCTGTTCTGTGCCGCTTTCGTTTTCTTTTTGTCTCTGTCGATCATTTTTGTCAGGCAATCCATCGCGTCGGACAGGGAACCCAAGGAGTCGATCAGTCCTTCCTCTACCGCATCCGGACCGTCGAGCACCGTGCCCACATCCATTACCAGCTCTTGCGTGTTCATAGCAAGGCTTGTGAAACGTTCCGCTTTGTAATATTGGAATTGGCTGTGACAAAATTAGTGATTCGGTCCTGCATGCGCTGGAAATACTCCAGCGTCTGCGGCACGCCGAGCACCAGGCCGCTCATGCGCACGGGATGGACCGTCATGGAAGCTGATTCTGCGATAAAAAGACCGTTTCGCCGCCACTGCCAATGGAACTCCGATGGAATGGCCGCCCCCAAAACCAGAGAGAAACCGTGGGCTTTTTTTCATTCCAGCTACCAACTCTGCCAATGCCAAGCCTGCTTCGACATCCCCTGCCCACCGTATTGAGCAGCACCAGCAAACCGTCAATCTGAGGATCCTCCTCCACTGCGACAATTTGAGGAATCACATGCTCATATTTTGTCGTTTTATTCTGAGAAGGCAGGATATAATGCCCTTCAATCTGGCCTATAATCGTCAGACAATGAATGGTATGCCCATTATTCTTAGTTGTTACGGAGCCGCTGTCGATAATCTGCTTTTGTTGACCGGATGTGATTTCGGTTTCTTCTTCCCGGTTTTCTTCCCCGGTATCATTTTTGTACTCTTTTTATTCTCTTTCTTCATATCTGCAACCTCCTTTGTATGAATATTTTGCCGAACTCGGCGCGTTTCATACAAAGAAAATCGTGACAGCCGGACACAACTCAAAAAGGCGCAATATCACCATTTTGTAATTATATCATCTGTTTTTTAAATGGGCAAGGAAAATGCCTTCACTTTGACAAAAAAATTGTCGGTTTCGTTTGCCTCTACCCTCAAATGGTGGTATAATTTTTTCATTCCATCTGGGAGGGGACTCATGGAAAGCCTTTGGATTGCTTTGAAAATTGTTGCGCCGTTGTTTTTGCTGATGGCTGTGGGATACCTGATTAAGGTGACCGGCCTGATGAATGAAACCTCGGTTCGACAGGTGAACAAAACTATTTTTAAGATTTTTCTGCCTCTGCTGGTATTTCTAAATATTTATAAAACCGATCTGGCAGAGAGCTTCAATTCAAGCTGCTTTTTTTGCGCTTTGCGGCGTCGTGCTTCAATTTACCATTTCACTATGCATTGTAATTACCTCAAAAAAGACCACTCCAGGCGCGGCGCAATGCTGCAAGGGATGTTCCGCAGTAATTTTGTGCTGTTTGGGATTCCGATTACCACCGCATTGTTTGGGGATACGGCTGCGGGGCTCGCAGCAATTCTGATCTCTGTAATCATCCCCCTGTACAATGTATTGGCGGTGCTTTCTCTGGAAATGTTTCATGGAAAGCAGCCCAGTTTTTTGAAAATGCTCAAAGGGATTGTAACGAATCCGTTAATTATCGCCTCAGTAATCGGTATTCTGTTTGTTACCTTCCACATTGAACTGCCTGATATTCTTTACAAGACCGTATCAGACCTGTCTGAAATTGCCACTCCGCTGGCCTTTGTGATTTTGGGAGCATCCTTCAGTTTTGGGGAAATCGGACGTTACGCCAAGGAATTATGCATTACTTTGGGCGCAAAAGCTTCTTCTGTTCCCTGCTCTCTTTATCGGTATCGCTT
>VOFE01000731.1_pt1 | contig 18001 bp, 30 predicted proteins | sample 5384071 | NCBI WGS metagenome assembly VOFE01 (sample SAMN12384724, study PRJNA508395) | human gut metagenome | isolation source: healthy gut D | host: Homo sapiens
CTGCATAAATCCATTCACCTCCTTTCACAGCATTCCGGGCATTGCGCTCTTTAGTGTTTCGGAGATGGTTTCTCATAAAATCCAGCGTCATTGATGCGATCTGTTCTTGCAAGCAGGGCAGTCTAAACTCAATGCTCATTAGGGCTTCTGCATTCAACTTTGCTCGACCGCCACCTACCAAAAGTGATTCAATATCTGATTGACTTATGGCAAAGGCAAGAAAACTATTATCGGCAATTCCCGCCTTTCCTTGAAGGACGTGAGCGTGATTATTGACCCAAATACGCCCGTTTACGCATTTTACAGGGTAGTTTTTAAGTCATTCGCTCCATCTTCAGCAACAAGGACAAATTCTCCATCGTGTGTAAATCCCTCCACATAATCCTGAATTCCGTTTGCACCATAATACGGCGTTGTTCCGTGAACTCGAAGATTTGCTGCAACAGGGATACGCAGATTATCACGACAAGATTATTCACCGGCTTGTACATGGGAAATCTGTGAGATCCTATCATGCCTACTTCTGCCTGTGTTGTTTTGCCAATGGCTTGCTCCCAAGCTTGAACACAATGTTCAAAATGAAGCAGTCGGTTCAATCCAATAAACAGCCTTGTTCCCAAGCGACTCACCTGTGACGGGTTCTTTATAGCTTTTCCATGAGAGCGTATTCCGACTTGCGTATATATCTCACTTGTACTTCGACAGGGTGTTCCACGCGCTCAAGGCATTCGGATATCGTGCGGACTGACCAGCTTTCAGGCAAGCTGCCAGACTTTGTTTTCTTATACCCCTCTGGCACAATCCCTTGACGGATTTGTTCGATTCGTTTTTGACTTCGGGTGTCATGGTCTACGCCTCCAGAGAATTTGGAAGTTCATAAATGACCAACAACAACGTCGAAAGGAAAGTGATCACCTTTTGTGTCTCTTCTCTTTCTTTGATGACGATTTCATGATTTGCAACATTTCCTGAAGTGCGAATGTAGTCCACCCATTTTTTTCCATTCGGAGGAATATAACCTTTCTCATCCAAATAGGTTACATACCGGGCAAAGGGCAATCCCTCTTCTGCGCCCTGCTCAACGGCGATGTGCATCAACAGCGTTCGCGCAATCATTTGGGATGATGTGTAGCATTGATTGGCATAGCATGTACGGCATTCGTTGTACAGTGTTTGAATGTTGTCGGGGAGATTCTTGATCTCTCGACCATAGGGCGCGCCTGGAATGGTTTCCTCAGTATCGATAAAGAAGATAATGGGGTTTTTGCAGAGCGGACACTGATAAACATATCCCACATCCTTTTTGCTGCTAATTGTATCGGCATATAAATAGTATCCGATATGCGGGGCAATGTTTTGCCCGCAATACCCGCATGTTATAGGATGACTTGGAATAGAAAGGCTATTGTTGTATCGTATCTGGTCTCGATAAAAATTAAAATAATCTTTCATGATTGCTCATTTCCTTTCAAGCGCTTCTTCTGCTCGCTCTCAATCTGCCTGATGCTCTTTTCCGGCGTCGGCAGGTCTTCCGGCATGGTGCCGCCCAGCTCGGCGATGGTCTGTCTGACCTTCCTGCCGACCTCGTAGTGGGTTTGATTGGCCTTCTCCTTGCCCCGAGTGTTGTCGCGGCGCAGCTTTTTCATCCGTCTGTGTGGCGCGGAACAGGTTAGCAGCCAGCTCGGTGCTGCCCATGTGGTCGAGGATTTTCTCGTTCTTCTTCAGGCCCTTGCGCTCGTGGTTTTCCTTGACGCCAAGCCCTCCGTACAGACCCTGATACCCTTTGTTCTGGAAAATGGCGAAATCCTGCCCTGCCTCGACACCAGCCATCTGCACGGATTCAATCTCATTGCTCATAACCCCAGCTCCTCCATGTACTTCGCCATCTGCGCCCGCACCTGCGAAAGCTCCGCCTCGATGCTTTCGATATTCCGCTTCACCTCGTCGATGTCCACCAGCTCCTCCTCCTCAAAGGTATCCACATACCGGGGGATGTTCAGGTTGTAGTCGTTCTCGCGGATTTCAGCGCGGAGGCACGGTAGCTGTACTTGTCCACCTTCGCCTCGCGCGCCTCGTAAAGGGTGCTGACGATGCGGGCAATATCGCTGTCCCGCAGGAGGTTCTGGTTCTTGCCCTTTTCGTAATTGCCCTCGCCGGAGGCGTCGATGAACTAGGACGTCGTCTCGGGTGCGACCCTTTTTGAACACCAGAATGCAGGCGGGGATGCCCGTGCCGTAGAACAGGTTCGCGGGCAGGCCGATGACCGCGTCCAGCAGGTTCATTTCAATCAGCTGCCTGCGAATCTTGCCTTCGCTGGCGCCGCGGAAGAGCACACCATGGGGGAGAACAACCGCCATGCGCCCGTTTTCCGCATCCAGACTGTGCAGCATATGGAGCACAAAGGCATAGTCGCCCTTGGAGGAGGGCGGAACGCCCCAGTCAAACCGATGGTGCTCGTCCAGAGAAGCGGTCATTTTTCCTGCTTCTTTCCTTTTTCATCCAGACCAGCCTTGGCGAGGAAGCCGCTGTCCCATTTGTCCAGACTGAAGGGGGGATTGGCGACCACCACCTGGAACTTCATGAGCTTGTCGTCCTCGAGGTTCTGCGGATTGGAGAGCGTGTCGCCCTGCCAGATGCGGGCGTCATCCACGCCGTGGAGGAACATGTTCATCGTGCAGAGCGCCCAAGTCTGGGCGTTCAGCTCCTGACCGTAGACGGCAACCTTGCCGCTGGGCACCTTCTTGTAGGCTTTGAGCAGCAGGCCGCCGCTTCCGCAGGTGGGATCGTAAATGCGGTCGTTTTCCCGCGGCTTGACGAGCGAGGCCACCAGCTCGGAAACCTGACTCGGCGTGAAGAACTCACCGCCCTTTTTGCCTGCATCGGAGGCAAAGTTGGCGATCATATATTCGTAGGAGTCCCCTGATGATGTCTGCGGAGCCGAGCTGACCGGGACGAAGATCGAGGTCGTGGAAGTCTTCCAGCAGGTTGCGGAGTGTCGCGTTCTTTTCCTTGACGTCGCCGAAGTCAACCTGGGAGTTGAAGTCGATGGCGCGGAACACGTTGCGCAGCTTTCCGCTGTTGTGATCCTCGATGTGGGAAAGGGCAATATTGATCTTCTGGCCGATTTCATTGTCTGTACGGTTTTCGTACAGATAGTCGAAGGTGGATTCTCTGTCAAGGGAGAACCGCTCCCGGCTCATAGCGCGCTCGACGCGCCGCTCGTCGCCGTCGTACTGCTCCATGTACAAGGCGCGCCTTTCGAGGGTGACATCGCTCAGGTATTTCACGAACAGCATGGACAGGATGTAGTCCTTGTAGCGGGAACTGTCGATCTTGCCCGGAAGCTGTCGCAGGCCTTCCAGAGGACACGTTCGATATCATTGCGGGTTGTCATGATGCATACCTCTCTTCATGGTCGAATGTACATTGCGGATCAGCAGATTGTAGTAGCGCTCCTCTTCTTCTGACAACTGACGAAGCAGCGCCGTCTCCCTTTTCGCCAGCAGATACAGTTCTGCAATCTTCTGCTGCTGGAGGATGGACAGCGGAGGAATTTCAAATTCGGAGAAGAATTTGGTGTTGATGGCTCCCAGCATGTTGCTGCTGGTATTCTCGTAAATCGCCTTCCGAATCTTCGGCGTATTGATCAGCCAAACGAGATAGCCGGGGGATAAGCCTGCTGCGATTGGCTCGGATGATGACGAAGTTTGATGAAACCACCATGCCGGCGGATGCTTCGTCGATGAGAACAGCGGTGTACGGCGAGGTCAGGCGGATGATGACGTCGCCGACCTGTGTCAGGTACTCCGGCGATAACTGCTCCGCGGCGTCAAAACCATCCAGCTGTTCCATGCCGATGTATCCGTTTGGGTGGATGGCGCGAAAGCTCAGTAGGGGATACCGCATCTTGACGGGGGGCGCCTTTGCGCGCCTGTTTTCTGGATAAAACCAGTCCGCTTCGGACGGTTGCCAATTTTCCTAACTTCATGGGTTCACCTCGGTTTGTCATGGGCAATAAATGACTTAAGGGTCTTCAGCATCCTTTGCACTGACGACAGTATAACATGGAATCTTCATCCCGTCAACAAGAAATTCTGTCACGATAAAAAAATGACATCGAACGACGTCCTATCAAACTATCGGATTTGTCTCTGGCTCAGATTTACATCGGTTCAGTTTATTAAACCGGATCGAGCGGGTAATATTCCCAGCCGATCCGGTTTGAAATCTTCACGCAATCATCCCAAAGAACCGCAACGCATCTTCAATCGCCTTTTCCTTATCTGGCGGGCATTTTAATGTTCTGGGGTTTTGGAATTTGGTATGATCAGTTTAGACAACACCATCACCGTCTCCGACATATCCGTTTCATCCCAACCAAGTCCAGTGATTTCCGAGCCGTTAAAATATACGGGAAAACGGAACTCGATGCGCTTCACGATGCGTCCGTCGCTCCGACGCTCCGGGTAAATCTCAACGCGCTCGATGAAGCTGTTCATGAAGGTCTTTTTCTCCAGATCGGTGAACTGGTCGTACAGCTTGTCGAAGTAGAGCAGGAACTGATAGACGTTGTCGGTGGAAATCCGGCGCTGGCGGATGTTGTCCATGCGGATCTGCACCTCGGCGATGCTGACCTCGATGGAGCGATCTGGTCGTAGACCCTGTTTTGGCGCTCCTGCAGGTCCTGCGCCTTGCGGGTGTAATGCGGGTCGTCAAAATCGAGCGCGTCGATTTGCTCGCCCAGCCTGTCCTTGGTGCCCGTGAGCTGGCGGCTGCTTGCGCAGGGCTTCCATTTGCGTCGAGCTCGGCGGTGTCCAGCTTGCCGCCGATCTTCTCTCGGATGCCCTGCTCAAAGGCGGGAGTGTTGACCAGCTTGTGGATGATCTCCTCCACCGCGCCGTCGATGATTTCCTCGCCCCACTGGTGGTGGTAGTCACAGCGCTTGCCGTCCACATGCAGGCGGTGCTTGCAGGCGTAGTAGAAGTAGTCGCGGTAATAGGTTCCGTCGCCTTTCTTCTTGCGGTTCACGTTGCCGTACATGCCGCCGCCGCAGATGGGGCACTTGAGCAGCCCGGACAGGACGTGCTCGTGGTCAAGGCTGTGTGTCTTGAGCTGACGCTTGTTGGTCTGCTGGCGCTGCTTCTGCGCGAGCTGCCAATCCCCTCGGAGATGATGGGCTCGTGGATGCCGTCGTAGAGCGCGTAGTCCTTCTGCTTGACGATGTGGGTACTGGTTGCGGGTGCCGGGGATCTTCTCGTTATGTCTGCGTCCGTACGCCAGCTTGCCGCAGTACACTGGATTGTCAAGCACGCCGATGAGGAAGGAACCCGTGAAGGCTTCCCGCTTGTTGTTGTGACGGCAGACCTTGCTGTATCCGTGCTCGTTGAGCCAGTTGGCGATTCTGGCGGTGCCCATGGTGGTGTGGATGTACTTGTCATAGATGATGCGGATGACCTCAGCCTCTTCCTCGGCAATCTGCAGGTGCCGTCCACGAGCTTGTAGCCGTAGGGCGCGAAGCCGCCGTTCCATTTGCCCTCGCGGGCCTTCTGCCTGCGGCCCTCCATCGTCTGGACAAGGATATTCTCGCGCTCGATCTCGGCGACAGCGGAGAGAACGGAAATCATCAGCTTGCCGCTGTCCTTGGAGGGAGTCGATGCCGTCCTCCACGCAGATGAGGTTGACGCCGAAGTCCTGCATCCGTTGCAGGGAGGTCAGCACGTCCGCGGCGTTGCGGCCGAAGCGCGAGAGCTTGAACACCAGCACGAAGGAGACGCCGTCCTTGCCGGATTCGATGTCCCGCAGCATGCGAAGAAACCCGGGCGGCCCTCGATGTTCTTGCCGGACTTGCCCTCGTCGCAGTATTCCCCGGCGACGAGCATGTTCTGGAACTCCGCGTACTTGCGCAGCTTGTCCTTCTGCGCGTCCAGGCTGTAGCCGTCCACCTGCATGGAGGTGGAGACGCGGGTATAGATGTAGCATTTCATTCGCTTCATGGCTTTTCCTCCTGCGGTCCAGCCTTTGCCGCGTCGGCGTGTTCCTCAAGCTCAAGGAGGAACCTGTCGTAGTCGGACAGGAACTCGCGGTCCTGAATGACGCGGTACTTCTCAAATTCGGTTTCTGCGTGCAGCCGGGCGATTTCTGCAGACACCCTACCCGCATCCCTGAGAAGACCGTATTCGAACATTTCAATGAAGCGGTTCAGGCGGGTTTCCCAGTCCTGCATGGTCAGCGGGATGTGGCGCTGGGCCATGTTCTCGGCGAAGTCCAGATAGGAGGTGACCATGCGGTTCAGCTGCCCAAGCTCTTCGGTGAGGTAGTTCTTGGCGATGGACACGTCGGACTTTTTGATCTTGCCGTCCGGCGCGTCCTGCCAGGTGGTCAGACCCATGTGATCCTTCGTGTGGTCGGCGCGCTCCATGATGAGCTCGGCGGCGGTGTGCCCGTGCACGGCGAAGTGCATCTTGTTCTGCACCGTGGCATAGAAGCGTTTCGTGGCGGCGGAAGTACGGTCGTAGTCGATAGCAGTGGCATACAGGTCGGTGATCTTCTGATAGAACTTGCGCTCGCTGGCACGGATCTCCCGGATGCGCTCCAGCTGTTCCTCAAAGTATTTGTCGGTCAGATAGGTGCCCTGCTTGAGCCGTTCGTCGTCCATGACCCAGCCGCGAATGGTGTACTGCGTTGCGATCTGATTGACCCATTTGCGGAACTGAACGGCGCGCTCGGAATTGACCTTGAAGCCGACCGCGATGATCATTTGAAGCGCGTAATGGTTGGCGGAATAGCTTTTGCCGTCTGTGGCAGTTATCCGAAATTTTCGGATAACTGAATCCTCTGACAGCTCGGAATCATCGAAGATTTTCTTGATGTGATAATTGATCGTTTTGACACTACATCATACAGCTGCGCCATCATCTTTTGCGTCAGCCAGATGTTTTCATCCTCGTAGCGTATTTCGATGCTGCCCTGCGGGTCGCCCGTGGAGGCGACATAGGTCAACACCTCTGCCGCGCTGGAACGGATGGGCGCGGGCGTCTGCTTTTCTCTGGACATGGGAATTCCTCCGTGCGGTTTATGGAAGCCTTCACCGGCCCGGCTGGATACGAGCCGGTGAAGGAAGGTGGTTCAGGCGCAGATGATTTCGGTCATCACGTTGTGCTCCGCTTCGGCGCGCGCCAGATTCATGAGCCCGATCCACTTTATGGGATCTTCAGCCTTCAGGGCTTCGGTGATGCCCCAGCTTTGGGCATATCCCTTCATGAGAACATCGAAACGCTTGCTGGCCTGCTCATCGACAGTGTGCAGATAAGCATCCAGTTCTCCCGTGAGCAGAAGCCTTTGAAAATGACCCGGATGGTTCGATTCCAGGTGCCGGAGGTGCAGCCGGCCCCATCTGCCGATGGGCTGCTGCTCCGGAAGCTCAGATCCGGAAAGTAATAATCGCCGTGAAGGGTGTAGCTCAGGCCGTTGTGCTCGTCGGTGATATGTTGGGGCAGCGTGCGGCTCTCAGGAGTAGGATGATTCTGAAGCATGGTGCACCTCCTGTCAATCGTGCAGTCCCAACTGCATTTTATTACGCAGCCATATAATTTGTCAATGGTTCTGAATTTGTTTGAGATGATGGATTGGATAAAGCCTCCAACTCGTTTTGCTGTCAGCGGGAAGAACGGGAATCCACCTTCCCGCTATATTTTTCGATCATTTCGGACGCACCGCTGGGTTCATAAAGATCGGTGTTCTTGCCCTGCAGTGCGGTAACATACATACATACATGTGTACAGGCATATGTTGTGTATGCTTCAGAGAATCGCGCTTCCATTTTCATATCGTCATCCATCTGAATAAGATGAATGTGCGGTTCGCAGATCGGCGCAGGGCAAATGCCGGTTGGCGGAGGTTTTTGGGATTGTTGGAGTGCCTGATGTGGCCGTCAGGAATTCCGAAAGCTCCTAGTTCTTGAGCGGCGAAGCCGTTCTCCCGACACCAGATGGTGTAGATCTCATAGAGCCCTGTGAACCGACCTTTCCTTCCGGGCGTGAGCTAGTCCCCAGCCCATAAAGAGCCGCGTTGTTGGCGTCCTGCTTAACCGTTTCCCGGTTGGAAACGCGCACGGACCTGTGAAGCGGGGAACGCCACAAGGCGTTTCAAGCCCTCAAAAGCCCAAAGGAAAATGCCTTCCAGCACGGCACATCTTTTCCGCGGGATGTCGGAACGTCCACGCGGTCAGGGGCGGGCGCCCTTGGTGGTCAGGAATCACTGACGGGCGATAGAAGCCGCTGCGGTCGTAGAGGGACGATTGCAGGTCGCCGTTGGAAAACGCCAGCAGCCGGGCAACATCCAGCCTTGATAGCTCTGTTTGCGCCGTGATTTTCAGCAGCTCGATGATATTGCCGGATATCATTTTTCGGAACGCTGGTGGACGCATACGGTTCGATCAGATGATAGATTTCCGTCTTGAGCGGCGTTTCGTCGGTCATGCGTCCTTCGGTTGTGAAGAAGCTGTTTTCGGTGTAGAGCAGCTTGTGCGAAGCCAGAAACTCCCGGCAGAAAGCTGCTTCGTTGATGCTCTGCCCGTCGTACCAGGGCGGAACTGGTCAGGCCGCAAACGCTTTTGTCATGCGCATCCACCTCCTCTTTATGTGCTGCGTTCCAACGCTCGATGCTGCAAATGATGCCGTCGCCGAGCAGGGAGTCAGCGACGTCTTTACGCACAGAAGTATCGGCATCGTACAGACAGCCGATCATATAGGACAGCTGCGGTAGCGCATGGCTGGCGGATATGAAGCGGTCGTCCCATTCCTCCGAGAGAGAAGAACGGGGCAAATCGTTGCTGACGATTTTTCAGGAGCCATTCATATTCAATCAGCACAGAGGCACAATGCCCCTCACGATCCCGCTGGGATTTCTCCTGCCGGATATGGGGAAGCGCAACGGCGGCGGATGCCGGTGTATTGGGGTCGATGCCGAAATCCGCTGCCAGCTTGCACGCGGCATCGAGGGGAGACAGATTGAACAGTCTGGCGGTGAAGTCGATCACGTCGCCGGTGGTATGGCAGCCGAAACAGTAATAGTAGGTTTCGTTGATCTTCATGGAAGGCGTCTTATCCGAATGGAATGGACAGCGGCACATGCCGTTTCGTCCGATCCTGATGCCGTAGTGTGCAGCCGCCTGCGGACGGTCACGCGGGCTTTGAGGGTATTGAAAATTCTCGTATGTTTCACTTCCTTATATTTCGTTGATAAGAATGTTTTGAGGGTCACCGTTCGTTTTCCCATACTTTGCGCATGCTGTGTTCATGGGTGCTTCTCTGGGACAACAGCCTGTCGATTTCATCCGCGCCAAGTGTCCGGGTCAGCCTGTCCAGTTTGGAAGCCTTCTCCTGCATACGCTCATTGGGTTCTGCTTTTCGCTTCCAGTAGGCGGTTTCTCTGAGCATATCGTTGTTCTTCTGGCGCTCGTTGACCAGCAGGGCATAGACCCTCTCAGCTTGCGGACGAGTTTTTTCACGATAGGCAGCGCTTTGCCCGCACGGTAGTTTTGGCGGTTTCCAGCATCCCGGTATCGGGCAGAAGTTCGTCTGCGGAGCCGATTCGCTGAACGAACGCTTCAATGTCCTTGCTGTTTTGGGATATGGAAATCAGTTTTTTCTGGGCAACCTCCGCTTCATGCTCGGCCTCCTCCGGTTTGCCTGTGCCAGACGAGCGGCCTGCTCCGCGCTTTGCTGCTGTGCCATGATGGTGTCGAGGGCTTCCTGCTCCTTCATGACCTTGAACTGCACGGTGGTCAGGTGCTCTTCCGTGCTGCCTCGTTCGCCGCGCTCCACGTCGGTATAGCCCGCCGCGAACATGGCGTCGTGGTACTGATCCTGCAATACGCTGTAGGATTTCTTCAGAATGATCTTGCCGGTTTTCGTGCGCATGGGATCGCCGAATTCATCTATTACGGGTTGGGACTGCCACTTCTTGCTGTGGCTGACCTGCATGATGGTCTCCTTGACGGTGCCAACCAGCGCCGGGTCCTTACAGCGTTTCGACCACAGAATCTGCTTTTCGACGACGGGCACATAGACCACGTGGAGGTGGTAGTGCCATACGTCGTAGCCGAGGGCTTTGCTCATGCCATGGTTGCGTTCGTCGGCGTGCATGACGGCGGAGAGGATGAACTGCTCGCCGCCGACAATATCGACGGCGGCCCTGTATGCCTCGGCGTAGAACGCCTTGGCGTACTCGTAGCCGCCGTGATTATGAAAATATGCGGAGTTGACATCGAAAACCAGCTCGCCATAGTGGACGGCGTCCTGCTTGAGACCTCGGGTGGAAATGGTGCCGTCCTGCTCCATCTGCCGAAACATCTCCTGATAGCTGCCGGAAGGCGTCTTGAAGTGGATGTTCAGATGACTGCGCTCGGGGACAATATCCTCGTTCCGGTAGCAGGCTTTCTGGCGCTCGTTGTGGGCCTCGGCATCGGCGATGTTGCTCTCCGTTCGGGGCTGGTTGCGTACAGTGGTGCGGTCCACGCCATCGTTTCTTGCCATGGAAGCACCTCCTTTCTTGGGTGGGTGTGATGGGTTTCGTTTGGGGCACGGGGTGACGGGGGCGCGGCACTTTCTGCGAAAGTGTAACTACCCACTATGACACTTTCTGTCTTCCTGTGGAATCCAGCAAAGTGCCGTGGGCCAAAGGCTTCGCCTCTGGACTTCTCGGCCTCGAAAAGCAGAGCTTTCCGAGGCTACGCTCGGCAAATACAAGCATTTGCTCTCGCTAGTCGGCCTTCGGCCTCCCTCATTGCAAGGAGCTTCCCCTTGCATCCCGCGCAGGCGCTGCCACCCTGCACCCGGCTCAAAAGACAGAAAGCCATGCTTTGGTCGGCATGGCTTCCTGCTTTGCGGGGCTGGTGCGAGTTGGTGCGTTTTGGTGCCAGAGGTATAGCGCGGTACGAGGCTGGATACGGGATTATGGTGCCTCATGAGCACCAAAGAGCATCAGCAGCCGAAGCTGTCCAGAGCGTCGTCGAGATCGTCGTCGTCGGGCTCGTCATCGTGAGCGGAGGGAGATGCGGGATGATCTACGGGAACGGCGGTTTTCAGCGCCTGCAGCAAATCTCCAAGCTGAACGGGCGCAGTCGCCAGCTCCTCCCGGACAATGGAGCGGATCATCTCCCGCAGGTCTTCGTCCGTAGGCGATTTGCCGTAATAGGCGTTGACGGCAGGAACAATCAGCGCGCTGTAGGACATGCCGCGCCCTGCGTGAAGCTGGCGCAGCAGCACAGCAGCTTGTGCGCTGGCAGGCTTGTCCAGATCGAGCCGGAGGGTAGTGCGGAACATCTGGCTCATCCAGCAATGCCCTCACGCCTGAGACGCCGCTCCGCAAGGTATTCATAGCCTTCGGCGTTGGCGTGGATGTTGTCGATGATGGTTACGCGGTCATGCTCATACTCGCCGAAGTGGCGCAGCAGGCATCCGCCGCCGCCCACAACCCACAGCCGCATGGTCTGCGGGTCGTATTCGTGCTCGCGCAGCCTGCGCATGATCTCTGCCGCATAACCCGCAGCAACCTCGCGGATGGTGTCCACGTAGTCGCGCCCGATGTCCGCGTCGCCGTTTCGGAGCACATCGTCGATGACGGCATCCGGCACGGTGCGTCCGAACCGCTGCGTCAGGGATTCACGCGCCCGGAGCATGCACTGGTAGGTTCCGTACTTCTCCGTGAAGCACTGATCCATGACGGCACGCCTGTCCTGAATGGTCATGATGTTCATGGTGCCGTTGCCGATGTCGCAGAGCATGTTCACGCCCTTGAACTGCCTGAGCATGGGCACGATAGCAGAAAAGCCCTGCGCGTACACATCCGCGCCCACAATATCGACATGGTATTCGATACTGCGCCAGATGAAGTCCACATGATCGTTTTGGAGCAGGTAAGCCCGGAAGCTCTCACGCTGGGATTCTACCCAGGTCAGGGGCAGGCCTGCGGCGATGTACACGCGGGCTTCGGTCATCCTGTGCGCCCACAGCTCCTGCCCGATGCCGGCGAGCGTCAAAATGTAGTGATCCGGGTTGCTGACCTTGTCCGGGGTGAACTCCCGATGGCCGCTGCCAATGACATGGTATTTGCCGTCGAAAACCAGCAGGTCCTGCGCGTGGGCAGGTTCGTGGTCGAAGGTCATCACGCTGGCGGGGAAGATGCCGCTGGCGGTTTTCAGGTTTCCATAGCCGTTGTCAATTCCGATGATTTGCATGTTCTTAAGCTGTTTCATAATGTACCTCTCTTTGATTGTTCGGTGAGAATAGAAAAGACAGGCCATGAAGCCTGTCCGTAGAGGGGGATGCTCCGTTTGGAAACGGAGATAGGGAAGGGGATGGGAATCACATAGAATCACCACCTTCTGGATTTGGGAAGAAAAAAAGCGCTGACGGTTTTTCCGCCAACGCTGGTTTGGTTTTATCTGGTCAACCGGATGTACCGCCCGTGGATGTTTTTCTCCGATGCAGGGCTGTATCATGCGCACTCATCATTCTTTACCAATTTGCATTATAGCACGTATTGACTCGCCTGTTTTGCGACTTTGGTTACATTTGGTGACAACTTTTTGAGCTCGAGTTGCGCCGGGCAGGGTATGCTCTCTCGTCCTTCTTTGACAGTTTACATTATAGCGGGTATTGACTTGGGCATCATGCGACATCATGCGACATCGTGCGACATTGTGCGCTAACTTTCAGGGGGGCGATTTGCGCCAGGCAGGGTAACAATGACTTTCTGCGGGGCGTGCCGAGTATTCTGTGAAAGACGGACTGTTCGGCATCCAGCGAAAACTCCGTTGAGTGGGTAAAAAGCTCATAGACAAAGAAAAGACCAGAACCATCATCTTTGACGCTACTATTATAGCACAGCATTTTGTCCAAAACTGTCCAAAACTGTCCAGAATTGTCCCGAGTTGTCCCAAACTGTCTTAAGTTTGCTTATGCTTTTTCTTCACTGATACAGGAACCGAGAAAGCAGATGTTTAAGCATATTTTGTTTGCGTGAGAAAAGGCGGTTCAACCTGCATACGGAACACATAAAGGCTCGGTTTTCTCATGACTATTCAATTGAAAAATTGAGCGTATCCAATCCTACATGTTTTTGCAAATCAGTGTGCAATTCATATTGACAAGCAGCAAAAAGAACGCTATAATAACGTCGTTATCGATAACGATATTATTATTCAGGTGCAGAGGGTGAAGACATGGCCAGCAGGGATCATTCCCTGGATGACGGATCATTCAGGCTGCCTATTCGGAGTTTCTTGCTTACGGTTTTCAGAAAGCCTCTCTGCACAAGATCGCCGAAACAGACGGCGTCACCACGGGAGCAATCTACACAAGATACAAGAATAAAGATGCGTTGTTTGTCAGTCTGCTTCAGGATTTTTTTGAGACGATGAAGACTCTCTTTACGCCCATCGCTGAAGAATATGAAAAAGCAAGGCGCAGCGCACAGCCGGAGGATATCCTCCGCGCCATAAACGCTGAAGAACGAATCTATTTTCAACTGCTGACCGAGCACTATGATGACTGCACTTTTATTTTTCTGCCGCAGCGATGGCAGTTCCATTGAAATCATGCTGCATGAACTGATGGATCGTAAAGCGGAACAAACGGTGGAATTCTTTTCACATATCTATGGAAAAGCGCCAAACGTCGATGCAATCCGCCTTTGATGGGCTCAGTTCTGGTACTTCCGTCAGCTGCTGGATCAGCACATGGAGGAAGGCAGAATGCTTACCTGCTTACAGGCGGTCCTTGATTTCACCAATGCCGGCTGGCGGCAACTGTGCGATACCTTTCGCTAAATCCGAAAATTTGGTTCGGACGGTTCATCCGTCCGTTTCTTACAGCCGGTAGTTAGATGCAGCTAACTAAAGAGAGAAGAGCTTGCGATGATCGATTTTGAATTTGAATTTCAATATGCAGAAGAAAACAGCCCGCTTTGCAAAAATCGGCGGTAGCATCCCGGCAGGACGCTGCGCGGTGCTCTGCGGCGGCAGCGGCTGCGGAAAATCCACACTGCTGCGGTGTATCAACGGACTAATCCCGCAGTTTTACGAGGGAAGTTGAAGGGCTTCTGCCGCCTGAACGGGCAGGACACCGCCGGAATGCGTATCGGCGAGATCGGCGAGCTGACCGCCTCGGTTTTCAGGATCCGCGCAGCCAGTTTTTCACTGTGAACAGCTCCAATGAAGTGGCCTTTGGTCTTGAAAATCACGGTCTGCCGCAAGATAAAAATCCGACGGCGGGTAGATGAGGCCTTCCGGATCTTTCATCTGGAGCGGCTGAAGGATCGCAATGTCTATGAGCTTTCCAGCGGCGAACGGCAGCTGATCTCCATCTTGTCCGCGTGGGCAATGGACACAGATATTTTTCTCCTTGACGAGCCGACGGCCAACCTCGACTTTTCAGCCACTCGGCAGCTGAGGAAGATTCTGCTGGCACTCAAGCAGCAAGGAAAAACGCTGCTGCTCAGTGAACACCGGCTCTATTATCTTACGGATATTGCCGATGAATATTGGGTCATGGCAGACGGCGAGATCAAAGGAAAATACACGGCCGCAGAGGCAAAAAAGGCGTTCTCGGCGGAGCAGAGACAAGCTCTTTCTCTGCGCACGCTCGACCTTGCGGAGATCACAGTGCCGGAGAAAGAACCGCTGCCAAAAAACCGCGCCGACAGCGCTTGACGTCTCCGATGTCCGCTATACATACGGCAGGAAGGCTGGAGATACCCTCTCCGGTGTCAGTTTTCCGTCCGTGAGCATGAGATTGTCGGTCCTCGTGGGCGCAAACGGCTGCGGCAAAACGACAATCGGCAAGCTGATTGCAGGACTTTCACCCCTCCGGCGGCAGGATAACGCTTTTCGGAAAGCCGCAAAATCCAAAGCAGCTGCAAAAGCAGGTACTGTTCATCCTGCAGGAGGCGGAGTTCCAGATTTTTTCACCAACTCTGTCCTGCACGAACTGCAATACGGTCATGCGGTGACGCCAGAGTTTGAAGCAAAAACGGAAGCGCTGCTGAAAAGCATGGATATGTGGAACTGCCGCGACCGGCATCCCTTCTCCCTCTCTGGCGGGCAGATGCAGCGTCTGACGCTGATGATGGCGTACCTCTCCGAAAAGCCCATCGTCATGCTGGATGAGCCCACAGCGGGACAGGACGCAGAAAGCCTGAGCGGTGCGCGGCGCTGATCCGGGAAATGCGAAAGGAGAAAACCGTCCTCATCATCACACATGACCTTGAACTGATTGCAGATGCCTGCGACCGCTGCATCGGGATGTCGGGCAGGCGTGCCGAAACAGAATTTTCTGTGCAGTCGGAGCATGACCTGCAAGCGGTGCGGCGATATATGGAGCGCTTTCATCCTTCCGATGTTCCGGCGAAAAACCAGCATAAAGAACGATTCCACCCGGTGACGAAGCTGCTTTACTGGCTGACCCTGCTGGTCGTGATCTCCACGTCCAACAACCGATTGGTTTATGCCGCATATGCGGCACTGATCCTGCTGACCGCAGCTGACGGCTGGTTCGGAACGGCGCTGGCAGGCGGGATGAGCTTTGGGCTGCTGTGGGCGGCAAACGCCCTGCTGCCGGGCACGGTGTTTTCCTTCATGTTAGTGCTGTTCCCGCGCATCATCGCCGTTGGCATTTCCATGCGGACAATGATCGGGCGAAACGAAGCCAGCCGCACCTTGGCAGCGCTGCGCAATCTGCACCTGCCGGAGCGGCTGATCATGATCGTAGCGGTGATCTTTCGCTTTTTCCGGTGCTGTCCGGGGATATGAAGCTGCTGCGGCAATCCATCCGCACCCGGGGCGTGTTCGCAACGCCGCTTCAGAAGCTGCGGGCGCTGCCGTCGTATTTGGAAATTCTGACGGTGCCTATGGCGCTGCGGGTCATCCGTATCGCCGAAACGCTGTCCGCCTCCGCCGAAACCCGGGGCATCGACCTTAAAGCGCCGCAAGAGCAACTATCTGTCGCTTCGATTCTCTGCGTGGGATGTTGTGTTCTGTGTCCTGCTGGCAGCATTAATCGCCGCCGGTCTTATTCTGTGATCGTCGTCCTTGCGACGTTCAACTATATACCATTCAAAAAGGAGTCTTTCACCATGAGTACCGCAACCGCCAACAAGCTAAACATCAAGGACATCATCACCGTTGTCCTGCTGGCCCTGATCAATGTGGTCATTTTCTTCGCCAGCTCTGTTCTGTACGCGACGCCCATTACCATCATTCTGATGCCGGTGTTCTTTGCCCTGCTGGAAGGCATCGTCTACTTCATCATCGGCACGAAGGTGAAAAAGCCCGGTGCGATCCTCATTTACAGCATCGTCCGGGCCATTATGGGCGGATATCTGCCGTACATCGTTCTGTTCATCCTCTCCGGTGCCATCGCCGAGCTGCTGCTGTGGAAGATCGGCTACGGCAATGCGAAAGCGCTGACCATCAGCTATGTCATCAATCAGGTGCTGGCCGCCTTTGGCAGCACCATCATTCCCTATGCCATCGCAGCCAAGGCTATGGCGGATCAGATGGTCACCGATGGCCGTCAGGGCACCATCCTTGCCGCATCTGAGATGTTGCAGTCTTGGGTATCCGTGGCGCTGGTCGCGGGCGTGATCGTGACTGCAATCATCGGCGCTGCCATCGGTGAGAGAACTGTGAAGAAGCATCTGGCTGCCTGATCTGTATCGGAGGAATTACCCATGAATCAAAGCACGAAACAAAATCGCTCCGCTGCCTCATGGCTGCTGGAGCTGGCAAAAGGTCGGTACGGCGAATACGCTTTGAGTGTATTTACGGCGCTGCTGGGTGTCGCCTGCTCCCTTGCGCCGTATTTCATCATCATTCGGCTCATCACCGCGCTGGTAAACGGCACGGCAGAGCTTTCCCACTGCCCGACCCTCTGCGCGTGGATGGCAGGCTTTTGGGTGCTGCGTTATATGCTGCACAGCATTTCTACATCCCTCTCCCACCATGCCACATTTCATGTGCTGGCCAATACCCGCGTCCGGTTGCTGGACAAGCTGGCGACACTGCCCCCTTGGCACGGTGCTGGACCGTTCCTCCGGCTCCTACAAAAACATTATCGTGGAGCGCGTGGATTCCATTGAAACCACCCTTGCCCACCTTCTGCCGGAGATGACTGCCAACATTGTGGGGGCTCTGGCGGTGCTGGTGCTGCTGTTCATCGAGGACTGGCGCATGGGTCTTTCCATGCTGATCGTCGTTCCGCTGGGTATTCTCTGCTTTGCGTCCATGTTCAGCGGCTATAACGAGAAGTTCCAGCGTACCGTCACCGCGACAAAGGCGCTGAATGACACGGCTGTGGAATACATCAGCGGCATTAGGGAGGTCCAAGGCCTTCGGCCAGTCCAAGACCAGCTACGCAAAATTTGTTTCCGCCGCAAAGGAAGGCGCGGACTGCTTCATCGACTGATGCGTGGCAGCCTCTTCGGACAGGCGGCGGGCATGGCGATATTTCCCTCCACGCTTCTCGGCATTTTGCCGGTGGGCTGCCTCTCTATATGCACGGCACACTGTCGGCAGAAACATTTCTGGCGGTCATCGTCCTCTCCTTCGGCGTTATGCAGCCGCTGATCACCGCCTTCTCCTACACCGACGACATTGCCCAGGTAACGACCATCGGGTGAGGTGGGGAGGTGCTGTCCGGCGAGGATATGCAGCGCCCGGAACGTGCGGAAAAGCTGCCGGCTGATAACGCCATCGAGCTGAAAAACGTCCGCTTTGCCTATCACGATAAGGAGGTGCTGCACGGAATCAATCTGCACATTGCCCCAGGAACAGTCAACGCCCTTGTGGGACCTTCCGGCAGCGGAAAATCCACCATTGCCCGGCTTATCGCCTCCCTGTGGAATGTGAAGGACGGCGCATTGAGCTGGGCGGCGTGGACATTCGTACACTTCCGTTGACGGAGTGCACGAAGCGCATCGCCTATGTGTCGCAGGACAACTA
>VOFE01000735.1_pt1 | contig 18001 bp, 25 predicted proteins | sample 5384071 | NCBI WGS metagenome assembly VOFE01 (sample SAMN12384724, study PRJNA508395) | human gut metagenome | isolation source: healthy gut D | host: Homo sapiens
CAGCAATACATCCTTTCCAACCTGATCACGGAAATACTTTGCCATCGTAAGGCCTGTCAGGCCAACACGCATTCGATTTGAATCCATCATTTCTGGCGGTTCGTTCATCTGACCAAATACCATCGTTGTCTTCTGATAACGCCGGATTCGATCATCTCGTAATACAGGTCATTTCCTTCATTTCTTGTTCGCTCACCAACACCGGTAAATACAGAATATCCACCGTGCTCTGTTGCGATATTTGTGATCTGCTTCTCTAACAAGAATCAATACTGTCTTACCAACACAAGATGCGGCACCACCGAACAGACCGGTCTTTATATTGATGAAAACAGAATTGATTTCCTGTGGTGCAATACACAGATTTGTATCTATTACAGCACTGATAATCCTGATAATCTTACCGATAATTCTTCTCTGCCATTGTTACCTCCCCATTGTTTAACTCCTGCCCAGTGATCAGTTTGGCTACGTTGGAATTGTAACCACCTGCCAGACCCCGGTTGGAGGTGATGACAATGACCGCCTTTTTCGGGGAAGCCCCCGGAACAAGATATTTGTGTTCCAGATGACTGTCATTGCAAGGACAGGAACATTTACGGTATCATACATACAGTCAAAATACGTCTGAGAACGTTCTGCACCTGCTCTGGCTCTTTGAAGCTTTACCGTAGATACCAGCTTCATCGCCTTGGTGATCTGCTGTGTGCCCTGAATGCTGGTCTTACGGCGCTTGATATCACGCATTGATGCCATAGTTACCTCTCATTCTGCCGTATATCACGGCTGACACACTTATTTCAGAAACTCTGCCTTGAAATCATTCAGTGCCTTCACAAGCTTTTCTTCCGTAGCATCGGAGATCACCTTTTCCTCAGCGATGGCTGCAGGAATCTCGGGATGCTTCGTATCCAGATAATCGAAGAATTCCTTCTCAAATCCGGTGATGTCCTCTACTACTGTACCTACTTCTGATACTTCAAGTTCGGCTGAATATCTTTTTATCTGTTCTTTTATAACTGAACTGATTTCTTCCGGTCTTAAATTCATTAGCCTTATGCACCTACTTTCTATTAGCTTAAAGCTTACGCTAACTGGATATTCTTTAAATTCCTGGTAAGCTCATCAATTTTATGTTTTATACTGCTGTCTACGACTCTGTCACCGATTCTTATAACCATACCTGCTATAAGTGATTCATCGATGTCATAATTCATCTTGAAATCCACATAATCAGTTGTTGAAAGCAATCTGCTTACAATCGACAGCTTCTGATTATCCGTGAGAGGTCTGGCTGTAGTTACATAAGCAACACCAATCTTCTTATACTCATAAATTCTCTTTATGAAATATTCAAGTGTACTTACTATCTTAGTCTGTCTGTCCTTAGATACCATTATCACAAGAAGTCCTGTAATATCCTCAGATACAAACTTCTTAAAGATATTCTCAATAAGCTGTTCCTTTTCTTTCTTCTCAACCTTTGGAGATTTAAGAACATTTACCAAATCTTCATTATCTTTAAAATATCAATTACAGCCTGAGCTTCTTCACATAGTTCATCAACCTTAGACTTTCCTGGACAGCAAGTTCAAATAATGCCTCACCATAAGTTGTTTCTACTAATTTCGCCATGTGTTCTCACCCATTTCATTTAAAGTCTGTTCAATAATTGCATTGCTTTCACTCTCATCGATAGATTTAGCAATAAGCTTTGAAGCTATCATAGCTGACACTGCAACTATCTGCTGTTTAACATCATCTGCTGCCTTCTGCTTCTCAAGTTCTGCTTCTTTATTAGCTCTCTCGATAATTCTTGCAGCTTCTTCCTTGGCTTCATCTATAATCTTCTGCTCATTATGAACTGCTGTCTTTCTGGCATCACTTAATATAAGCTCTGCCTCCTTATTAGCAGCCTTAAGCTTCTCTTCATACTCTGCCTTCATAGCAAGTGCTTCTTCTCTGCTCTGGTTAGCAGTTTCTCTGTCACTTGTTATCTTGTCCTGTCTTTTCTTTAACATATTACGTACAGGATTAAAAAGAATAACTGACAAAAGCAGGAATAATATAAATACGTTGATAGCTGTTATAGCAGCATCAAAAAGCAGCTGATAATCAAGGCCGAATAATCTTCCTGATGTTTCAAGAGCCACAAATGTACTTCCCAAATTCAATTGTTGGCCTCCTTTCCGTTATCTTAATAAATTTGTCGTCAAGACTAAATGTCTTATATTAGCCCTTAAATGGCTGAACGAACATTAAGATAATAGCTACGGCGAAACCATAAAGACCTGTTGTCTCGGCAACGGCCTGTCCAAGTAACATTGTTGATGTAATATCTGACTTAGCACCTGGATTACGTCCAACTGCTGCTGCACCATGACCTGCTGCAATACCCTGTCCAACACCAGGACCAACACCTGCGATCATCGCAATACCTGCACCAATGGCTGACATAGCCTGAATAAATTCCTGTCCACTAATATTCATCTTAAAATCCTCCGTTAAATAAATTATTATGACCAGCTATACTAGTCTGCAATCTTATCGTTAACATATACCATTGTTAACATACAAAATACATACGCCTGAATACAACCTGAGAACAAGTCGAAGTAAGCATGTAATAATGCAGGATATCCTATAGTAAATGGCTTTAATAAGTCATATATAAGTCCCATAAGAACTGTTCCTGACATAACATTACCAAACAGACGCAGTGAGAGTGACAACGGAACTGCAAACTCACCAATCAGGTTAATTGGAAATAAGAACCAGATTGGCTGGAATAAAAGCAGCAAAGTGTCCTCCCTTATTCTTCTTTATGCCGTTGAACTGAACAAGTATAAATGTTATAAGACCAAGGCATAACGTCACACCATAATCGGCTGTAGGTGGCCTTAGACCAAAAAGTCCGGATATGTTAGATATAATTATAAATAAGAATAATGTTGAAATATAATTGACAAACTTATTAGCATTCTTACCCATAATTCCATCAACCATAGTTCCAAGCATCTCCACTATAATCTCTATAGCATTCTGGAACATTCCCGGTGTGTCGTCAGGCTTGACCTTATTAATCTTCACCCTGGCAACTATGGCCATAATGATTATGAAGACTGAAACCAGCAGCATAGCAACGTGTGTCGTGTTAATACTAAAAGTATAATCAATGCCTGGAATATGGAATTCCTTCAGGCTTTGAATCATAAAACTCGAATCACACGCTACAAGTGTGTTAACATAAGAGCTTCCCACCTTCTCACCTTCCTTTTTTAGTTATTAATTTATCAGTGAACGGCTGTAAATAAGCCGCTACCTTCATAGAAAACATTCCAATAACCGCACATAGCAGATCTCCAATATTAAGGAAATATAACAGTACGAATAATATAAGCATAACCAAAAGACGGATAAGATAACCAATAATCATAGTTGCTCTTGACTCTGCACCACCATATACTATCTTTCGTATTCCACTGCTCATATGAAATGTTGCAAATACCGAATATATAACTCCTGCCAGAAATCCTATGGCACACCGCATTGTATTCGGAACCAATGCAATTATTATAATCTCACCAAGTATAAGATATATTAAATTAATAATAAGCATACCTGGAATTGAGGGATTAATATCAATAATTCTATCAAGGATACGTCTACTTATGAGTTTCATTATACTTTTCAACTTTCTCTGCAATTTCTTTATCCTGCTTGTGCTTCTTCGCCTGCTCATCCTGTTTTATCGAATTCATAGCAAGCACATAAGCATTTCTTGCACCTGCAGCAATTCCAATAATAAGCAGAGGAATTGTAAAATATGTTCCAAACTTTCCGTCAAGCCATAATCCTATAGCAAGACAGAGAAACGTAGGAACCATTACACATATACTAAGCTGGGATATTAATACTATATTCTTCATAGCATTTCCTCGTTCATATATTCTTCTTATAACCCACTCATTTTAATTATATATTCGATTATAACCTTTAATTGTTAAATTGTCTACAAATTTTCTTGTCCAAATATGTCCAAAAAAAAATTGAATTTCACACGTTTACTTGATATAATTTTGATAATTAATATGTGAAATTTTAATTATACAAATTTAATATTTTAAGGAGAAATGCGTATGACAACTTTATTCCGCAAACGCCTGATACCTGATGAATGTGTAAGTCTTAAGGACGACATTATAATTCATCAGGATGACAGCCACATTATAACAAGCTGGAAAACTTTCCATCCTAAGGCAGAATTCTCTCACGGAATATCATATTACCTTATTAATGATGGTTTCAAGGTAAGTAAATTCTACAAAGAAGATAATTCACTTGCCTATATATACTGTGACATAATTGACACAGCCTATGACGCTGGCACAGATACCTATGTCTTTACCGATCTTCTGGCTGATGTAATTATTGAGAATTCTGGATTTGTCCGTGTTGTAGACCTTGATGAGCTGGCTGATGCAGCAAGTGCTAAGCTTATATCTGATGCTATGCTTGTTAACGCCCTCCACAAGCTTGATAAGCTTCTTAAGACAATATATGACGGAACATTTAACGAATATATTAATACCATTAACGAATATGAAGCAGGCATACACTAACCGTATGTCTGCTTCATATTAATTCTTATAATTCTATAGTTATCTCCCTGTTAGTATGCTCATAGCGGTAATATCTTACGCCTGCCGCATTAAGCATTCTCTTAGAGGCAATAACTGAGGCTGTATCTGCATATTTATCACTGTCATACACAACAGTCTTTATTCCTGCCTGAATAATAGCCTTGGCACATTCATTGCAAGGGAACAATGTGACATACATCTTTGCCCCATCAAGCGTACCTCCACGATAATTAAGTATAGCATTAAGTTCACTGTGAGTTGTGTAGAAATATTTATTATCCAGAGGGTCACCTTCCCTGCACCATGGAAACTCATCATCTGAACAGCCCCTTGAAGTCCATTATAACCCATAGAAAGTATTTTATTGTCACTGCTTACAATACACGCTCCAACCTGTGTATTAGGGTCTTTGGAACGAAGTGCTGAAAGCTTTGCAACACCCATAAAATACTCATCCCACGATATATAATCCTTTCTTTTATCGCTCATATATATTACTCCTCAAGCATTGATATTCTTCTTATATGTCTTTCATCATTGCTAAAGCCTGCCTCTAAAAATGTATCTGCAATTCTGAATGCAAGCTCTGGTCCTATAACTCTTGCACCCATACAGAGTACATTTGCATTATTATGCTCTCTTGTTGCCTGTGCACTAAAACAGTCACTGCATAATGCAGCTCTTATTCCCTTAACTTTGTTAGCAGCCATACTCATTCCAATTCCTGTTCCACATAAAAGGATACCAAGCTCACACTCACCACTTGTTATAAGGTCTGTAACCTTGTGTGCGTATACAGGATAATCGCACGACTCTGTAGTATAAGTTCCTACATCATTACACTCATAACCTTTCTTCTTAAGGTGTTCTATTAACTGGTTCTTAAGGTCTATTGCTCCGTGATCACATCCAATTGCTATCATAATTATAATCTCCTTGTGTATTTTATTAACTTCTATATAACTTTAATCAGCTTCATTCTTAGGTGCTGATATTACCTTCACTACTTTTTCAACATAGCTGTAGAGCTGTTCAAAACATTTGTTATACTCTTCCACACCCTTGCCATATGGGTCTGGTACTTCAACATCACCCTCACCCGCAAGCTCACTTAACGTAAATACATTAATCGCCTTGTCAAATGTATCATACATTTTCTGTTTCATTGACGAATTCATCGTAAGAACAAGCGTATCTATGCCAAAATCATCATTAACAACCTGAACCGATACATTACTTGGCATAATCATATCGTGTCTTGCCGCCACAGCTACAGCCTTTGGATTGTATGGCTCTGGAAATAACACAACCATCCCCCTTGATTCAACTCTTATATCCGGCATAAGCTTGGTCATTATAGTTGCCGCCATAGGGCTTCTGCATGTATTACCCATACATACAAATATTACTTTATTAAATCTGTTCATAATTTGACACCACCCAGTTAATGAATAATTAAGCTGGCATACGATTAACCATTAATCTTTAAACATTAATTATAGTATGTCCAGCCGCTTTTATCAATCGGTTCATAACTGCACGTCCAACATTATCTGTCTCGAAGCTCTCTGAAAATACATAGTCTACATTTTCATTATCAAACTCTCTTAATACTGCATACAGATGTCTTGCCGCACTCAGCTCATCATCTTTATGTCCCATCGAAACAATTATTCCCTTGTTATAATTGTGCTTTTCCTTCTTCTGTTGTCATTACAGCGACTTTGTATCCCTGACTTATAAGTCTGTTCACATTATCGTTAATATATTCAACAACCTTAGCCTCATCACCCTCAACAATCTTAAGATCTGCATCAGGTGCATAATGCTTATATTTCATACCCGGTGCTTTAGGAACTACTCCAGACTTAACACCTTCCGTTATCGCAGGGTCAATTCTTACCACGCCTATAACCTCTTCAAACATCTCCTTAGTTATATATCCGGGTCTTAATATTGTGGGAACCTCGTCACTAAGATCAATAATTGTAGACTCAACACCTATGTCAACAGTATCATCTTCAATTATCATATCTATCTTTCCGGACAAATCCTTTATTACATGGCTTGCCCTTGTAGGGCTTGGCTTTCCTGATGTGTTAGCACTTGGAGCTGCTATATACACACCTGATGTTCTGATAAGCTCTGCTGCAACCTTATGGCTTGGCATTCTTATCGCAACTGTTCCAAGACCACCTGTAATTGAATCTGGAACTATATCCGATTTCTTCAATATCATAGTTAATGGTCCGGGCCAGAATTTATCGGCAAGCTTTAATGCCTTGTCTGGTACTTCACAGGACAGCTTATATAAAGCCTCTATATCTGCAATATGAACTATAAGCGGATTGTCTGAAGGACGGCCTTTGGCAGCATATATCTTTGCTGATGCTTCCTCGTCAAGTGCATCTGCACCAAGTCCATATACAGTTTCTGTAGGAAATGCTACAAGCCCTCCCTCTCTTAAAATCTTTCCAGCCTGTTCATATATTTTCTTATCCGTAAGACTGTCATTAGTTATTTTCGCAACAATTGTATCCATTGTTACACACCTCTTTTTCTTAAAATGTTCTTAAATGAACTATATTCTGATGTAAATGGCAGATTTCAATTCTGGAACTCACGTCATAATCTTTAATTCTGTCCTAGATATTCAATTATTCCACAGTATATGCTGTACGCAGTCTTCTGCTGGTATTCATCATTGTTAAGCTTATACGCTTCTTCCCTGTTAGACAGAAATCCACACTCGACAATAACCGTTGGCACCTGCGTATTGCGCAGCATATAGTAAGCAGAATCGGGTTTTCAACTCTTTTTATTAGTATTATCAAGCTCTTTAATCATATTCTTCTGAATAATTCCAGCAAGCTTCTTTCCCTCCTCAGACTGCTTGTAATAAAATACCTGTGCACCCTTAGAGGCTTCTCCTACATAACTGTTCTGGTGTATGCTTACTGCAATATCTGCTTTACTTCCATTAATAATACTACATCGTTTCTTCATATCAGCTGCTTTCTTATTACTGTCACTTTCCTGATACAATCCGTTATCGTCTGCCCTAGTCATTATAACAGTAATTCCCGACTGTTCAAGTAATATTTTCAATTTTGAAGCAATTGCCAGATTGACATCTTTTTCAAGTATGCCATCAGCACTTATCTTTCCAGGGTCAATACCGCCGTGTCCGCTGTCTATGGCAACCGTCTTTGCCTCATAATCAATATTTTCCTGTGCTCCGCCGGAGTATTCACCGCTTATATATCCTTTGTCTGAATTTTCAGAACCTGTGCCACATTGCTCTAATGCTAAAGCTGCGGCTATAACAACAATAATCTCAACTGCTACCAGTACTATTTTTAATTCAGGACGCATAACTATCACACAACTACACATTTATTAAAATGTATGCGCCTTGTGCCATCGCAATTCCTTTAATCTATTTAATACTATTCATTAATTATAAGTACTTAAAGCATTTCCAACATACTAATATTTATAATTAATCATTAATATACTGGTTAATTACATTCCACACAGAAGCTTTCTCTAGCCCTAGCTTCCATACCGCAATTCCTGCCGTATTGTTATCAACTACGACCTTAAGTTTCTCCTCGATTGATTTGTCTTCCTCAAACCATATCTTCCTTGGTTACTCCATTTTTATCATATGAGCATACATACTGTCCTGCATCATCATTCCATATGGCTGTCTGTCCGTCTTTGTTAAGCTCATCAATAGCCGCCTGCATACCAACTGCACTGCTTGTTGTCGAAGTCTGTGATACGCTCCATATTCTTGTAAAGAAAGGTATACCTACAACAACCTTATCAGCCGGTACTAATGCTGTCATATCTTCAACTGCTTCCTTAACAAATGGAAGTGAAGCAACTGAACCAGCCTCAGAACCTGCATAATGCTCATCATATACCATAACAATTGCATAATCCACATAATCTGACTGTTCCTTAAGATTATAACAGCTGTTATATACCTCCGGCTTGTAATTATCTGTTGACAATATAATATTATTCTTATGGCACTCAACCGACAACTCTCTCACAAATTGCAGGAAATCCTTAGCATAATCACTCTTAACATTTTCCAAATCAAGATTAATTCCGTCATATCCATATGCCCTCGCATCTTTAATAAGCGTATCAATCATTGTCTTTCTTGCTGTCCTGCTTGAATATAACGCCTTAAAATCTACTGACTTATTAAAATCGTCCACTAAAGGCCACACCTGTAACCCTCTGTTGTGCATAGCATTAACCCACGAAGTCGATGAGTAATTACTCATACTGCCATTTTCTGATGTAATGCTGTACCAGGTTGGAGCAATAACATTTATATTAGACAGACCTGTAAGCTGTGTGTAGTTATCATTGCCAGCCGTACCAGCAACCTGAAACCAGCCAAGCTTAACCTTCTGGCTTATTGACAGCCCTGCATACTCTGACTCATATGTATTATCCGGAACTTCTGTATACACTTCACTTACATCACTGCTCTTTACATAACCCGTGTACCCAGTAGCACTTATTACCTTTATCCAGTCGTCAAAGCTTTCTACATAATATACGCTGTCACCTTTATTAATCTGCTCTAAAATGTCACTTTTAACGCCGCCTCTGTATCGTATATACATATCTTTCTTCGCTGTAACCCTGCTGACCTCTCCGTTAATCATATTAACAGACAATCTTGAAGGCTTGCTTCCATATGCATATGTGCAGTTCGTATAATCTGCCACATACTGAAATGCTATATACATTGTGCCATCTATCTCACACGCTATCTTATATTCACTATCATATGTATTACCATCGCTGTCCTTATACCCTGTGCTGTCAGGCTCGTATATATATGTCCTGCTGTCATCTGTATACAAAACAGCGTTACTTTCTTTGTCATAATAGAATCTTACATTTATATAATCAGACACAAAATCCACCGGTAGATACAACACATCATCTCTCATAACTCCGATATCACTGTAACTTTTATTATCAATTATAACGAATGTCTTATCGGTATTACTATCCACCTCAAAATATTTATAACCGTCCATCCATTCCTTAGATGGAGCGTATCTTTTTACTAAAAATGTGCCTGATGCCAGCACGGCAAGAACAACCACTGCCACAACTGCTATCAGTCCGGTTCTATATCTGTGTTTCCTTCTGCTTCTCATTCTTATCTCCATTCCTGTCTATACTGTTATTTATTACGCTCACGCTCTGACACTAAATAATTGACTTTATTGTATTTCTTCATTAAGTATACGAAGTGCCCGATCTGACATTAAATATATGCCTTTATTGCATTAACAATAATATTTATTATTCTGACTATATACAGTATCTTTGCAGAAGTATTGTATCATTTAATACTGGCAGGGTCAAAATGTATTTAACCCCGCCTTGTATATTGTATGGCGAAGGGACGCCTTTAACTTATATTAATGTATTTTCCTGTTATATTTATTAACATATTTTTCATTAATACATTTTCTGAATATATCTTTAATTAATCTATTATAAATAATATTGATATACTCATTTTATTAAATTGTCCGTGATATTATTTTTGTGATATTATCTTATTTCCCCATTATAACCTTTATAAGAAGGTACTAACAGTTTCATAAACCAGTGAAGATTTTCTCCACTTATCATAAAAGGATTGCGCTCTATCGGTGTTAATTCCACCTTCACTCCATAATCCTGCAATAACTGCTCATTCTCTTTTGTGCCATTGGTCAATGTATACATAGTTAATCCCTTTATATGAAGAAATCTGCCCATTCTCTCAATCTTTTAATACACTCCTTGAATTTCCACGGAAGCATTGACCCTATAAGCATTTTCTTGTCACACCCTGCCAGTGTAGCAGTCATTCTTGCAAATGTATCCTTGGCATCACCAAAATCTATATCTATTATTACTATATCATAATTATCTTTTAATATATTAAAACTATTGTCATTCAGAACCCCGTAAAAAGTCTATCCCATTAATACTGTAGGCATGTCTTGATACCATCTTCTTACAACGTACTGTTCTTCCTGCACACATCTGCTCTTTCATAAGCACATATGTCTTAATGTCACCTGCAACAGCCGTCTTTCTCTTTAATACACTTGTAAAAAACACTGCCAGCATAATAGTCACATAAGTTGCACCTGCACTGTCACAAAGCCCTGCTACTCCTATAGTCCTTACATTATCAGATATTCTCACATTTTTATACTGATTTAGTAATTCCCTGCTCTTTCTTTTCTGCTTCAATCCCTTTATATGTTTTAATTCTTTTATTTGTCTTAATCTTTTGCATGATAACCCATATTTTTTCATATAATATTTTATATAACTCCTTTTTTTGTCCTGCATCTATGTTCTCCCATAAAGCAGTAAGATTATCCTGCATAAAATCCTTCATAATTAAAGTCCACGCAGCGTTATTCTCGTACCACCTATATATACACGGCACTCTATAACAGCTTTTCTTATCTGCTATAGTATTAGAATACCCATAAAACTGCACTTCATTAACAAGATTAACAAATATTATGCTGTTATGGCATATTTTATCAGTTTCATCTATGAGGCTGCTCTCACTTCTGACATCATATTTTCCGCCAACAACACATATATTTATTATTTTTGAATTATTATCATTCATTATTGCCTCATAGCCATAACTATCTATCATTACTCTTTCGTTACAACTATCCATATGAATATTTTTTAATTCATTATCACAATCCTTAAATAATGAATTAACTCCACTGTCAATAATTACAATGTCAAAATTATCCTGTATATCATAATTAACACCCTGCGTTTCATCTCTGCCATATGACGGCATCAGCCATATTCCCCTGCAGATAAGAAGGCCTTCTGATGTAGAACATATACTATTATCTGCCAATGCCGTCTGTAATATATCCGTTCTTCCCGAACCTTCTATTACCAGACATTTCAAGCCATAATCACCGAGGCAGTGTGCCATACTAAGCACAGTATGGGTAACTCCAATTCCTCTCCTGCTACCTGATACTTTAATTATATAAGAGTAATTCTTAATTCCATAAATGCTGTTTATTTTGTAATTTTCTAATACACTGCCTGACACATATGTATTATTTAATGCTATACTGCTGGTTTTATTTATTGCATTTTTATTGATAAATTTTATTTTCTGAAAAAATGTAATATCAGACCTTGCAGTTTGTTCCAGTTCCCACCTTAACGCTTTAACATTTTTATAACGTCTGTATTGATTATGACGGGTACATTTATTAATTACCGGGTATAATTTATTATGGACTGTGCTATTGCTGTCAGCCATAAACTTAAGAACCATTCCAACACTGTAAATATCAGTCTGATAAGTAAGCTCCTTTCCGCTGTACTGCTCAGGTGCAGCATAACCTGGACTTATCATACCAGCCTGCGTTAATCCAGCTTTGTGAATCGAACTCCCAAAATCTATAAGTTTAACATTATTATGCTCATCAATTATGATATTATCAGGTTTAATATCAAGATGAATTATTTCATTATCGCAGTTATGCAGATACTCCAATATGTCACATAATTTAACTGCTATATCACAAATCTCACTTGTCTTTATATTGTCTGTATCATTAATATATGACCTTAAAGATTTACCAGATATATATTCTTCAATAATGCAGATACTTATATCATCTTCTTCAATATCGTAAATTACTGGAATGTGGGAATGTTTAAGATTCTTAATTAGACGGGCTTCTCTTAAGATAGTGTCACTATCCATATCAGCCTTTCTGATAACCTTGGCAACTCGCAATGTATCAAGTGCGGTATGCCTTACTAAATATACATTAGAATGATTGGTCTTGGCCAATTGCTTTATTATCTCATACTTATCGCTAAATTCCTGTTATTCACCTCCGTTGACTTATAGAATTAAATTACTCTGATTAGTTTATATCATACTTTTTAATATATTATCAATACAATTTTACAACTTCTTGTCGAAATTTTTAAAATTTAGAGATTTTTTATTTTATGAAACATCCAGACTCCTTTACATATCTATGAAAAATGAGTATTATATTTTCATAGATATAATTAACTATGCACTTCGCAAGAAAGGAGATTGTTATGAAGATTGAAAGAGTTAATGAGAATCAGATACGTTGTACACTCAATCAGGCTGATCTTGCTTCTAGACAATTAAAGATAAGCGAACTTGCGTATGGCAGTGAAAAAGCAAAAGAACTTTTCAGGGATATGATGCAGCAGGCTTCCTATGAGGTTGGTTTTGAGGCTGACGATATTCCGCTTATGATTGAAGCAATTCCTATTTCATCTGATTGTATTGTTCTTATTATAACAAAGGTCGAGAACCCTGAAGAATTAGATACACGCTTCTCTAAGTTCTCCCCTTTGGATGATGGTGAGTATGATTATGACGATGATTATTCAGATATAGAAACTATTGATGATAATTCCTATAATGATACTTCTGTTCCGCCTACCGCAGGTGATGAGCTTGATGCGGATACCAAGACCACATCAGAGGGTGGGATTATCGGTGATGACCTTATGAATTTATTCAGCAAGGTAAGAGATTACCTCAACAATTCCAAAGAGAATACAGTCAGCACTGGAAGCAGGCATACTGCTCCTGACACCACTGCTATCCCTGAGGAATTTGCCAACAGCGACAGAAGCAGTTCTGATAATAATACTGAACACAAAGCTCCCGCTGCACCTGTTCCTAAGACAAGAATATATTCTTTTGAATCTATGGACGATTTTATTGATGCTTCCAAGGTCATTAATCATATTTATAATGATCCAAGCTATCTTTACAAGAAGTCAGGCAGTGACAGATATTACCTTATTATGCAGAGATGCTGCTGCTCATCTGTAGATTTTAATAAGGTATGTAACATATTATCAGAATATGCCCTTAAAGAAACTTCAAACGAAGCTTTATTTGCTTTCTTTAAAGAGCACGGTGACTGCATTATAGCCAAGCACGCGATAAATGTTGCAGCTAACCTCTAATACAGCCGCTGGTGGAGTTAACATTACCATATGCACATTTTTGATTATCTGCATACAGCTTTATAATCCGGATAATTATACCAATATATACCAAAATAAAAATACCCCATTGTAGTAACACCAGTCTCCAGTTATAAACTGATTGCAGATGTTACTACAATGGGATATCTTTTTTAATATTAAGCAGCCTTTAGCTTTTTTTAATATTAGCCTAATGACTGAAGGTAGCTCTGGATTTCTTCTACGAGCATATCGCTGTCAATACCGTGTACCATAGCAGCTTCTTCTAATGTCTCTCCTGCTGATGAAGGACATCCAACACAGTGCATACCTGCACCCATAAGAATTGGAATTACTCCTGCATCAATCTGTATAACTTCACCAATTGTTGTGTCCTTGGTAACTCTTGCCATACCTGTTTCCTCCATATATATTAATTCCTGTTATAATCAGGTTGTGTGGTCTATATTTCCGACACATACAACTACTATAATATTACCCAATAAAAATGTCAAGAATACCTGATTTGTGTTAATTTTTTGTCTTGTATTTTTTCTTACTCTATCGTATAATATGGATACAATAAATCCAAGGAGGAATATTATTATGGCATATGTAATTAGTGATGATTGTATCAGTTGTGGTGCTTGTGCTGCTGGATGTCCAGTTGAAGCTATCAGCGAAGGTGCTTCTCATTACGAAATCAACGCAGATGTATGTGTAGATTGTGGTGCTTGTGCTGGAACATGTCCAGTTGGTGCTCCAAACCCACAGTAGTTTGAAGATACATACTAACAACAGCAGGTGTGAATTATCACACCTGCTGTTTTATTTTAACCATTAACTTTTAATCATTAATTCCTAAACAGTTATATTAACCGCGTTTTTCCTAATTGATACACTTTATCATTATCAATTCTATGAACCCATATTCTTTGCAAGGTCTGCAAATCTTGTCTGTTCTGGCATCCATGCCATCTTAACAGTTCCTATAGGACCATTTCTTTGCTTAGCTATGATAATCTCTGCAATACCTTTAAGTTCTGTGTCCTTATTATAATAATCATCTCTATAAAGAAACATAACTACATCGGCATCCTGCTCTATCGCACCTGACTCTCGCAGGTCCGATAACATAGGTCTGTGGTCTGGTCTTTGTTCTACCGCCCTTGAAAGCTGTGACAGTGTAACTACAGGTACATCAAGCTCTCTGGCAAGTGCCTTTAATGAACGGGATATATCTGATATTTCCTGCTGTCTTGACTCCGTCCTTCCATTACCACTCATCAACTGGAGGTAATCGATTATTATTAAGCCAAGATTATTTTCCATTTTGTACTTTCTGCACTTAGACCTTAACTCCGATATCGTGATACCCGGTGTATCATCAATAATAAGCTTGGACTTTGCTATTCCATCTGCACCTTCAATAAGCTTTCCCCAGTCATTAGAGTCCAGACGGCCTTTTCTAAGCTTGTCGGCATCTACTGATGACTCAAGCGAAAGCATACGGTTTACAAGCTGTACATTTGACATTTCCAGACTGAATACGGCTGTTGTTATGCCCTGTTTAATAGCAACATTTTCCGCCACATTAAGGACAAACGCAGTCTTACCCATAGATGGTCTTGCGGCAACAAGCACAAAATCTGACGGCTGTAATCCGGATAAATAGCTGTCCAGATCCTTAAAGCCTGTAGGAACACCAGTTACGACACCTCTGTTCTTAGCCGCTGTCGATATTTTATCAAGTGCTTCAAGAACAACCTTATCAATAGGAGTATAATCACTTGCACCTTTATTTCTTACAAGCTCGAATATACGCTTCTCTGTCTCTGCAAGTATATCCTCTGTGCTGTCTTTACCTGCATAACAGTCATTAGCTATCTTTTCATTAACTTTTATAATATTTCTTAAAATGGACTTGTCTTTAACTATCGTTGCATACTGTCTTATATTAGCAGAGGTTGGCACTGATGAAAGCAATTCCCTTACAAATTCAAGACTATACACCTCTGGAGGCACATCTTTTTCTTTAAGCTTCTCCTGTAAAGTAACAACATCTACAGGCTTGCCTTCATTATTCATCTCCACCATAGCCTGAAACATAATCCCGTACTGCTTATAATAGAAATCGTCCTGCATAAGCATTTCGCCCGCAGTAATAATAGCCTGCCTGTCCCATATCATAGAACCTATTACCGATTGCTCAGCTTCAAGACTATTAGGCATAGTTCTGGTAATATTTAATTCTTCCATAGTTCCTCACTTATACAAATGTATTATTTCTCCACTACTTTAACAGTCAATTTAGCTGTTACATCTTTATGAAGCTTTAAGTGCAATTATATGTGTACCTAAAGTCTTAATAGGCTCATCAAGCTTCATCTTCTTCTTATCAACTTCAAGTCCAAGCTGTTCCTTAACAGCTGCGGCTACTTCCTTAGTTGATATTGTTCCAAATGTTCTTCCGCCTTCGCCTGTCTTCATATATACTGTAACGGATTTATCTTCGATAGTTGCAGCAAGCTCTTTAGCCATCGCAAGCTCTTCTGCTGCCTCTTTTTCTTCTCTCTTCTTCTGAAGCTTAAGGTCATTAAGATTTTTAGGTGTAGCTTCTATACCAAGCTTCTTAGGTATAACATAATTTCTGGCATATCCATCATTTATCTTAACAATCTGTCCCTTTTTTCCTAATGTTTTTACATCTTCTAATAAAATAACTTCCATAATTAACCTCTTTTCTGCACTTTACCTGTGCTTAAGCTTATACTAAATCTCGCCCTCAGCAAGCATATTGTCGAGAGTAAGTTTAATTGTATTAACTGCCTGCTGTATTGTACAATTCGTAAGCTGAGCACCGGCAATACTCATATGTCCGCCACCGCCAAGCTTTTCCATAACGAGCTGTACATTTACCTCGTCTATGGATCTTGCACTTATATATAATTTATCTTCATATTGTGTAATAACAAATGAAGCCTTTATTCCTGATATATCAAGAAGCTGGTTCGCAGCCTTTGCACCACCTATAGTCGGGCTTTCAAGACCTTCTCCGTCAAATACAGTAATAGCAAATGCAGACTTGTATACCTCTGATTTGCTTACTGCCGAAGCTATCGCCTTATATTCATTCATATCATTCCTAAGCATTTTCCTTACTCTTGTAACATCTGCACCGTGTCGTCTTAAGAATGCCGCGGCCTCAAATGTACGAGGACCTGACTTGCTGTTAAATCCATCTGTATCTATTGATATTCCCGCATATAGTGCATCTGCCTCAAATGCCTTAAGCTTAATATTATCATCAACATACTGTATCATCTCTGTTATCATCTCACTGGCTGATGATGCATATGGGTCAACATATGAAAGAACTGCGCCAGTAATTGTATCGCTTGAACGTCTGTGGTGGTCAAATACAATTATAGTCTTGCATTTTTCAAGAAGCTCAGGACACTCTGTTCTCTGTGGTCTGTTGACATCAACAACAATAACAACTGTTGATGCTGTAAGATAATTCTCTGCTTCCTCTTTCTTAATAAACATATCATCTGGATATTCTTCTTTATCTATAAAACGGTTCATAAATGGTCTGACACTGCTTGAAATCTCGCCAAATACAATATGAGCTTCCTTGCCGAACTTCTTGGCAATAATATATATACCAAGTGCAGAACCAAATGAATCTATATCTGGCAGATTATGTCCCATAATAAGCACATTGTCATTAGCCTCTAATATCTGTCTTAAAGCGTGGGCTTTTACACGTACCTTTACTCGTGTATTCTTCTCCATCTGCTGACTCTTTCCACCATAATAGTATATCTTCTCACCATCTTTGATAACTGCCTGGTCACCGCCACGTCCAAGTGCCAGATCCATAGCCGCCTTGGCAATATCATAATTTCTGGCATAATCAGCCGCACCAGTTCCTATGGCAATACTTAATGTAAGTGTCTTTTCATTACCGACTTTTACGCTCTTTATATCTTCCACAAGACTGAATTTATCTGCGAGAAGCTTCTCAAGGAACTTATATCTGAATACAACAAGATATTTATCTTTCTCCAGTTTTCTTATAATAGCCGCACCAGCTGAGAAATATTTATTAACTCTCTTATCTACAAGTCCGACAAATAAAGAACGACGCACATCATCTACACTTTCAAGTGCATCTTCATAATTATCTATATATACAAGCCCGACTACAAACCTTTCATCTCTTATCTTCTGTATGTACTGGTTAATATCCGTTTCATCAAACATATACATAGCTACAAGCGAAG
>VOFE01000816.1_pt1 | contig 18001 bp, 25 predicted proteins | sample 5384071 | NCBI WGS metagenome assembly VOFE01 (sample SAMN12384724, study PRJNA508395) | human gut metagenome | isolation source: healthy gut D | host: Homo sapiens
TATCTCTTCCGATCCGCTCTGAAAAAAATGCAGGGCATTCTCCGGATAAAGGAATCGTAACCGTTCGGATATGAATATATGCTGTTATTTGCGACCTAAGAAAAAACCGGTACTTCCATTTTTTGAGCATTTTCGGCTTGAATAAAAATGATCTACGTGTTATGATAGAAGACATATTTAAATCTGCGGAAGGTAATTATAAAAGGAACGGTCCTTTGCTGGCAGGATTTGTATTGATGATGATTTTAGATGTGGCATTAGGGTAAATAAGATTTGAAAGACTATGGAGCATTTTTTAAAAAAGAGATAACAGATTGTTTACAACAGAAAATCAAAGAGTTGGATGAAGAATTATCTGCCGGACAGCAGGAAATCAAAATATGCATGAATATTACTGGGAAAATTATACGGAAATGGATGAGTATGGCTATGAAAATTATGACAATCAGCAGGCGCTACTCCATCAGGTTCATGCAAATGAAGAAAAGCTTTCAAAGAGAAAGATCGGCTACAAAGATGTTGGAGCTCCGTTTTTCGGAAGAGTAGATTTTCGTTATGACGGAGAAGAGGAATCAGAGATTTTTTATATCGGTATCGGGAATTTTGCTCCTCGCGCAGGAATGCGCCCTTTGATCTATGATTGGAGAGCGCCTGTCAGCGGGTTGTTCTACGATTATGACAGAGGTCCGGGTTCTTATGACGCTCCGGGTGGAAGAATGGAAGGCGAGATCACATCCAAATGGCAGTACAAAATAAAAAACGGAAATATGATCTACGGCATTTCGAAAGCGATACCAAGATTGATGATGATATTCTGAAACAGGAGCTTGGAAGTGGAGGTGATGTGCAGCTTAAAAATATTGTACGAACGATTCAGAAAGAACAAAATGCAATCATACGAAATACAGAAGATCGAATTTTAGCGATTCAAGGTGCGGCAGGAAGCGGCAAAAACTTCTGTGGCGCATTCATCGGATTGCTTATCTTTTGTACCATGATCGTGAGAATTTGAAAGCGGCAAATATCTTGATCCTGTCACCGAACAATGCATTTTCTGATTACATTTCTCATATTCTTCCAGAATTGGGAGAGGAACATATACAGGAAATGAGTTTTGATCTCTTTGCTTACAAGGAATTAAAAGAAGTTGCAAATGACTGTGAAGATCGTTATGACTATTTAGAGAAGAAGATGAAATTCAAGACAGTGAATGGGAAATCCGCTTTGAAGGAGAAACAGTCGGAAGGCTTTGTCGGAATGATGGAAGGATTTCTCGCAAGCCTGGAAGATGAACTAATGGATTTTCGAACGATTGAATATAAAGGGTTTCAAAGACCGAAGAAGAGATCATTCATCTGTTTTATTTTAAATTTCAAAAGTTCCGCTGCTTGCGAGAATGGATGCGGTAATGGAATACTGATCGATGAATACGAGACGCTGCGCGGGAAGAATATTTCTGAGGAAGATATCTGATCACTGCGTGAGACTTTCCAGAAAATGTATGTGACAACGGATCTTTATGAAATCTACGGATGGCTGTTAAAAGACTGCGGATATCCAGAACTTTCGAATGCGGAGTATGAGCGAAGAAAATTAGAATACGAAGATGTATTTCCGATGTTATATTTGAAATACCGCTTGAAAGGAAGCAGGAAGCATAAGAATATCAAGCATCTGGTCATTGATGAAATGCAGGATTATTCTTATCTGCAATATAGCATTCTGTCCATGCTATTTCAATTGTCGAATGACCATTCTCGGGGACCGCGCACAGACGATGGACAGAACAGAATGCCAGGACGTGATTAAAGTTCCTTCCGGGGGTTTTTGGCAGAAAATAAGAAAAATCGTTATGAACAAAAGTTACCGCAATACGTTGGAAATTGCAGAATATGCGGAAATACGAGGCGGTGAGGGTCGTGGAGCTGTTTCAGCGGCACGGACAAAGAAGTAGAAAGAGTTTCATGGTCTTTCGATGGAGGAAATCTGGAAAATATAGAAAAACAGGATGAAATCTTCAAATGCTGCAATATGAAACCGCAGCAGTAATCACAATGAATGAATCGGATGCCTATGAAAGCCCGTCTGCTCAAGAATCGCCAGCTTCCGGTATCTTATACGGAGCGCGACACATCCGTATTCAAGAAAGGGAATGACTGTCACAACCTTTTATCTTGCAAAAGGGTTGGAATTCGATCAGGTCTTTGCTGTACTGGGAAGAGAGACAAAACCGCTCTATAAGCAGGCAAAATATATCAGCTACGCGTGCATTGCACGAATTATATGTTTATGAGGAAAGTTAAATGATAGAAAATGTAAGAATACGTCTGGAACAATTATCAGAAGAGGATTATAAAAAATTCAATGAAAACCTGCTGCCGGGAACGAAACATGTGCTTGGCGTGCGGATGCCCAAAGCTGCGCGCGCTGGCAAAAGAAAAAGTGCGGACAAAGGCTCTTATCACGAAGAAATCATGCTGGAAGGTCTGGTGATCGCATATGCAAAGATGGAATTAAAAGAGCGGTTTTTCTACCTTGATCGATTTGTACCGAAGATTCATAACTGGGCAGTCTGTGACTGCTGCTGCAACACCTATAAATTCATGGAAAAGTATCAGGAAGAAAGCTTCGCCTATCTTGAAACGTATTTGCACAGCCAGAGAGAGTACGAGCTTCGCTTCGAATTGTGTCCCTTCTGGATCATTTTATCAATGATTCTTATATTGACCGGGTGCTTTCTATATGCGAACATACAAGACATGAAGGATATTATGTGAAAATGGCAGTGGCGTGGACATTGTCAGTCTGCTACGTGAAATATCCCGAAAAGACAAGAAGACTTTTAAAGGAAAACACAATGGATGAATTTACGCATAATAAAACGATCCAGAAAATACGGGAATCTTACCGTGTGAGCAGAGAAGAAAAGGAAGAATTAAAAGCTGGAAGCGTTAATACAGGAGAAATCAATGAAAATTACAATCATTACAGTCGGAAAGATCAAAGAAAAATATTTAAAAGACGCGATTGCCGAGTACAGTAAGAGATTATCCAAATACTGTAAATTAGAGATTATGGAAGTCGCAGATGAAAAAACACCGGATAATGCAAGTGAGAATGTGGAGCAGATGATCCGCTCCAAAGAAGGAGAGCGAATCTTAAAATATGTGAAGGATGACGCCTATGTTATTACATTGGAAATTCAGGGAAGCAGGTAACTTCCGAGGAACTTGCAGATAAGATTGATACGCTCGGCGTTCAGGGGGATCAGTCATATTACGTTTATCATCGGCGGTTCCATCGGACTTGGTGAACAAGTGCTTGCAAGATCTGATTATGCACTCAGTTTTTCAAAAATGACATTTCCGCATCAGTTGATGAGGGTGATTCTTCTGGAACAGATTTATCGCAGTTACAGGATTATCCATGGTGAACCGTATCATAAATAAAGCGTGAAAGAATGGTAGTGGAAGATGAGCCGGCCATCCGGCAGGAATTATGCCAACTTTTATCGAATGCATTATATCAGGTGTCAGAAGTAGAAGATTTTACGGATGTGGCTGGAACAGTATTAGAAAAGAACCGGATCTTCTCTTACTGGATCTTAATCTTCCGGTAGAGTCCGGTTATGATATCTGTACAGAAATCCGTAAAAGTTCTGAAGTGCCGATTATTTTTTCTCACCAGCCGCACGGATTCTATGGATGAATTAACCGGAATGTTAAAGGGCGGTGATGACTATATTACTAAACCATTTCAAGCCCCTATTTTATTGGCGCGTATTGCAGCCGTGTTGAAGCGTTCTGCCAGAGCTAAAGATTATGAAGAACAGACAACGATTGTCTGCGGTGATTTAACCTTGACATTGCCAGAGGCGTTATATACAGGAAAACTGCCGACAATCGGGAAAATGCACAGGCGGAGCTTACGCAAAATGAACTGAAGATTCTGCACTGTCTGCTTTTACACAAAGGACAGATTGTCTCCCGCTTGGATCTGATTGAATATTTGTGGGATCAGCAGGTCTTTCTTGATGATAATGCGCTGAGCGTAAATATGACTCGTATTCGAGGCAAATTAAAAGAAATTGGTCTTCCACAAGACTATATTAAGACAAAACGAGGAATGGGGTATTATATATGAGACGAGAAAGTACAGGCTCCATGAGCCTTGCGTCATACTTGAAGGATCGCATCTTGCTGATCCTTCTGCAGATTGTGTGTCTTGGTTTTTTCTTATTTTTCTTCGTATAACCGGTTATCCGAAAAGCAATTGCATTCTGATTACAGTTGTTTGGGGACTGGTCTTTCTTGTGTGGCTTAGTGTCCACTATTTTCCAGAAGGAATTATTTTAAGAAAATGAAAGAAATGATGGAGCAGATCGATCAGCGCTATCTTCTGGGAGAGCTGATGCCGGATTCTGTGCATCTGGAGGATCAGATCTATCGGGAGTTGATCAGAAAATCAAATAAATCGGTCATTGAGCGGATTCGTGCGATTGAAGACGAGAAAAAAGAATATCAGGAATATATCGAGAGCTGGGTACATGAAATCAAAGCGCCGATCACAGGGATTGATCTATGTGTGAAAATCATAAAGAAACACTGACCAGACGAATTGCACTTGAAAATCGAAAAATAGAAAACTATGTGGACATGGCGCTGTATTATGCAAGATCAGACGAGGTCTATCAGGATTATATGATTCGGGAAACAGATCTTGGACAAACGGCGGCAGAGATCCTTCAGCGAAACAAACAATATCTGATACAAAAAGGGAATACGGGCAGAAGTGAATTGCCCGGACGTTGCATATACCGATGGGAAATGGATCGTCTTTATTTTGAATCAACTATTATTAAACAGTGCAAAATACAGCAAGGAGCAAGGGGCTCATATCAGAATCTTTACCGAGCATACAGAAAATGGTGTCCGTCTGACGGTAAAAGACAACGGAATCGGTATAAAGCCGGAGGAAATCGAGCGAATTTTCGAAAAAGGGTTCACCGGAAGCAATGTGACAAAGGCAGTCGATCGGGTAAGCTTTCATGTGGATCAGGGAGAATTCATAGGTGTTATGGGGGCGTCCGGCTCCGGCAAAACGACACTTCTTAATATGCTTTCTACAATTGACCGCGTAACAGCAGGTCATATCTATTATCAGGATGTCGATATTACAGAGCTTAGTGAAGATGAGCTGTCAGATTTTCGAAAAAGAAGAATCTGGGCTTTGTATTTCAGGACTACAACCTTCTGGACACCTTGACATTAGAGGAAAATATTCTTCTGGCAATGACACTTCGCAAGGGAAGCCGCAAAGAGATACAAAGAAAATGTGATCAGATGATGAAGCTTCTCGGAATCGATGGGATAAAGAACCAGTTTCCATATGAAGTATCCGGCGGTCAGAAGCAGCGCTGTGCGTGCGCGAGAGCTCTTGTAAATGGACCATGCCTTCTCCTTGCAGATGAGTCAACAGGAGCTTTGGATTCAAAATCGGCGCAAACCTTACTTCGGACATTTGCAAAGCTTAACGAAACCTTGCGGACAACTATCTTCATGGTCACACACGATGCGTTTTCAGCAAGTTATTGCAGCAGAATCCTGTTCTTGAAGGACGGCAGTATTTTTCACGAGCTCGTAAGAGGGAAGAAAACAAGAAGAGACTTTTTAAATGAGATTCTGGACGTACTGTCTCTGACAGGAGGTGAGCTGGCTGATGAATAGAAACATTGCAGGAATGATGGCGGCTATGGTCGGAATTGCCACTTTCTTTATCGTGTGGATCATTGCGTGGCTCATTCATTACATGGTTCGTTTTATTCTGGAAAAAGGAGCCGTGAATTCGGTATCTATCTGTTGATCGGAATGAAGAGATTACGGAGAAGCGAGAAGAAATAAAACGCTGGTTGTTTCCGGTTTCAATTTTATTTTTAATCACATTCGGAGTATTGTTGCTTAGCGGAGGTGTTGGAAGCACCGGAGGGCATCGTCCTATTTCTCGTTGGTCTTGCCATTGTAATCTATCTATTTGATACGGGCTTGTCTGCGTGGATTATCTGTTATGTGAGAAAGAAAGGAAAGCAGTTTATAAAGGAGAGAATCTTTTTCTTCTCCGACAATTTTACCAAGCTTAAGACAATGCGTTTTACAATGGGAATATTAACCTCTCTTTTTACAATTTTTTACTTATCGGATTTATACAGATGGAACAAATGAAGTAAATACATGGCTTTATACACACCTTAAATATTTTGGTACAATTTACAAAAACGAAGACGGAACACCGAATGAGAAAAGATCCGAACGGGAAATGATCAGTCTTATTGTAATTCCGATACGTTTATGAGCCTTACAGATTATAATCATTTGCGGAGGATGCTCAGGTATCGTCCGATAGTGTTGGAAGAGAATGAATATCTGATTCATCTAAAGGAGCGCATTCATAACGAATTGGGGATTTTTCTAAAAACTTATCGATCTGCAAGAAGATAAATGAAGGAAAAGCTCTTACCTTTGCCGGATACCGAACAGAACCCTTTTCCCAAGACGGACATAACGGAGGAGACTATGTCATTGTAGTACCGGATCATATCGTTGAGAAGATGACGCCGTATTATTCGGAGCTGGCAGTTGATCTTAATGGGAAAGCACCGCAGTCTCTCAGTCAGAAGCTTGACAATCTCTGTAACGACCTTGCCTTTGGCGATCAGGACGAAAGAAAATAACTGGTGCTTTGGCTCGGATACAGTGGTAACCTACGCTGCTGTAAATCTGGTGAGGGATAATGCAGTCCCGGAGGTGCGCTATATGCTATCGGCGATCATATTTCCAGCCTTTTATGTAGGACTTGTGTTTGTATGCGTTGCACTTACAGTGCTATCGGTTCAACAGTTATCAGATTCCACAAAATACCGCTTCCGCTATGATGTGCTTCGAAAGTTGGGACTTGACAGAAGAGAGCTTTCAAAGGACTGTGCGGAAACAGTTGATCGCTTATTATCTGTGCCCGGCATTATTTGCAGCCGGAATCAGTGGAATCATCGGAATCTACATGAGCCGGAAATTTATATTTTTCACAGGTGTCTCTACATCAATTTTCCAATATTTTGGCATAGCATTTATTCTATTCTTCGGAATCTATACCGTTTACTTTATTGCAACCTATGTAGGATTTAGGAGGAATATTGATGAGAACGTATAAAAAGAATCCGGCATTATACAGGATGCGAAATCCGATAAAAGCTTCGAGAAAAGAAAACAACAATGAATATGATAATGAATACGAAATCCGGCTTCACCGGGATACAATTAAATACTTTGCTATGTTTGCCATGTTATTGAATCATATTTCCTATATTTTTATGGAGACAGGTACATTTTGGGCTGAATTTTTTTACAGATATCGGTTACTTTACTGCGATCACAATGTGTTATTTCTTAGTGGAGGGCTTTACTTATACACATTCCAGAAAGCAATACGGAAAAGAGATTACTTGTGTTCGCGGTCTTGTCACAGCTTCCATATAGCCTGTCTCATACGAAGGGAAGAATACTGAACATTACAGAAATGAACATGATGTTTACGTTGTTGTTGTGCTTCTTCCTTTTGTGCGTATTAGAATATGTGAAAATTAAAGAATGGAAATACTCGTTGATTTTCCTCTTTGTTATGATATCGTTGTTTTCTGACTGGGCGCTTCTGGCTCCTGTTTTACGCTTCTTTTTGCATGGGCAAGAGAGAACAGAACAAGGAAGAAGATTGCATTTACAGCAGCCACCTGTTTATTTGGCAGCTTTAACTTTCTTGGAGGAATTGGAAGATTTTCGCTGGTTGAGAATGTCACCTATACACTTGGAAGTATGGCAGGAATGATATTTGCCGCAATCACACTCCTTTATTTTTATAACGGGAAAAGAGCGGAAAAAGGACAGAATTTTTCCAAATGGTTTTTCTATTGGTTTTATCCGGTACATTTACTTGTACTTGGGGTGATAAGAGTGTTATTCTTTCTGTAAGGTAAGGAGGAAAAGCAGATATGGGAAATACAATCAAAACGTGGTGTGTAAGGCTTGTGGCATCGGCAGTCGTTATTTTAACTGGGAATCTTCCGATTCTTTACGATAAGTTTCTCGGAATATGGGGAATGATTTTTCTACTTGTTTTTATTTCATAGTAAATATAAAACCGACAATGGAAAGGGGAAAGATTACAAGCCGAAGACTTCGCTTTTGTTATAGCGGATGTGAGCTCCTCAGAATATTTTTGATTTCTATGTTGATATCAGCAGTATATATACTGGCTATGATTCCGGTCGTATTCAAAGAAAAATAAGCTACTGTGGCTACTTAACCTTCTTTGTGTATTTTTGGCAGAGGCGGTGGTATTCTGGAATGGGATCATCCGGTTATATATAAAGCTCTGTCCAAATCGGAATCAAATGGCGTGTGATAGGAATTATGTGCGGTTTTATTCCGATTGTAAATCTTATTGTGCTTACAAAACTTATGCGTCTTGCTTCCAACGAAGTGTCTTTTGAAAATGAAAAATCTATATTACCTTGAACGAAGGAATGAAAAATCTGCGACACAAAATATCCGATTCTTATGGTTCATGGTGTCTTCTTTCGCGATTTCCGATATTTTAATTATTGGGGGCGTATTCCGAAAGAACTAAAAAGACACGGTGCAAGAATCTATTACGGAAATCATCAGTCAGCAGCATCTGTTGCGGACAGCGGGAGAGAATTAAGTGAACGGATCATGGAAGTTCTAAAAGAAACAGGGGCTTCTAAAGTGAATGTAATCGCACATTCCAAAGGAGGTCTTGATACCCGTTACGCAATCAGCCGGCTGGGTATGTCACAGTATGTGGCGTCACTTACGACGATTAACACTCCACACAGAGGATGCGAATTTGCAGATTATTTATTGGATAAGATTCCGGAAGCTGCGAAACAAAAAATCGCAGACGGATATAATGCAGCGCTTAAGAAGCTTGGTGATTTAAAACCGGATTTTCTTGCGGCTGTAGAAGATTTGACCGCATCTGCCTGCCGAAACTTGAATGAAGAAGTAGTAGATCAGCCGAATGTGTATTATCAGAGTGTCGGTTCTAAGTTAAATGTTGCTTCCGGCGGAAGATTTCCATTAAATTTTTCCTATGAATTGGTAAAATATTTTGATGGATCAAATGACGGACTCGTGTCAGAAAGCTCGTTTCCGTGGGGAGAAGATTATCATTTTCTGACAGTTGATGGAAAAAGAGGAATCTCTCATGGAGATATGATTGATCTGAATCGAGAAAATATTCAAGGGTTTGATGTGAGAGAATTCTATGTAGAGTTGGTGCATGGATTGAAAGAGAAGGGATTGTAAAATAAAGCCCAAATAGACGTAAATGAATTTTCGCTTTAAGAGTGTCAGATTTGACATTTGAATAGGTATTTGTTAAAATGAAATTAGAAAAAGCACTACTCGGAGGACAGTCAGTCCAAGTTTATATGGTTACAAAAAAGCAACCGCATTCCTTTGGCAGAGGGGCGGTTACTTTTTTTATATGATTGATATATGCTAACAAAATCGTCACAAAGATGCGTATTATTTTATCAAACTGACTGTCTTGTGGAAAGATATTTGAAAGGAAATAAAACATATCTGAAAAGTCACCTTATACTTATTTGGATTTGATGAAATGGGAACTTATATTTTCCCTGTTGATGGCAATTATAGTATTTTAGATTGCCTTTTATTAGAATGGAAAGACATTAAAAAATTTGAGGTAAAAAGGTCTTTTGCTTGAAAATACTATGAATATTGTAACAAATGAAATGAACGTGTCATTGAAAATAAATAAAACAGTTGCAGGTAATTCAGGGGTTAAAGAAAATATAAAGAAATTATTAAACGATTTGTAATGATTGACAACCTCTGCAAGGATAGTATAATTATTCTCTGCAATTAGATTTTACGAGGAGAGGTTAGTCATGGATCAGGATAAAGAATTTCTTGGGAAAGAACCCATAGGAAAATTACTTCTTAAGCTGGCGTTGCCTACGGTTGCAGCCCAGCTTATAAATATGTTTTACAATATTGTTGACCGTATTTATATTGGGCACATTCCCGAGATCGGGGCAGATGCACTTACCGGTGTCGGAGTCTGTATGCCGCTTATTATGATGGTGTCGGCATTTGCAGCTGGTTGGATTCGGAGGTTCACCCAGAGCGTCCATTGCCATGGGGAAAAAAAAGATAACGATTTGGCAGAAAAGATTCTGGGCAATTGCTTTACAACACAGATTCTCATTTCTTTTGTGTTGACAGCAGTGCTCCTTATCTGGAACCGAGATCTTCTTATGGCGTTTGGAGCAAGTGAAAATACGATTAGCTATGGAACAAGATATATGAACATTTATTCTGTCGGAACGATTTTCGTACAGTTGACGCTTGGAATGAATGCATTTATTACAGCGCAGGGATTTGCAAAAACCGGAATGCTGTCTGTTCTGATTGGTGCAGTGTCTAACATCGTATTAGATCCAATCTTTATTTTTGGTTTCAATATGGATGTGCAGGGCGCGGCGCTTGCAACAATTATTTCTCAGGCATTATCCTGTGTCTGGGTGGTATCTTTTTGTTTGAAAGAAAACTATTTTAAAGATCAGGAAAGAAAATATGCGTCTGTCAGCATCTGTAATTCTTCCTTGTCTTGCACTTGGTACATCAACTTTTTATTATGCAGGCAAGTGAGAGTGTCATTTCTATCTGTTTTAATTCTTCGCTTCAAAAATTCGGCGGAGATATTGCCGTGGGAGCTATGACAATCCTGACAAGTGTTATGCAGTTTGCTATGCTTCCTTTGCAGGGACTTGGTCAGGGAGCGCAGCCGATCATCAGCTATAACTATGGAGCAGGAAGCGCAAGGCGTGTGAAGGATGCCTTTAAATTATTATTGAAGATCAGCCTTGGGTACGCACTTTTTTTCTCTGGGCAATGGTTATGGTTCTTCCGGGTGGATTTGTAAGAATGTTTACTTCGGATCTGAAGCTTATAGCATTCACGAAAACAGCGCTTCGTGTTTATCTTGCAGCACTGTTTATGATGGGAATTCAGATGGCTTTGCCAGATGACATTTAATTCACTGGGAAGGGCAGTGGAATCTATAATCGTAGCGATTATGAGAAAATTTGTATTACTGCTTCCACTTATCTTTGTGCTCCCGCAGATTTTCAAGAGTGACCAGACAATGGCAGTATACTTTGGCGGAACCAATCGCAGACTTTCTGGCGGTATCTTTCACGATCGTGCTGTTTGCAATTCAATTCAGGAAAGCGCTGCGGAAAATGTATGCTTAGAGATTTTCGGAGATTTATGTAGAAATTTGCGTTCGTTTCCTTTTGTTTTTTTACTGCAACATGATGTATAATCATTCTTATAGACGAGGTATGTACAGAGCAATGTACGCATAGATTAGAATACGGATCGGACAGAAGTGAAGGAGAAGAACATGGAGACAAAGAAGAACTGTATCGCAGAAATCATTCATCATATTGCAACAATTTTAGGATTTTTCATTGCAGGGTATTATTTCTTGCAGAAGAGAACGAAGACTTTTGTAAAGTTCTTCTTTCTGTACACATGGTAACGCAGGGATATGGAATCTTGAAAATTATTGGAGATACGATAGATGGAAAGAAGCGTTTCATGGCTTCTTTTGAACATGTGTCGGAGGTCTGTAATGAGAAGGAAGGAGCCGGAAGAGTGCTCCCGTGGCTTTTGTTATCGGCGGCAACCGTCTTTAAGCTTGGAGTTCCGGTACTCCTTGGAGAAGAAAAAATAGGCTGCTTAATCAGTAAGTATTCAGACATAAGAAGCTGTGCAGTGACATAAGTTATAATAAAATGAAAATTGGTGTTTCTATGGGACAGTCATTGAAGAAAAAAATGGCGGAAGTATCAGAGCTTCCCAAAGATGTGGTGATGGGGATGCCGGTTCTTACTATGACAGGTCAGCAGGAACTATGTATTGAAAATTATCGGGGAATGATCGAATATACGGATTCTGTGGTACGAATTCAGACAAAAGCAGGTCTTATTAAAGTGACCGGTAAAGGTCTTCAAGTAGCTTATTATACAAATGATGAAATGATGATCCATGGGCAGATCACGGGGATTGAGTATCAACATTGACCGGAAGGAGAGTATAAAGTGCTGTTAGATATCATCCGATATGTCAGAGGCTATTTACAGATTCGGGTAAGCGGATCTTCCGTGGAGCGATTCCTCAATGCATGCAGTCATAGAGGAATCTACTTGTGGGGGGCTTAGACCGGTCGGTCAGGCTTACGAAATGAATATTACGATAAAAGGGTTCCGGCAGTTAAAGCCGGTACTTCGGAAGACGGGGACAAGAGTCGTGATCATCAAAGAACCGGTCTTCCTTTTTTTTTACACCGATATCGGAATCGGAAAATGTTCTTTGCAGGCGCTGTTTTCTGTATTTCGTTGCTTTATTTATTTTCCTGTTTTATATGGGGGATTGATATTTCCGGAAATAAAAGCTATACCGATGAGATTCTGTTGAAGTATTTAAGTTCCAGAGAAATAAAAAGCGGCATGAAGAAGTCGCAAGTGGATTGTGGGAGAATTGTAAAAGATCTGCGGCGGGAATACGGAGATATCATATGGGTGTCCGCTTCTATACAGGGGACGAAGCTGTATATACAGGTAAAGGAGAATGAGGATTCTATTTCAACAGGGACGAAGGAAGACGAGACAGAAAAATGCAATGGATCTTGTTGCTGACAGAGATTGTGTCATAGACAGCATAACTGTGCGAAAAGGAACTGTACAGGTAAAAAGTGGAGAGAAGGTGAAAAAGGGACGGTTCTTGTCTCCGGTCAGGTGCCGGTTCTAAATGATGCCAAAGAAGTGACCGGATACCAATATCATCAGGCAGATGCAGACATTACAGGTATCACAACTTTAGAGTATGAGGAGAGCTGTGAAGATTATTATGAAGAAAAGAAGTATGAGTCTATTTCAAAAAAGCAAACAGGCATCAAGGAAGAATATACTTTGATTTTCGGAAACTATCGTTTCACATTGGGAAATATAAAAAGCACGCGAAAGGAGTATGAGATCAAAGGAAGCATAAGACAGCTCTGTCTGTCTGACAGCTTTTCGCTTCCGGTGTACTTCGGTGTCCGCAAGGTGATTCCGTATCAGTCAGAGAGAAGAAAATATACAAAAAAGATCAACAACAGATTTTAAGCAGACAATTCTTAAAATATAAGGAAGAATTAGAGAAAAAGGGGTAGAAATTATCGGGAATGATGTTAAAATATACAGAGGGAAGGATTGTGCAAAGGCAGCGGGGCATCTTCAGGTCTCTATGCCGATAGGAGAAAGCAGACCTTCCGAATTAAAAAGAAGTTCCAAGAATCGAAGAAAAACAACAAGGAGAGACAATTCATGGGGATGATGGAGGCAGTCATTGAGATTCCGGCAGAAGACGCCGGAAATGTATTTGGACAATTTGATGCATTTGCGAAGAAAATAGAGCGGACGCTTCATGTTACATTGATCGCAAGAAATGAACATGTGAAGATCATGGGAGAAGCGGTAAAAGTTGAACAGGCGAAGCAGGTTCTTCGTCAGCTTCTTGAACTATCCAGAAGAGGAAATACGATTGAAGAGCAAAATGTAGATTATACGTTGTCTCTTGTGATGGAAGATAAAGAAGAGAGTGTACTTGACATTGACCGTGATATTATCTGTCATACAATTCAGGGCAAACCAATCAAGCCTAAAACTCTCGGTCAGAAAAAAGTACGTCGATGCAATCCGTAAACAGATGATCGTATTCGGACTCGGACCCCGGTACCGGTAAGACTTACCTTGCGATGGCAATGGCGATCACAGCATTTAAAAATAATGAGGTAGGACGGATCATTCTTACGAGACCGGCGATTGAGGCAGGCGAGAAGCTTTGGGTTCCTTCCGGGGATCTGCAAAGTAAGATAGACCCTTACCTGCGTCCTTTATATGACGCTCTTTATCAGATTATGGGAGCGGAGAGTTTCCTGAAAAATTCAGAAAAAGGATTGATTGAAGTGGCACCGCTTGCCTATATGAGAGGCCGGACACTGACAATGCATATATTATTCTGGATGAAGCACAGAATACGACACCGGCACAGATGAAGATGTTCTTAACGCGTATCGGTTTCGGTTCAAAAGTAGTCATTACCGGTGACGAAACACAAAAGGATCTGCCCGCCGGACAGGTGTCTGGATTAGATACGGCTGTACAGGTTGTGAAAAATATTGAGGATATCAGTATTTGCAGATTGACCAGTAAGGATGTGGTACGTCATCCGCTGGTACAAAAAGATCGTAAAAAGCTATGAGGAATATGAGAAAAAAAAGCTTCTCATGCGAAAACAAGAGAGAAGAACAGAAGGAGAAAGTGATGACACTTTATTATGAAGAAGAGGGAAGCTTAAGTTATCCCTTCCATGCGAAGAATTAGCACGAACTGTCATTGAGGCGGCGCTTGATGATGTGGGTTGTCCATATGAGGCGGAAGTAAATCTGCTCCTTACTATGAACGAACAGATTCATGAGATGAACCTGGAATTTCGCGGAATCGACAGAGCAACCGATGTCCTGTCATTTCCGATGGTAGATTATGAACAGCCGGGAGAGTTTGATTTTCTTGAGGAGGAACAGATGAGTATTTCCATCCTGAGACAGGAGAACTCCTTCTCGGAGATATCGTTATCTCAAAAGAAAAAGTCATAGAACAGGCAGAAGAATTCGGACATTCCATAGAGCGAGAATTTGCTTTTCTAATTGCACATTCTGTGTTACACTTAACAGGATACGATCATATAGAAGAAGAGGAAAGACTTGTGATGGAAGACAGACAGAGACAGATTCTGTCGAAGTTGAACATCTTAAGATAAATGGAGTACAAGCATGTCAGAAAAAGCCAAAAAATCCGGTAAGAATTTTATGATACAAGGTTCTATTCTTGCGATTGCCGGAGTCATAACTAAAATTATCGGTGCTGTATACAGAGTACCGCTTGTTAATATTCTGGGAGATACAGGAATGGGATATTACGGAGTTGCATTTCAGATCTATGCAATCGTCCTTACCCTGACGTCCTACAGTCTTCCGTTGGCAGTATCGAAATTGATATCTGCCAGAGTTGCAACAAAGAATATCGAAATGCCATGCGTGTGTTCCGCGGTGCGTTGACTTTTGCATTTGTAGTAGGAGGTACTGCGTGTCTGATTCTGTTCTTCGGAGCAGATTTTATTGCGGAAAATATTATGGCAATGAAATACAGTGCCATTGCTATGCGGGTGTTGGCTCCGTGTGTGTTGATCGTTGCAATTATGGGTGTTTTCCGTGGATTCTTCCAGGGAAATGGTTCTATGATCCCGACTGCTTTTTCTCAGGTCCTTGAGCAGGTGGTCAATGCAGTGGCAAGTATTGCAGGAGCATACTTCCTTCTGAAGCTGGGAAAAAAATATTGCCAAGAAGCGTGGGGTTCACGCATATAGCTATGCTTATGCTGCTGCCGGCGGAACCGTCGGAACCGTTATGGGTGCAGCGATTGCATTGGCATTTTTGGTGCTGATCTTCCTTGCATTTCGTAAGGTGTTCCAAAAGAAAAATAAAGCGAGAGAGAAGAGGACCGGTAGAGAGTTATCAGAGAATCTTCAAGATTCTTCTGATTACCATTGCCCCGGTTCTTATCAGTGCAACGGTTTACAATCTGTGCGGAGTGATCGACAATTCCATGTACGGTGTGATCATGTCAGCGCAGGGATTTAAAGAAAGTGAATATGCCAGTTATCTTGGAATCTTAAGTGGAAAGTATGATACGGTCATTAATGTGCCGCTTGCATTTTCCAACGCATTGGCAGCATCACTGATTCCAAGTCTTGTGGCAACGGTAAAGACCGGAAGCAGAAAGCAGGTGCAGCGCAAGATTAATACATTTGCCAAGTTTGATATGATGATTGCAATTCCCAGTGCAGTCGGACTGATTGTATTGGCAAAACCGGTACTGGATCTCCTTTTCTTTACAGAAGATAACAAAGAAGCCGCGCTTATTTTACAATTAGAGCGATTTCCGTTATTTTCTACTGTTTGTCTACGGTGACAAATGCAGTTTTGCAAGGACTGGACAAAATGATGATTCCGGTTCGAAATGCAGCGATCGCGCTAGTTGTTCATGTTGTGGCACTGTTTATTATGATGGTTGTATTTAAATGGGGAATCTATGCAGTTGTTGTAAGTAAGATTGTATTTTCCGCGTGTACTTGTATTTTGAACTCACACTCTCTTCGGGATGAAGTGGGATATGTGCAGGAACAGAAAAAAACCTTTGTTATCCCCGGAATTGCAGCATTGATCATGGGAATTGTTGCGAAGGTTGTGCATCTTCTCTTTGAATTATTTGCAGGCACACAGATCGCAACGCTGATCGCACTTCCGATTGCGGCTATCGCATACGGAACAGCGCTGATTCTTCTCGGCGGAGTGACAGAGGCTGAATTGAAAACGGTTCCGAAGGGAAGAGTATTGATCTCGTTCTTTAAAAAGATTCATGTACTGAAATAGTGTATAAAAAAATAAGAAAATCACCAATACTATACTAAAAAAAGGAGTTGTCCGAATGCGAAATAAGTATGGTATTGGTTTTTTGCGACGGCGATTATTGCAATGTTAGTAATCACCTGCGCTTATCAGTTCAGTTTTCACAAGGCAAAAGAACAGGCGAAAAAATTCACGCACAAAAAAGAGCAGCAGGAAATTGAAGAAGAGTCAGGCGCGCTGGTTGAGGCTGACGGGGAAGCGATGAAAGAGGATTGTTATTACCTGATGGAGGTCAATGGCTATGTGGTAGTTTATCTGAGTGATAAAGTCACTCCTTATGAGTACACTGCCATTGCATATGACGAACTTCCTCCTACTGTTCGAGCTGAGGTGCGCAATGGGAAATATATAGAATCGCCGGAAGAACTCTATGGTTTTTGGAAAACTACTCCAGTTGAAAGAACCGGTGGACTTCTGAATTCAGATAGTGTAAGATAAAAAGAGTTTTAGAAAGGACAAAAGATTATGGATGATAAGAAAATAGCAAGAATAAATGAATTATATCATAAATCAAAAGCAGAGGGACTGACTGCAGAGGAAGCAAAAGAACAGCAGATTTTGCGAAGAGAATATATCGATTCTTTCAAGAGAAATCTTCGCGGACAGCTGAACAATATTTCCATTCAGGAAAAAGACGGAAGCATTACGAATCTGGGTGAAAAATTTGGAGACAAAAAGGAAATTAGAAAGAGGATACTGAAAATCCGAAGAAGCTTTGACGAATCCCCTTTCGGCAGAGTGGACAAGAAGTATCGAAGAGAAGGTATTTGAGCATCCTTATTTTCAGGATAAGAGATCATCTCTGTATCTACATGTCATATAATGGTGAAGTCGGAACAGATGGAATCATCAGGAGGGCGACAGCCTCCGGGAAAAGAGTGTGGATTCCTAGGGTTGACGGGAAAGACATGGAATTTTATGAATTGAGAAATCGACAGGAATTAGTTCGAAGCTCTTATGGGATTTAGAGCCGCCCAAGGGAAGTCAGCCTTTGGATATGCAGAGCTTCCAAAATTGTCTTATGATCATCCCGGGAGTTGCGTTTGATCGGCAGAAGAATCGGATTGGCTACGGAGGTGGCTATTATGACCGCTATCTGTCAGATAAGAGAGAACTTCATACAATAGCAGCAGCGTTTGAATTTCAGGTGTTGGAAAAACTTCCGGTTGAAGAGACAGATATTCGGCCGGATGTGTTGATCACAGAGAAAACAGTTATTAACGAAAAATTGCGAAAGAGGAGTGATTCACATGGAGTTACTGGTCAGAATGTAAACTCTTATGGAAAGAATCTGGAAGAGCCGATGACATTTGCACAGCTTCTTCAG
>VOFE01000939.1_pt1 | contig 18001 bp, 21 predicted proteins | sample 5384071 | NCBI WGS metagenome assembly VOFE01 (sample SAMN12384724, study PRJNA508395) | human gut metagenome | isolation source: healthy gut D | host: Homo sapiens
TCCGTTCGGCGCTATATTGATCAGAACTGCGGGGATGATCTCTCCTTGGAGCATCTGGCAAAATTTTCGCATGTAAACAAATATTATCTGGTACATGCCTTTACTGATGAGTATGGGATTTCTCCCATCAACTATCTCATGCATGCCCGCGTAAAAAAAGCTGAAAAGCTGCTGGCAACCACAGATTACTCTCTTTCTGTCATCAGCCATACCTGTGGTTTTTCCTCCTCCAGCTATTTTTCCCAGACCTTTAAAAAAGTAGCAGGAGTTTCTCCCAGCAGCTACCGCAAGACGGTCAAATCTGACCATGGAGAAATGGAAGACCTTTCCCGCTGACATACAGGCAGGAGGTCATTTATTTGTACTCAAAATTCGGGATCTGTCCCCAGCGCTCCTTAAAATAGTGTGCCGCCATCTTCGGCCGCCGGTCTCTGGTAAAGAGACCTTTTTTATTTCCGTCGGCGCGCATGCAGCCCTGGATTGTGGCGAAATCCGCAAAGTTCCAGACCTGCTCGCCGATGAAGAAGCTGCGCTTGTCAAATTCCGCATTCTGTCTGCGGTAATATTCCTTCTGGAACTCCTCGGAGAACATTTCCGGCACGCTCTCGTGGATCCCCGCAACCGCATCCGCGCCGTATTCTGTAATCATCACCGGTTTGTTCTGTTTTTCCCAGAAATCCAGTTCCATATTTAATGCATAGCATGCCGCATCGAGATCGCCGGACAGATTGTACCAGCCATAGTAACGGTTCACACACACCACGTCCATCGTCCTCGTCACGAGATCTCTCTCGTAGTTGTTCTGGCAGCACACGAAAGTCACAGGACGGTCTGCCGGATCAAGGCTGTGCGTCAGCTCATAGAGCGAGTGCCAGTAATCGTACGCCGACTCCGGAAAATGCTCGGTGTCCGGTTCATTTCCCATCGACCACATGACTACGCAAGGATGATTCTTGTCCCTTGCAATCATCTCGCGCAGCACCTGCTCGTGGTGCTCTCTGATGTGAAAGGTCTTGTACGGGTCGATCTTATCTCCCGCGCCGATTCCGACCGCAGGCGTCTCATCGATCACGACGATACCCTCTCTGTCGCACAGCTGATACATCTCCTCCGCATACGGATAGTGGCTGGTGCGGAAAGAATTGGCATTCAGCCAGTGGATCAGATTGATATCCTTGACATCCAGGCACACATCGAGTCCTCTTCCGCGGAAAGCCGCGTCTTCGTGTTTTCCAAAGCCCTTAAAATAGAACGGTTTTCCATTGATCAAAAACTGCGTTCCCTCTACCGCCACCGTGCGGATGCCGAATGTCTCCTCGTAGAGATCCTCCCCGTAAGTGACACTCGCCGTATAGAGGTACGGCTCCCCCGGCCACGGCCACCACAGTCTGGCATCCGGGATTCTGACTGTTCCGCCCGCTCCATCCGCCGCTGCCACCTCATTGCCGTCCGCGTCCAGAATACGGATGCGCACCTCATCCTCACATACGCTGCCCGCCGTCTTAATCTCATAATTTACCACTCCGGTATCGCCGTCAATGTCCGGCACCAGCGTAATGTCATCAATATAAGCCGCCGGCGTCGTATAGATGCGGACCGGACGGTTGATTCCCGCATAATTAAAGAAATCAAAATTCGGCAGATTCTGCGGTTTTCTCCATACCTTCGCCGCTTCAACACTCGGCACGCCCGGATTGTCCGATCCGAAAAATGCCGTGCTGCCCTCATTTCCGACCGGAAGCGTGCTGTGATTTACCCGGTTGTCCGCCGCAACGACGAGTTCCGCCGTCTCTCCCGGCACAAGCTGATCTGTCACATCCACCTCAAACGGAAGAAAGCCGCCTTTATGCGCAGTCAGAAATCTGCCATTTAAGTACACCTTTGCAGCATGTGTAACCGCGTCAAAGCGGAGCACGAGACGCTGTCCCTTCAGATAGGACGGAACCGTGATCTTGCGCTCGTAATACGCCCAGCCGTAATGGTTCCGGTATTTCGGGTCGTCCTTCTGATCGTTGTACGATGCCGGCACCGCCATCAGTTCGGTGTCCTCCCCCATCACAAAGGAATCTCCCGGCTCCTTCTCATCTCCCAGTTTAAAATTCCATACTCCGCCGAGATCTATCACCCCGCGCACTCTGTTCTCTCTTGGATACAACATCTTTTCTTCCTCCATTCTTTCTGCTGATTTCTTCCCGATAGCTTTTGTCTGGGATTTCTTTTATTTTACATTTCTTTTGACTGCTCTATGCCGTCTATCGCAGCATGGATTTCCCCATCCTGTTTCGTGACAGTATACATTTTTCCACGCACCCGCACGGACGCATGGAAGTAATCCACTTCCTTTGGAATATGCGGTGCAAAATCACAGCCGCCTTCCGGCGACAGATGGATTCCGGCGATCTCCTCTAAGATCACAGGCACGGGCGCACTCGCCCACGGATGACACAGGCTCGTGTTCCACTTCTGGTCTTTTCCCCACGCCTCAAAGCAGGTCGTCGCTCCCTCCCGCAGCATGTTGCACCACCCGTGATCGCTGTCGTTTAGCAGCAGCCTGTACACACTTTCATACCGCCCCCGCCGTGCCAGTGCAAGCAGCAGGTAATAACTTAACATCACGCCGCAGGAAAATCCCCGTTTTTCCAGAAACTCAATGACAGGTGCTTCCTCTGCCTCCTCCAGAAGCCCGAAATACAGGGCATACACGTTGGAGTGAAGCGATGTGTGGCTGCTTGTTTCACTGTCTGCAAGAAGCCCCGTCTCCTTCCGGTAAAACGCCCTGCGATACGCGAGAACCGGCTTCTCCAGCTCATACGGCTCCTCTCTTCCCAGCACACGGGCAAGCCCGTTGAGCGTTTTTTTCGCACCGAGATACAGGGCATTGATGACGTTGTGGCACCCCGCCCCCACAACGGGTCTTGTCAGCGCAAAATCATAATCATCCCGCAGATTTTCGGGCCAGTCGACCAGATTCCACTTGTCTGCCACCTGCACAAGCAGCCCGTCCGCGCGCTCGTACTGCGCAAAATGCCGGATCATGCCAAGCGCCGTCTCATAGTATGGAAGCAGCGCCGCCGCGTCGCCGGTGTAGCGGTAGTATAGTGCCAGCAGCTGCGGATACATCAAGGAATAATCGGCGATCTCCTGCATCAGTCCTCCCGGCGCAACCGCCAGAAGCCCCGGGCAGACTGCTCTCGTCTGCGCGAACTGATCGATGCATTTCAAAAGCATCTGCGTCTCCCCGGTCAGCAATACCTGCGCATGCGCCGTCACAACGGCATCCCCGAGATATTGTCCTTTTTCTCTGGTCGGGCAATCCACATAGCCCTCCTGCGTCCCGTATTTTACCGCGTTCTTACAGATGGAAAAAATCTGCTCCAGCCGCTTTTCGGAGGACATCACCTCTGCGCCCTCCTCCATCGGATAGTGGCGTGTCTGCACAAAAATCCCACGAATGTTCACGCCCTTCCCCGGAAGCAGCTTTGCGTAGCGGAATCCCTTGTAATCATACGGTTCCAGACTGCAGCAGCCGTCTGAGAGCGTCCAGATCTCGTGGTAGGAGCAGTTGCAGCGCATCTCGCAGCGGACGCTGCCGCTCTCATCCAGTTCCTCTCCGCAGAAGATTTCCACGGTATCCCCGGCGCTTCCTTCCGCCGTCAGGCACAGGCTTCCGGCAACTTCCTCTCCCACATCGATCCGGATGCTGCCATCCTCATAGATCCCGATTTTTTCCGGCTTGATGCGTTCCCCGCAAAGCATCCGCGTCGGCTGTAAATACAACCGGTAATCCTCTTGGTCAGGCTGCATAAGCGGAAACGGTCTCACGGCCCAGTTCGCTCATCATGGAGCAGATGTTGATGATCTTGCCGCCGCCCTGTTCGATCATGTCGGGGATGATGGCCTTGGCAACGATGAAGGGAGCGTTCAGGTCAACATCGATGACCTGACGGAACTGTGCAGCGCTCATTTCGCACATGGGGATGCGCTTGATGATACCGGCGTTGTTGACCAGAATGTTGATGTGGCCGACTTCCTCGGTGATCTTTGCCACCATGGCGTTGACGGCATGGGGAAGACCTCTTGGATCAGGCAATCTTTCTGGAATTGATGGTCTTTTTAAACAGAGCCTTCGCCGCCCGCTGCACAGACGCCGCAGCCCCCGCCCCGGCTCCATCTTCCAATTACCACGCCCAGGTGGACGCCATTTTATCCTACATCAACTCCCATATCGGCGAGCCGCTGACGCTCGCCGGTCTGTCCGCGCATTTTTTTATGAGCACGTCCTATCTGTGCCGTATTTTCAAGGAGGCCACCGGCACCACCATCAACAAATACATCACCGCAAAGCGCATCACCCTGTCCAAATCGCTGCTCGATCAGGGCTACTCCGTCTCGGAAGCCTGCGAGGTCTGCGGCTTCAACGACTACAGCAATTATCTGCGTGCCTTCACAAAAGCAGTCGGCATCTCTCCGAAAAAGTACGCACAGTTTCACTCCTGAGGTTATGCACGTTTCCTTTGTCTTCTCACATATGAAACGCCGTGCCCAGCAAGCACGATGAGCATGCTGACGCAAAACGGCACATAGAAATCCATGCCGCGCACCAGCACCATGGACGCCTTCACATACTGTGCGCCAAACACTCCGCCGAACACCGCCGCATACATAAGCTCCGTGATTCCCTGCGCACCCGGAACCGGAAGCATGTCCACCGCAATGTACACCGCCGCCTGCACTGCCAGAATGTGAAAAAGACTGCTCCCCGAAAGTCCGAAGCCAAGGTACACCATCCCCGTGATCAGAAACACCGTGCTTCTCTGTAAAAATGTCACCGCTCCAATCACAACCAGTTCCCCTTTGTGCTCTCTTAAAAAATGCGTGGTCTCACGGTACCGCCCTGCAAAAGCCGCCGCGTCCTGCCGCAGTTTTTCCCCGTTTTTTACGATGCCGCACCTCTCTCCCGCCGCCAGTACGCCGCACATGATATTAAGGATCAGCCCCGGCGAAAACATCACGCCGCACAGCAGCGCCACGAGCACGACATTCAACACGATTCCGACCACGTACAGTCCGAGCCAGGAGCCGAGATACTCCCTCATATGTCCCAGCCAGACCACCGGGAGCATCAGGCCGATCACAACCAGAACCAGCTTGTAAAACAGCGCCACCACCATGAGAACGACCGTGCTGTCGGAGGCATTGTTTCCGTCCTTGCACATCTCGTAGAGTTGCGCGGGCTGCCCGCCGGTCGCGGACGGTGTAATGCCCGAATAAAAATATCCGATAAACGAATACCGGATGCACCCCGGCAGGGTGGCGTCATTGCCCGAAAGCCGCAAAAGCCGCCAGATCATATAACCTTCCAGGCAGACAAAAAGCAATCCCAGAAACACTGCAGAAAGCAGACAGACGGGATTGCTTTTTCTTATCAGTAAAAGAAGATCGGACCAGTTCTGTCCCCGGAAGAGAACCGAGAGCGCCAGCACCGTGACCGTGATAAAAAACACTGCCTCAAATATCTTTTTTCTATCCTTCATACACTGTCTCCGTTCCTGCAAGCAGCATCGCGCGCTCCCGCACGGGCTCCTCCTCCACAAGTTCTCTCAATTTTCCGCGGAAAATGCAGGTATATCCATCCCACTCATAAAAAAATCCTTCGGCGTCACAAGCGATTCATCCTTCGCAAACGATGTGATCCCGGCGTCCGAAAGAAACTTTGCCGCGAAGGAAGAACAGGTAAAATGCCGGCTCCGGTGTACGGCACGTCCCATGGCGATAAACGGAAGCTCCATCACCGCATAGTGATACCGCCACCGATGCTCATACCAAAGCCGCATTTTTTCCCTGATCTGTTCCTTCTGCTCCGCGGTACAGTCTATCGCTCCGATCATGTAATCCGCATCCGGGAAAGAGCGCAGGATCCGCTCCTTATCCTCCCGCTCATACCCTGCCACAAGCGGAACCGCCGGGTTGCGCCTGCCAAAACTGTACGCCTCATCCAGATTTTCATCGAGCGAGAGTAAAACATGAATATATTTCTGCTTCAAATATCCGTGCAGCGCCGACGCAAACAGTCCCGGCGTGTCCACGAATGCAATGTATATCTTTTCCATGTAATCCTCTCCCGTCTATTGAAACTGATAGAGTTTTCTGGCGATGCGATACCCCTGCACGGTAATCTTCCCTCCGACTTTTCCCGGAAGATAGGTAAATCCGCTCAGCGTCGTGTACTTCAATCTGAGGTAGAGCATTTTGTCCTCCTCACGGATGGTATTCCACAGAAGCTTCCGCTTCTCCAACGCGGCGCGGTCGTTGATCAGAAGGAGATGGATGGAGGAAATTGCCATCATGATGGAAATATTTCTGCACATATAGACGGCAAGCTTCGGATATTTCTGCCGCACCTCGTCGAGATCGACGCAGGACGCCACAATCTTCGTCACCTTAATCTGCTGGTCAATGCGGCGCATCATCACTTCCTCGTTCACCGACTGATCCGCTCTTCCCAGAAAATACTGGTACAGATCGATGTCCATATAGTAAATCTTTTTCACATACGGCAGCGGCTGATACGCAAAAATATTATCCACATAAAACGTGTGCTCCGGCAGGCAGACTCCCGTCTCGCGCAGCACCGATGTACGGTAGATGAGCGCATGCATAATCAGATACTGGGACGGTCTGAAATGTCCGATGTCATTCCAGGTACAGGGCGTTTCCGCCGGGAATACATTCCGGTACGCCATCGTGTGCGCCGTTCCCTCCTCCAGGTGATTGTAAGTATAATTGCACACGATCAGATCCGGCTGATCCATAAGTTCTGCCACCGCTCCCGTGCAGAACTCCTTCACGCGCGCAAGCAGTCTGCGGTACGCATCCTCCGAAAGCCAGTCATCCGAATCCACCACTTTAAAATAACAGCCCGTCGCAAGGTGCAGTCCCGCGTTGACGCCGGAGCCGTGTCCGCCGTTCGACTTGTGTACCGCACGCACGATTCCCGGATAGTTTCGCTCATATTCGTCCGCGATCTCCCCCGTCCGGTCGGTCGATCCGTCATCAATCAGCAGAATCTCCACATCCCCGCCGATCAGCAGGGAATCCACACAGCGCTCCATATATGCAGCCGAATTGTAACACGGCACCGTAAATGTAATATATTTCATTTTGTCAAACCGTCCTTTCTCTTTCGCTTCATCATCTGCTCTCTACGATACTGCCTGCAGTTAAACATTTCGTGCAGAAATTTCCAAAGTTTTTCCAAAGAATCCTTAAGTTTTTCTCTGTTCTCTTAACATAAGGGATAACCTTAAACGAAGCGCACACAATTTCTAAACAATTTCTAAACGGTTCGGTCGATCGGGAAACACAAAATCGGGAAACGCAAAAACCCCGGCGGCGATGTACATCTCTGCCATCCCCGTCGGGGTCTTTTCATTATTTCATTTCTATCATTTTCGCATCTGCGGAAACTTTGCGTGCTATTTCATATTGAGGCGGTACCCTGCACCCCACACGGTCTCTATGATCTTCGGGTTCTTGGGATCTTCCTCAATCTTCTCACGGATACGGTTGATATGCACGGTCACCGTTGCACTGTCCGACATATAATCATACCCCCAGATCCGCTCAAACAGGTGCTCCTTGGAAAATACAATGTTGGGGTTCATCGCCAGATACTTGAGCAGTTCAAATTCCCGGTTCGGAAAATGGATCTCCTCACCGTCACGAATGACCTTCCAGCTTTTGGTCAGAATCTTCAGACCGCCGACCTCAATGCAGTAGTCATCGGCATCGTACTCTTTTCCTTCCTGTGCCATCTCATGCTTGCCGGTCAAACGCTCATACCGGAGCAGATGGCTTTTTACGCGCGCAACCAGTTCCATAGGGTCAAACGGCTTTACAATATAGTCGTCCGCTCCCAGACCGAGCCCCCGGATCTTGTCCACAGATTCCGTCTTTGCCGTCACCATGAGAATCGGAATGTCAATCTGCTCCCGGATCTCACGGCAGATATCATATCCGCTCTTTTTCGGCATCATGATGTCAAGAATCAGAAGGTCAAACTTCTCCTCATTGATCCGCTTCATTGCCTCTTCTCCGTCCGGTGCGATCACCACCTCATGCCCGCTCATCTCCAGATAATCCCGCTCCAGATTTGCGATTTCCCTGTCATCTTCCGCCAGCAAAATGCGTGCCATCATCGTTTCCTCCCCGCGTCATCCGCCATCTGTCTTCTCACGCCCTGCCAACTTCCAGCATGGCCTTTTCTTTTCACTCCCTGCCCTCTTCCGGCATGGCTTTTCTTCTCACGCCCTGCCCTCTTCCGGCATGGCCTTTTCTTTTCACTCCCTGCCCTCTTCCGGCATGGCCTTTTCCTTCTCGTGCTCCGCCGCCTCCGGCAGACACATCTCCACATGAAATCCGTCTTTCGTGTAGGCACGGATCTTTCCGCCGTGCTCCTTTATGATATATCTGCATACATAAAGTCCCAGCCCGTTTCCGTCGCACCCGCTGCTTCTGGACTCATCCCCGCGGTAAAACTCGTCAAAGACCGCGCCCAGTTTTTCCTGCTCCATACCGTCGCCATTATCGCCAAAATCCACGACAATCCATCCGTCATTTTCCGCAATATGAATGGAAATCCGCAGATCATCGGGCCGGTTGGCATATTTGCAGGCATTCTCCATCAGATTGTCAAATACCCGGATCATCTGCTCCGTGTCAAGGCTGCCGTATACTGGAGCCTTTAAGTCACTGACAACCTCCGCCGCAATCCGCCGCTCCGTAAATTCCGGCTCTTTTTCCTCCACATAGTCCCGCAAGAACCTCTCGACATCACACTCGCGGAAGAAGAACGGCATATTCCCGGTCTCGAGCTTTGAAAAATAAAAAAGCTTTGAGAGCAGGACATCCATATCGCAGGATTTCCGGTAGGCAATCTTTAAATATTCCGTCCTCTTTTCCTCGGTGTTGGCAATCCCGTCAAGCATTCCCTTCACGTAACCCTTGATTGACGTGAGCGGTGTCCGAAGGTCATGTGAAATCCCGCTTACCATTTCCGTCCTTGCCTTCTCGTAGGCGGCATTTTTCTCCATCTCTTCCCTCAGATGCTCCTGCATCAGGTCAAAACTGTCACACACGCCCTTAAATTCATCCTCGTAAGGATAGCCGATCGGTGTGGTGAGTTCTCCGTCCATGACTCGCTTTGCGGCGACGTCGAGTGCTTCCGCCGGCGAGAGGATATGCCGGATAAGTCTGCGCGAGAAAATCTGGCTGAGCAGCAGAATTCCGCCGATTGCCAGAATTCCCACCACCAGGAAGACGACAATAAACATCTCAAACATTCCGCGGTCCATCCCCCGGAATGACAGTTCACTCGGACAGTTGACCGCGTAGATGTCATAAAAGTTGTCGTCCACTGTCACCCTGGTTGCAAGCACGGTCGTGCTCTCCACAAGGTAGGTTGTAATCTTTCCGGCATCGTTCGGCGTATAAAAAGAGCCTCCGTTCCCTCCTCCTCACTGTGCTTTGCGTTATTGTAGACAAAATTCCTGTCCTCATCGATCACAATAAGGCGGAAGCCATAATCGGTCAGTTGTTCCGCCATGCCATCCCAGCTGTCACTCTCTAACACCTCCGGGAACCCGGCATACACTTCCGTGTATCTGTCCGCAAGCTGTGAGTGGCTGCCGTACCATCTTAGAAATTCATCCTTGAACAGGCAGATCATCGATCCGCCGATTCCAAGCAGCACCAGCATGGCAAGAAGCACCATAAATGTGTTTGTCCAAAACAGTTTTTTCCTGATCGTCATTCGTGTGCCGTCTCCCTTTTCTTACAAAACCTGTGTTTTTTCACAATCTCTTCTGCCGCAAGCCAGAATACTTCCGCCGCATAGCTGATTCCGGTGCCAAGCAGCGCTCCCGCAAGCACATCACTCGGATAATGCACGCCCAGATACAGTCTGGAAAATCCGATCAGTGCAGCAAGTACGAGTGCCGGTATTCCATAGCGCTTCGGCAGTTTCCGGAACAGAAGCACTCCCACGGCAAACGATGCCGCCGTGTGCCCCGACGGAAACGAGTAATCCGTCGGAGGCGTAATCAACGGAATCAGACCGCGGATGCAGTCATAAGGTCTGCTTCTGGCAATCAGATGTTTCAACAGCATATTGTTGAAAAGCAGCGACAGCACAAGCGCCAGCAGCCCCATGCAGCCGATCCGCCTTGTTTTCTTCGGTACCAGAAGGAGCAGTGAAATTGCAATCCAGACCGCCCCCGCATTTCCCAGCGTTGTGATTCCGCGGAAAGTCCGGGTTGCCGCATCATTTCTCATAAACTCCTGTATGTACATCAAAAATCCACTGTCCAGATCCATCAGCTGTTCTAACATGTTTTCCTCTTTTCTGCGCCGTCTCGTAACTTTCGGCACCATGCATCTATCCCGGTGCGATACGTTTATTCTAGGAGCCACGCCTAAACAGCATCTCGAAAAAAGTTAAACATTTTCTAAACAACCGTTACAGAATCATGAGAAGTGTTCCCGCCACAATCAGCACAAGACCAAACGCCGCCTTTTTCGTCAGCTTCTCATGGAATACCAGATAGGAAAAAGCGATTGTGACAAGAATGCTCAATTTATCAATCGGCACTACCACGCTCGCAAGTCCGTCCTGCAGCGCTTTGTAATAGCAGAGCCAGGAACCGCCTGTTGCAAGTCCCGACAGACAGATAAATCCAAGTTCCCTCCTGTCAATCCTGCCAATCTCCTTCTGCTTGCCCTTCGCAAATACCATGATCCATGCCATCAAGAGCACCACCGCCGTCCGGATTGCCGTTCCGAGATTGGAATTGAGTCCCTCGATGCCGATCTTGCCGAGAATCGAAGTGAGACTTGCAAAAACGGCTGATAGGCAGGCGTACAAAAGCCAGCTCTTTTTCTCCTGCTCCGCGCTCTTTTCCGTCTCCTTCTTCTGGATCATAAGAAAGGTACCGGCGCCGATTAAGATGACGCACACGATCTTAAGCGCGCTGACTTCCTCTCCCAAAAAAAAGAAACGCCAGCACAATGGTCAGAATTGTACTGGACTTATCAATCGGAACCACCTTATTCACGTCACCTGCCTGCAAGGCATGAAAATAGCACAGCCAGGATGCTCCCGTCGCAAGCCCGGAGAGAATCAGAAACAGCCATGTCTTACCGGACACAGCCGCAATGCCGTCCTGTGCCCCCACGACGAACACCATAATCCACGAAAAAATGAGAACCACGATCGTGCGGATCGCCGTCGCCACATCCGAGTCTGTATGGCGGATGCCGCATTTTGCCAGAATCGACGTAAGTCCCGCAAACAGCGCAGAACCAAACGCATAGAAAATCCACATACGAATGCCTCCTTTACGATACGCCTTTTCTCCCGCGTATCACAATAATGTCATTTAACTTTAAGAGCGTGTCCTTCTGCGGCAGGATGGATAAATCGTCGCGCAGAATTAAAAACACCGTCAGCTGCTGCTCATCCTGCACTTCTCCCACGGTCTTTCCCGCATATCTTCTGTCCACAAAAATCTCCGCAATCTCCTTGATGTCCGCATCTCGGATATTTGATATGCTGCTCTTTCTCTGATACTGCTCCACGAATCCGGCGCTGATGATACCGGTCGGGATCGCTACCACGCCGACGCCGAGATACGCAATACAGATCGCCATCAGACGCCCCAGCGTCGTGATCGGATAAATATCGCCGTATCCGACCGTAAGAAGCGTTGACATGCTCCACCAGACGCCGCTGAATGCATTGCGGAACACTTCCGGCTGCGCGTCATGCTCCACACTGTACATGCACAGACTGCTCGCAAGCATCAGGATCACCACGATAAACACCGAGGAAATGATCTGATTCCGCTTCTCGTACAGTACCGTCGTGATGACATTAAATGAATCATATCTTGCATTCAGGCGGAAGAGATGAAAGATTCTTGCCACCCGGAGCATCCGAAAGATCACAAATCCGGACAAAAAGAACACCGGAACAATGGTCAGAATGTCCACCACGCCGTCAAAAGACACCATAAAGCGCAGTCTGGCGCGGCATTTGCGCATTCCCGGATATAAAAGATCCGCCGTCCAGATGCGGAGCACATACTCCACACAAAAAATAAACAGCGTGATGACCTCCACCACGAAAAAAGAAACCGGACAGAAAGTCCAGTTCCTCAAACGTCTGTAAAAATGTAACCAGAATATTGGAGACAATCGTAATTGTGATAAAAATATCGAACGCACGGCTGATCCGGTTACTCTTATCTCCAATCTGGATAATGTTAAATATTTTTTCTCTCACCTTATGAATCCATCTCCCAGCGTAACTCTGATATTTTCGGTGTCCGACGGATCCTACCGGTCATGGACGGCTCCGATCAGTTCCCGGATATCCTCCACCTGATAGCGCTCCATGTAGGCGCGGATTCCGTCAACGATCTCCTCCGTCGCATGCGGATGATAGAAGTTCGCCGTACCGACCGAGACTGCGGTCGCACCGGCAAGAATCATCTCGATGGCATCCTCCGCCGTCTGGATTCCGCCCATTCCGATAATCGGAATCTTTACCGCCTGCGCACTCTGGTAGACCATGCGCACCGCGACCGGATGCACTGCCGGACCAGACATACCGCCCGTGCGGTTTGCCAGCGCAAAGCATCTTCTGTGAATATCAATCTTCATTCCTGTGATCGTATTGATCATGGAGAGTGCATCCGCACCACCCGCTTCCGCTGCACGCGCCATCTCCGTGATGTCGGTGACATTCGGGGAAAGCTTCATGATGACCGGCTGCTTTGCATGGCGTTTCATCTCTTTTGTGACTTCTTCGACCATCTTCGGATTCTGTCCGAACGCAATACCGCCCTCCTTTACATTCGGGCAGGAAATATTGATCTCAAGCAGATCTACCGGCTGGTCGGAGAGGCGTTCCACCACATCAATGTATTCCTCCGTCGTATGTCCGCAGACATTGACGATGATCTTCGTGTCATATTTTTTGAGGAACGGAATGTCTCTGTCAATGAACAGATCAATGCCCGGATTCTGTAAACCGATCGCATTGAGCATGCCGCCGTAGACCTCCGCCACACGCGGCGTCGGATTTCCTTCCCACGGCACATTCGCAACGCCCTTGGTCACAACTGCTCCCAGCTTATTCAAATCGACAAACTCCGAATACTCCTCCCCGGAACCGAACGTGCCGGATGCCGTCATAACCGGATTCTTCAGTGCGACACCGCACAGATCAATGCCAAGATTCATCAGAAATCCACCTCCTCTGCCCGAAATACCGGTCCTTCCTTACAGACTCTCTTGTTCTTCACATTGGAATGCGCATCCTTCTCTGTGGACTTGCAGACGCAGGCAAGGCAGGCGCCGATGCCGCACGCCATGCGCTCCTCCATGGAGATCCAACATTCGATGCCTTCCTTTGCGGCATACTCCTTTAAAGCGCGGAGCATCGGAAGCGGTCCGCAGGCGTAGATCACATCCGCGGTCAGCCCGTTCTCGCGGATGGCGTCGAGCACATTGCCCTCCGTTCCCACACTGCCGTCCTCCGTTGCGATATAGACCTCTCCCTGTTTGCGGAACTCATCCAGCAGAAACAGCTCATCCCGGTATCCAAGCACAATCTGTTTCTCGCAGTTTAACTCTTTTGCGAGCTCTAACATCGGCGGAATCCCAATGCCGCCGCCGATTAAAAACGCCTTTTTCTCCTGCTTCGGAAAGCCGTTGCCGAGTGGTCCTATCACCTTAAGCTGCATACCGGTGTGCATGGAAGAAAACTCTTCGGTTCCCTTTCCCGCCACGCGGTATACCAGACGGAGCGCGCCGTCCTTTCTGTCGATCTCACAGATACTGATCGGTCTCGGGAGCAGCCTGCTGCCTTCCTTACAGTAGACCGATACAAACTGCCCTGCCTTTGCATGCGCCGCGATCTGCTCGGTGTGCAGCCACATGCTGTAAATATCGTCCGCAATCTCTTCCTGTTTGATTATGATTGCCGTCTCTTCAAATTTCTGTTGTGTTGTATGCATGATCTTTTATTTTTCCTTATCTTCATATACCACTTGTCCGTTCACAAGTGTCATTCGCACTTTACCGGTGACTTTTCTGCCGTCAAACGGGGTATTCCTGCCCTTGCTGAAAAACGTGTTCTTGTCAATCACGTACGTCTCGTCCGGGTCAAAAATAACGATGTCTGCGACCTTTCCAGGCTCAATATCTCCCTTGTCGATTCCGATGATCTTCGCCGGATTGTAGCTCATCTTCTCCGCCATCTGCATCGGCGTCAGATACCCGCCGAGCACAGCTCCGTGTACGTTAAGCATGCGGCGGTCTCAAGACCCACAATACCGAACGGCGCGGATTTCATGGAGGTTATTCTTGTCCTCAAACGTGTGCGGCGCATGGTCGGTTGCGATCACATCCATCACGTCATCCCGCAGTCCCTCTTTTAACGCCTGTACATCCTCCTTCGTGCGCAGCGGCGGATTCATCTTGTAATTCGTGTCCGCATCCGCCTCAATCGCCACTTTTTTCTCCGTATCCACGGTCGGCTCGATCTTCCTGATGTCATCGGAGGTCAGTGTAAAATGATGCGGGCACACCTCTGCCGTCACATGGATTCCCTCCATCTTGGCATGCTTGACCATGCTGACAGAATCCTTCGTGGAGCAGTGGCACAAGTGCAGTCTCGCCCCGGTATCCCGGCTTAACATGATGTCCCTGGCAATGATGATGTCCTCCACGGAATTCGTGATGCCGCCAAGTCCAAGTTCTCTGGCATTGACATCCTCATTCATGACACCGCCGTTGACAAGATTGATGTCCTCGCAGTGAGCAAGCACCGCAATGTTGTACTTCGCAGCAAGTTCCATCGCCTCTCTGTAAAGCTGTGCATTCATGACGGATTTGCCGTCCTCACTGATGGCAGGAATTCCAGCTTTCACCATGCCCTCGATGTCGGAAAGCTCCTTTCCCCGCTGTCCCTTCGTCACCGCACCGACCTGCAGCACGTTGGCAGCGCCAACGGTCTTTGCTTTGTTGTGCACATAGTTCACAACATCCGGATTATCCACGACCGGCTTGGTGTTCGGCATGGCAAGAATCGTCGTAAATCCGCCGTGCACTGCTGCCCTTGCGCCTGTCTCGATCGTCTCCTTCTGTTCAAATCCCGGATCTCTTAAATGCACATGCATGTCGATAAACCCCGGCATGACAAAACAGCCCTTCGCATCGATCACGCGGTCGCATTTTTCCTTGATACTCTTCTCGGTTCTGGCCACAACCCCGTTCTCCACCAGCACATCCAGTGTCTCATCCGTTCCGGTGGCAGGATTGATTACGCGTCCATTTTTGATCAATATGGTCATCTTTTTTTCCTCCATTGTATGAGTTCATCTTATCATATCCGCCTACAGTTTTCCATACAATTCCAGCGGCACATACGCCTTCACATAGATCCCCTCCGGGCGGTAATCCTCCGCTAAAAGCTCTCCCTGCTTTCTGATCTGCTGCAGGATTCCGGCATCCGCATAGGCGATGGTTCGCTCAATCAGAACTTTGTTCTCGCGCAGAAGTTCCGCAAGCAGTTCTTTTAACTCATCTAACCCGGTTCCCTCTCTTGCCGAGACTGCCAGGGTATGATCTGCCCTTAAATCGCGCAGCGGCTCCCGCTCCGTCACCGCATCCTGCTTGTTAAAGAGCGTGATGACCGTCTTTTCCCGGATGTCCAGCTGATAGAGCGTGTCATAGACAATGTGCATCTGCTTCTCGTGCTGCGGGTTGGAAGCATCCACCACATGCAGAATGTAGTCCGCGTATTTTGCCTCCTCGAGCGTACTCTTAAACGCCTCGATCAGATGGTGCGGCAGCTTCCTTATAAAACCGACCGTATCGGTCAGAAGAATCTCCTGTCTGCCCGGAAGTTCTAAGACGCGCGTTGTCGGGTCAAGTGTGGCAAACAGCTTGTCCTCCTCTAACACCCCGGCGTCGGTAAGCCGGTTCAACAGTGTGGACTTTCCGGCATTCGTGTAGCCGACGATCGCCGCCACAGGCATCCCGTTTCTCGTGCGCTTCGCGCGTGTGATCTCGCGGTGCTGGCGCACCTCCTTTAATTCCCGGTTCAGCTGTGCGATGCGGTCTTTGATGAGACGTCTGTCCATCTCCAGCTTTTTCTCACCCGGCCCTCTCGTTCCGATTCCGCCGCCGAGTCTGGACATGGAACGCCCGAGGCCGGTCAGACGGCTGAGGCGGTATTTTAACTGCGCCAGTTCCACCTGTATTTTTCCCTCGCTCGTCGTGGCGCGTGCCGCAAAGATATCCAGGATAATCAGCGTGCGGTCCATCACCTTGGTGTCTAACATCTGCTCTAAGTTCTTAAGCTGTGCCGGTGAAAGTTCATCGTCACAGACGATGCCGGTCGCGCCCCGCTCTGCGATCATCGCCGCGATCTCCGCCACTTTTCCGGTGCCCACATAGGTGCCCGGGTGCATCAGTTCCCTCTTCTGGATCAGTGTGCCGACCACGACAGCTCCCGCTGTCCTGACAAGCTCCGCCAGCTCTGCCACAGAGTCCTCGGCATCATCCCCATCCTGCTCGCTCACGCCGACCAGAATCACCTTTTCGATCTGATCTTCCAATTCAATAATTTCTGCCATGCTGCTCCTTTTCTACTGTCCGCTGTCTCCCGCTTCCGTCTGTTCCGGCATCGGCTCCGCTGTCGGTTCCATCTGCACCGTCTGTTCCGTCCGTTCCGCTATCGGTTCCGTCCGTTCCGCTGTCTGCTTCTGCTGTTCCGATATCCTCCGTCACGACCACTTCCCCCTGCACTTCTGTGCCCGCCGGCGTATCCACCCGGCTTTTAAGAAATGTGTATTCACGCAGTGCCTCCGCATCATCAGGGTACGCGGCTGTATAAGCGGTCATCACCTCATAAGCTCCTGCAAAATCTCCGGTATACTCCATGCAGATAATCTGATTCTGCAGCAGCGCGCGCCTGTTCGGAACACTCTCCATCGAAAGCCCCTGCTCGATGTAGGAAAGCGCACCGCTATAATTCAGCTTGCCCATCTCGATCTGTGCCAATGCATTCATCGCTTCCGAATCCGCGACACCCGCATCCACATAAGCCTGATAATACGTCTGCGCGTTCGCCGTGTCCTGCTGTGCCTCATATACCTGCGCAAGCGTCAGGTTCGCCGCTGCACTGCCTGCATCGATCGCGGACGTCAATTCTTTGATTGCGTTGTCATACTGCCCCAGCAGGTAGTAAATCTCCCCCTCTGTATGCAAGACTTTCCGCATCATTTCCCTTGATGGAAAACGCGTCGTTTAAATATGCTTCGCCCTCCTCTGACAGATCGTAGGCGGCAAGGTTCTTGTAAATATTGATATAAAGTTCATAATCCGAATGGTTATACTTGACCGCATCCGCAAAATCCTGCTTCGCCCCATCCGTATCCCCGGTGCCAAGCTTTAAACATCCGCGCAGATAGTAAGCGTTGGCGTTCTTCCCGTCATAATCAATCATGGCGTTGTACGTCTCAAGTGCTCCCTCAGTGTCCTGTGCGGCATACTGGGCTGCCGCCTTGTAATAGCAGATGTCGATCTCCAGATCGGTAATTTTTCCGGTGCAGCACGCAAGCGCTCCGTCAAATGCCGCCAGTGCCCCCTCATAATCCCCGCTCTGCATGCTCTCTATGCCAATCTTGCGGTAGGAAAGCTCATCCTCCGTGCGCTCATTCGCACATCCGGCAAGAAGCGCGGCTGTCACAAGCAAAAACACCGCCGCTTTTCCCCTGTATGTTCTATGGTGATTGATTTCCATTCGTCTTCTCATCTTAATTCCTCTTTTTACTATAATGAAGCCACCAAAAAGTATAAACGATATTTTCCTTCCCCGCAAGGTGATTTCCCGCTGCAACAGGCGATATCTTCCATGTACATGACTTTTCTA
>VOFE01001142.1_pt1 | contig 18001 bp, 19 predicted proteins | sample 5384071 | NCBI WGS metagenome assembly VOFE01 (sample SAMN12384724, study PRJNA508395) | human gut metagenome | isolation source: healthy gut D | host: Homo sapiens
ATCTGGTCGTTCATCCAATGCATGGGGCCGGCGTGATCGACGCCATCGTTCAGGAAAAGGTCATATGCGGGGAGTACACAGGACTACTATGTGTTCAAAATGCCGGTGGGTGGACTGCTGTTGAAGATCCCCACCGCCAACAGCCAGACGATTGGAGTCCGCTCGGTCATCCAGCGGCCGGAGGCGGAAGCCCTGATTGCCGCTATCCCGTCTTTGGCGGTGGAGGAGAGCAGCAACTGGAACAAGCGGTACCGGGAAAATCTGCTGCGGATGAAGAGCGGGGATCTGTACGAGGTGGCACGTGTGATTAAGGGGCTGATGTTCCGGGAACGGAAGCGGGGCCTCTCCAATGGGGAGCGGAAGATGCTTCATACGGCCCGCCAGATCCTGCTGTCGGAGCTGGTGCTGGCAGAGGACAGCGGCTATGAAGAGGTGGAGCGGCGTGTGGAGCAGGCCATGCTCCAGACACCGAGATCCAGAGATAACGTGTTCGCGGACCATGTCCGCGAACATTCTGCTGTTTCAGGAGAAATTTCCAGGGAGGTCGGATCATGGCATTTTTCAAAAAATTCCGGGATGCCCCAGCGCCCTTGCTGCGCCGCGCTGGTGGCGGCGGCAGGCAGTTCTTCCCGCATGGGCGGGGTGAACAAGCTCGCTGCAGCCCCTGGACGGCATTCCTGTACTGGCCCGGACACTGACGGCCCTGCAGATGGCCCGGCGGATCGACGAGATCGTGGTGGCCGCCCGGGAGGAGGACTTTCTGGAGATCTCCCAGCTGTGCAGGACCTACGGCATCACCAAATGCACCAAGGTGATCCGGGGTGGGGAGAGCCGGGCCCACTCGGTGCTTCTGGCAGCACTGGAGGCCGGGGAGGGCATGGGCTGCTGGCGGTGCAGGACGGCGCCCGCCCCTTGGTGACGCCGGAGCTCATCGACGATGTGGCGGAGCAGGCCGCCCGCTGCGGGGCGGCGGCCCCGGCGGTGGCGGTGAAGGACACCATCAAAGCCGTCGGGACGACGGCACGGTGGCGGAGACGCTGGACCGGGCGGCCCTGCGGGTGGCTGTGCAGGCACCCCAGATCTTCGAGAGCGCGCTGCTGAAAGCCGCGCTTCAGGCGGCTGTTGAGGGGGCATCCCCCATAACGGATGACTGCTCCGCCGTGGAGCGGCTGGGCAAGCGGGTCTATCTGGTGGAGGGGACGAGGAAAACCTGAAGATCACCACTCCGGTAGACCTGATTTTGGCGGAGGCTATTCTGCAGGCCAGGGAGGATCGGATATGACGAATCTGCGGATCGGACATGGATATGACGTCCACCGGCTGACGGAGAGGCGGCGGCTGGTGCTGGGGGGCGTGGAGATCCCCTGGGACTGTGGGCTGCTGGGCCACTCCGACGCGGACGTGCTGACCCACGCGGTAATGGACGCCCTCTGCGGCGCCGCCAAGCTGGGGGACATCGGCAAGCTGTTCCCGGACAGCGATCCCCGCTACGCCGGTATTTCCAGCCTGGAGGCTGCGGCAGGTGGCAGCGCTGCTGTCCAGGAGAGAGGATGGGCCGTGGTGAACATGCACAACGCCGTCACCCGGCCCCTGCACGCCATCCCGGGGCTTTCCGTGACGGTGATCGACACGCCGCCCTTCCGGCCGGACCTGGCGGCGGAGGAATTTTGCCGGGCCATCCGGCAGAAGCGGCCCCGGGCCGTGATCTGCACCCACGTTTCCAACGTGTTTGGGGCGGTGCTGCCGGTGGAGGACATCGCCCGATGCTGCCGGGAGACGGATACGCCCCTGATCGTGGACGCCTCCCAGTCGGCGGGGGTGCTGCCGGTGGACCTGGCCGGGTGGGGGGCGGCCTTTGTGGCCATGCCCGGTCACAAGGGCCTGTACGGCCCCCAGGGCACGGGACTGCTGCTGTGCGGGGCGGAGGGGAAGCCCCTGCTCTACGGCGGCACCGGCAGTATGTCCCGCCTGCAGGATATGCCCCCGGACCTGCCGGACCGGCTGGAGCCCGGGACCCACAATATGCCGGGTATCGCGGGACTGCTGGAGGGCATCCGGTTCGTCCGGCGGCAGGGGGTGGAGACCATCGCCGCCCGGGAGCGGCAGGTGGCCCTGCGGGCCGCCCGGGGCCTGGAGAGTCTGCCGGGGGTGCGGGTATTCTGGGATCGGGAGCTTCGGCATCAGACCGGCGTGGTGTCCTTCGTGACGGAGGGCCGGGACTGCGAGGCGGTGGGGGAGGCCCTGGCCCGGCGGGGCATCGCCCTGCGGGCGGGGCTTCACTGCGCGCCCCTGGCCCATCGCACGGCAGGGACCCTGGACACCGGCACCCTGCGGCTCAGCGCGTCTTTTTTCAACACCTTGGACCAGGCGGACCGCCTGGTGTGGGCCGTGTCCCGGGTGCTTCGTGAAAATGTAGAGCTTTGACAGACGTTTTTGTTGCATTTTCCCAATAAATTTTATATAATGTAAAATACGTATTGGTATGTGCAAGGAAGGGACGCCTGAAATGGAAGCAATTGTATCTGTATTGGAGCGAGCCGGGCGGTATCTGTCGCTGATCCGGCCCATGGACGTGCTGGACGTGGCCATTATCGCCTATCTGGTGTATAAGATCCTCTGTCTGGTGCGCAGCACCCGGGCGGAGAATATCCTCAAGGGCGTGGCGATCTTTCTGGTGGCCCTGTGGCTGTCGTCCCCGGCGGCCCTGAACCTGCGGGGCGTGAACTATATCCTCAGCCACATGGTGGAGTGGGGCGTTCTGGCCCTGATCATCCTGTTCCAGCCGGAGATCCGCCAGCTGCTGGAGAAGGTGGGCAGCCGGAACATCCGCCTGCTGCGCATTTTCCAGCCGGAGCAGCAGTCCACCGAGCTGGAGCGGGCCATCGACCAGACCGTGGCGGCCTGCACCGACATGGCCAAGACCCGCACGGGGGTGCTGATCGTGTTCGAGCGGAAGCTGCTGCTGGACGAGATCGTCCGCAGCGGCACCACCCTGGACGCGGCGGTGTCCAGCGAGCTGCTGAAGAACATCTTCTTCGTGAAGGCCCCCATGCACGACGGCGCCGTTATCATCCGGCAGGGCCGGATCCTGGGCGCCGGGTGCATGCTGCCGCTGTCCAAGAATGTGAATCTCAGCCGGGACCTGGGTATGCGCCACCGGGCGGGCATTGGCATGAGCGAAAACTCCGACGCGGTGGTGGTCATCGTGTCGGAGGAGACAGGCTCCATCTCCGTGGCCATCGGCGGCATGCTGAAGCGGCACCTGATGCCGGAGACGCTCCGGCAGCTGCTGCGCAACGAGCTGATGCCCCAGCCGGAGGAGGAGCCGGACAAGCCCCGCCTGTCCCTGCGGGAGCTGCTGCACGCCCATAGAAAGGGGGAGCAGAATGGAAACCAAGACTAACACCAACCAGAATCCCGACAAGAGCCGCAAGGTCATCCGCATCGTCATCTCCATCCTGGTGGCCATCGCCCTGTGGGTCTATGTAGACCGGGGGCTTTCCGTGGAGGTGACCATGAAGGTCAACAACGTCCCCGTGGAGTTTTCCGGCGAGGACACCAGCCTGGCCGAAAAGAATCTGATGCTGCTGTCGGGCTATGACACCACCATCGACCTGGTGCTCAAGGGTCCCCGCAGCGAGCTGTTCAAGCTGGACAAGAGCAAGGTCCGCATCGTGGCGGACACCAGCACCATTCAGGAGACCGGGCAGCAGACCCTGTCGTACCAGGTGTACTTCCAGGACGACATCCAGCGCAGCAAAATTTCCGTGGATCACGCCAGCGCCTACAGCGTCACCGTTACCGTGGGCGAGATGGACAGCAAGACCGTGCCCATCCGCTGCGACATCGTGGGCAGCACCGCCAAGGGCTTCACCGCCGGGGAGCTGACCCTGGATCCGGCGGAGCTGAACCTGCGGGGCCAGCGGGACGATCTGCTGAACATCGCCTATGCCAAGGTGACGCTGGACATCTCCGGCGCCGACCGCACCGTGGTCCAGGCCCTTGAGTGGGAGCTGTATGACTATAACGACATCAAGATCGACAACCCCGCCGTCCGCTCCAAGGTGAAAACCGTGCAGGCTACCCTGCCGGTAAAGACCTCCAAGGAGGTGGATCTGGTGGTCAACTTCGTCCCCGCCGCCGGGTCCACTCTGGACACGATGCAGTATACCGTGTCCCCGGACAAGGTGACCCTGGTGGGCGAGAAGGACGTGCTGGACACCATCGACGCCATCGTGCTGGACACCCTGTACCTGCAGGACCTCCAGCCCTCCCAGAGCCTGACCTACAGCGTCACCGCCCCGGAGGGTACCACCCTGGCGGAGAACGTGGGCCCGGTCACCGTGACCATCGTGGTCACGGGGGTCACGGAGCGCAATGTCACCGTGACGGCCTTCAACTGCGAAAACGTGCCGGAGGGCTTTTCCGCCGTGCCGGTGACCGAGAGCCTGAACATCCTCCTGCGGGGCCTGGAGAGCGAGATGGCCCAGATCACCGCAGAGGACCTGCGCATTACCGTGGACCTCAGCGGTATCACGGAGCCGGGGGTCCACACGGTGCCGGTGACGGTGCAGGTGGCCAACTACGCCAACGTGGGCGTCAAGGGCTCGTATCAGATCGTGGTGGACGTGGAGCGTCTGCCGTAACAGAGATTTTCCCCAAGCGAAAGGACTGAGCAAAATGACACAAGTGGCAACTGTTGAAAAAATCCTTCGGGACGGATATGTGCAGATTTCCGTGCCCCGCAAGTCCGCCTGCGGACACGACTGCGAGGAGTGCGCCGGATGCGGCATGACCGGGGGCCTCCGTCTATGCCGAGGCCCGGGACCCCGTGGGGGTCCGCCCCGGAGACAAGGTGGTGGTGGAAAGCTCCACCCGGGCTATCCTGGCGGTGACCTGGCTGGTGTATATGCTGCCGGTGGTGTTTTTCCTGCTGGGCTACTTCCTGTCGGCGGGGCTGACGGAGGGCTGGCGCTATGCCGTGGCCATTGCGGCGGCGGCGGTGTCGTTTATCCCCATCAAGCTGTATGACGGCTATGCCCGGAAGCGGGACACCCTGACCTATACCATCGTCCGGGAGTTCTGATGTTCGGTTATGTGCGGCCGTCGGACGGACATCTGACGGCGGAGGACAAGCAGCGGTTCCAGGCCGCTTACTGCGGCCTGTGCCGCAGTCTGGGCCGGAGATACGGCCTGGCGGCCCGGATGATCCTGAACTATGACCTGGCCTTTCTGGCCATGCTGCTGTCCCGGGAGCCGGAGTGCCCCACGGCGCACTGCCGGTGCCCGGCTCACCCCATCCGGGGCTGCGACGCCCTGGAGCGGCAGGACGCCTTCGACACCGCGGACCTGAGCGTGATCCTCACCTGGTGGCAGCTGACCGACGGCGTGGCGGACCACGGCTTTTTCCGGGGCCTGCCGTACCGCGCGGCGCTGCTGGCCCTGGGCCGGGCCTATCGGAAGGCCCGGGCCAGGCGGCCCGCCTTCGATGAGCGGACCCGGGCCCACCTGGAGGAGCTGGCCCGGCTGGAAGGGGAGAGGTGCCCCTCCATGGACCGGGCGGCGGACGCCTTCGCGGCGCTGCTGGCCGGTGCGGCGGAGGAGGAGCCGGACCCGGTGCGCCGCCGGGTGCTGGAGCAGCTGCTGTACCACCTGGGCCGCTGGATCTATCTGGTGGACGCGGCGGACGACCTGAAAAAGGACGTGAAGTCCGGCAGCTATAACCCAATGGTGTACCGATTTCACGCCGAAGGCGGCACGCTGACGGCGGAGGACCGGGCGGCCCTGGCCGCCACCCTGGACAGCTCCGTCCGGGCTATGGCCGCCGCCTTTGAGCTGGCGGATTTCGGCCCCTGGCGGGCCATTATCGAGAGTGTTGTATACGAGGGCCTGTACGCGGTGGGCGCGGCGGTGCTGAACGGCACTTTCCGCAAAGGACGCAGAAGAAAACAACGAAAGGCAGGCGCCTGATATGCGCGATCCCTATCAGGTGCTGGGCATCCCCAGCACCGCCACAGACGAAGAAGTGAAGAAAGCCTACCGGAACCTGGCCCGGAAATACCACCCCGACAACTACCACGACAATCCCTTAGAGGACCTGGCCCAGGAGCGGATGAAGGAGATCAACGAGGCCTACGAGACCATCCGCAATCAGCGCAAGGCCGCCCAGTCCGGCGGCCAGAGCGGCTACGGCTCCGGCTATAATCCCGGCTACGGCGCGGGGTACAATACCGGCTATAACACCGGCTACAGCGGCGCCTACGGCGCTGCGTGGCAGCGGATCCGGCTGGCCATCTCCCAAGGGAACCTGAACCTGGCGGAGGAGCTGCTCAACGCCCAGACGGATCACAACGGGGAGTGGAACTTCCTGAAGGGGGCCGTGTGCTATAAGCGGGGCTGGATGGACGAGGCCCGGCGCTATTACGAGACGGCGGTGCAGATGGACCCGGGCAACGCGGAATATCAGCGGGCCCTGGATATGATAAACGGAAACGGCGCGGCGTACCGCCCCAACGGGTACGGGCACGTTACCACCGGCAGCTGCGCCGGGGACAACTGCACCAGCCTCTGCGCTGCCTGCGCCTGCATGAACTGCCTTTTTGGCGGCGGCGGATACTATTTCTGCTGCTGAGGGACGATAGATAGGAGGAGTTTACATTGGTCAAAAGCATGACCGGCTACGGCCGGGCCAGAGAGACCCTGCACCAGCGGGACATCACCGTGGAGGTGCGGTCTGTCAACAACCGCTTTCTGGACTGCACGGTGAAAATGCCCCGTGCTTACGTATTTGCCGAGGACGCCGTGAAGGCCCGTGTCCGGGCTGCCGTGTCCCGGGGCAAGGTGGACGTGTTCGTCACCATCGACGCCAGCGCCGCGGACGTGTCCGTGGTGACGGTGAACCAGCCCCTGGCCCGGGGCTATTACCAGGCCCTGACCCAGCTGCGGGATATGTTCTCCCTGGAGGGGGAGATCACGCCCATGGCCCTGGCCAAGCTGCCGGATGTGCTGACGGTGTCCAAGGCCGAGGAGGACCTGGAAACCGTGGCCGCCGATATCTGCCAGGTGCTGGACCAGGCCCTGGCCGCCTATAACGATATGCGGGCCGTGGAGGGCCGCCGCCTGGCGGAGGACATCGCGGGCCGCCTGGTGACCATCGAGACCGCCGTGGGGCGGGTGGAGCGGCAGTCGCCCCAGACCGTGTCCGCCTATCGGGAGCGGCTGGAGAAGAAAATGCGGGAGGTGCTGGCCTCCACCACCATCGACGAGGGGCGCATCCTCACCGAGGCCGCTATCTTCGCCGACAAGGTGGCCGTGGACGAGGAGACCGTCCGCCTGCGCAGCCATGTGGCCCAGCTGCGGACCATGCTGCAGGCCCAGCGGCCCACCGGCAAGGACATGGACTTCCTGATGCAGGAGTTCAACCGCGAGTGCAACACCATCGGCTCCAAGTGCAACGACCTGGCCGTGACCCAGGACGTGGTGGCCATGAAGGCCGAGGTGGAGAAGATCCGCGAGCAGGTGCAGAACATCGAGTAAGGGAGGGACCGCTGTGCAGCTGGTGAATATCGGCTTCGGCAATCTGGTGTCCGTGGGACGCCTGATCGCCGTGGTGAGCCCGGATTCCGCCCCCATCAAGCGGCTGATCCAGGAGTCCCGGGACCGGGGCATGCTCATTGACGCCACCTACGGCCGCAAAACGGCGGCGGTGCTGGTGATGGACAGCGACCATGTGGTGCTCTCCGCCCTGCCGGCGGAGAAGCTGGGCCCCCGCCTGGGCCTGTCGGCGGAGGATTTCATGCAGGAGGAGATCTGATTTTGGAAAAGCAAGGCAAAATATTCATTCTTTCCGGCCCGTCCGGGTCCGGAAAGGGCACGGTGCTCAAAAGCGCCATGAGGGAGCATCCGGACATGTTTCTGTCCGTGTCCGCCACCACCCGCGGACCCCGCCAGGGTGAGATTGACGGCGTACACTATCACTTCATCGACGACGACGCGTTCCTGAAGATGATCGACCGGGATCAGCTGCTGGAGCACGCGGGCTATGCCGGGAATTTTTACGGCACCCCCCGCATCCCCGTGGACGAGGCCCTGGATCAGGGCCGGGACGTGATGCTGGAGATCGACGTGCAGGGGGCCCAGCAGGTTTATGCCAAGCGGCCCGACGCCGTGCGCATCTTCCTGGCTCCGCCCTCCTGGTCGGAGCTGGAGCGCCGCCTGGTGAACCGGGGCACCGACTCCGCCGACAAGATTCGCCAGCGGCTGACCCGGGCCCGGGACGAGATGGCCCTGGCCGTGGATTACGACTATTTCATCATCAACGACGACGTGGAGCGCGCCGCCGCTGAGCTCAATGATATCTTCCGCGTGGAGCACTTCAAGCCCGCCGAGCGGATGCATTTGGTAAAGGACTAAAAATTTTTTCTGATAAAGGACGGTAATGCTATTATGATGCTCTATCCTGCTATGAACAAGCTGACCCAGTACATTCCCAACCGCTATATGATGGTGAACGTGGTGGCCCGCCGGGCCCGCCAGATCGCTATCGAGGCCCAGCGCCACGACGAGCCCCTGGACGAGAAGCCCGTGACCCTGGCCATCAACGAGGTGGCCGAGGGGCCGCTTCGATGCCAAGTCCATCGACACCGCCATTTCCGACGAGGCGTGACGGGACAGAAGGGGGAATCGCCATGCCGCAGATCGCCAAGGTGGCTGTGGCGGCGGCAACCTATGCCATTGACAAGCCCTATGACTATCTGATCCCCCAGGGGACGGACATCGCCGTGGGCATGCGGGTGCTGGCGCCCTTCGGGCGGGGCAACCGCGTCAGCGAGGGGGTCGTGCTGGCCCTGGGGCAGGGGGTGCCGGACAAACCCATCAAGCCCATCCGGTCCGTGGTGGACCGGGAGCCTGTCATCACGGACCGGGAGATCCGCCTGGCCCTGTGGATGCGGGAGCGGTATTTCTGCACGTTTTACGACGCCATCCGCACCATCCTGCCCGCCGCTGTATGGTACAGCTATCGGGAGATGTGGTCCCTGACCGGGGAGCCACTGCCGGAGGACCTGTCGGAGCGGGAGGCGGCGGCCTGCCGCCTGCTGCAGGACGGCCCCATGGAGCGGGACGACCTGTGCGCCGCCCTGGGGGAAACCGGAGGGCGGGTGCTGTCGGCCCTGAAAAAGCGGGGACTGCTGCAGATGGAGCCCCAGGGCTCCCGGAAGGTCCAGGACCGGGTGGTGCAGATCGCCTGCCTGGCCCTGGAGCCGGAGGAGGCCCTGGAGCGGATGGAGCGGAAGAAAAAATCCGCCGCCCGGCAGTATGACGCCGTGGCCTTCCTGGCCAAATACGGCGACGCCGTGGTGCAGGAGCTGTGCTACTACACCGGCGTGTCCCGGCAGGGCATCAGGAGCCTGGAGCGGGCGGGGCTGGTGTTCCTGCGCAGCCAGGAGGAGTACCGCATCTCCCGCCGGGACTATGACGCGGCGGCGGAGGAGATCACCCTCAACGATGAGCAGCAGCGGGCCTATGACGAGATCCTGGTCCAGTGCCGCGATGGCCGCCCCGGCGTCACCCTTTTGCAGGGGGTCACCGGCAGCGGCAAGACCCTGGTATATATCCGGCTGGCCCAGACCCTGCTGGCCCAGGGCCGGTCCGTGATGATCCTGGTGCCGGAAATCGCCCTGACGCCCCAGATGATGGCGCGGTTTTCCGCCTACTTCGGGGACCAGGTGGCCCTGCTGCACAGCGGCCTGCGGCTGACGGAGCGGTACGACCAGTGGAAGCGCATCCGCCGGGGAGAGGCACACATCGTGCTGGGTACCCGGTCGGCGGTGTTCGCCCCGCTGGAGAACCTGGGGCTGATCATCCTGGACGAGGAGCAGGAGAGCTCCTACGAATCCGAAAATCCCCCCTGCTATCACGCAAGGGATATCGCCAAATACCGCTGTTTCCGGGAAAATGCCCGGCTCTTGCTGGGTTCGGCCACCCCCACGGTGGAAACGGCGTATTACGCCCGCCGGGGGGACTATCAGCTGGCGCTGCTGCGGCGGCGCTACAACGCCCACCGGATGCCCCGGGTGATCCTGGCGGATATGCGCCGGGAGCTGCGGGACGGCAACGCCGGCTGCATCAGCCGGGAGCTGGCCCGGGAGCTGGAGAAGAATCTGGAGGCCGGGGAGCAGAGCATCCTGTTTCTCAACCGCCGGGGCAGCAGCCGGGAGCTGCTGTGCCCCCAGTGCGGCTATGTGCCCCAGTGCCCCCGGTGCAGCGTGTATCTGACCTATCACTCCGCCAACGGGCGGATGATGTGCCACTACTGCGGCTATTCCGAAAAAAGCAGCGAAGCCTGCCCGGAGTGCGGCGGCGCCATGAAGCACATCGGCGTGGGCACCCAGCGGGCGGAGGAGGAGCTGCACGCCCTGTTCCCGGAGGCGGAAATCCTCCGCATGGACGCCGACACCGTCAGCCAGGGACATGAGAAGATCCTCCGGGATTTCCAGGTGCGGCGGGTGCCCATCCTGCTGGGGACCCAGATGGTGGCCAAGGGGCTGGACTTTGCCAATGTGACGCTGGTAGGCGTCCTGGCGGCGGATATGTCTCTGTATGTGGACCACTACCGGGCCTCGGAGCGGACCTTCAGCCTGCTGACCCAGGTGGTGGGCCGGGCCGGACGGGGGGACAAGCCCGGCCGGGCGGTGATCCAGACCTACACCCCCCAGAACGACGTGATCCTGGCCGCAGCGGACCAGGACTATGACCGGTTTTACGACGGCGAGATCCGCCTGCGGCAGCTGCGGCGGGACCCGCCCTTTGCCGACCAGTTTTTCATCACCGTCACCGGCCCCCAGGAGGGCCCGGTGCGCCGGGCCGCCGCGGGTCTGCGGGACGGACTGCGTTCCGCCGCCGGGCAGGAGCCCTATCGCGGCATGGCCCTGGATATTCTGGGCCCGGCCCCGGCTCCCGTGGTGAAGGTCAACAACCGCTACCGCTACCGGGTAACGGTGATCGGCCGCAACGACAAGACCCTGCGGGGCCTGCTGTCGGCGTTTATGAAGGAGTTTTCCCGGCGGCCGGAGCACAAAGCGCTGCATATTTACACCGATTGTAATCTGATGGACTGATAAAAAGAGGTATACGACCATGGCATTGAGAAAAATCGTATTGCAGGGGGAGCCCTGCCTGACCAAGGTGTGCCGCCCGGTGACGGAGTTCAACGGCCGGCTTCACACCCTGCTGGACGACCTGAAGAAGGACACTGCTGCTGGACTCCGGCGGCGTGGGCCTGGCCGCGCCCCAGGTGGGCATTCTGCGCCGGGTGTGCGTGGTGATGAACGAGGATGACGAGATCATCGAGCTGGTGAACCCGAGATTATCGCCACCGACGGCGAACAGACCGGGCTGGAGGGCTGCCTCAGCGTGCCCGGAAAGTTCGGCATTGTGACCCGGCCTTACACGGTGCGGGTCCGGGCCCAGGACCGCCAGGACGGCGCATTTTTCGAGGTGGAGGACGGGCTCTGACGGCCCGGTGCTTCTGCCACGAGATCGAGCATCTGGACGGTCATCTGTTCGTGGAGCGCACGGACCATCTGCTGACCGAGGAGGAGCTGGAGGAGTATATCCAGCAGGAAGAGGGAGACGACGAGGAGTGAGGATCCTGTTTATGGGCACGCCGGATTTCGCGGTGGCGTCCCTGAAGCGGCTGGTGGAGGACGGGCACGAGATCTGCGGCGTGTTCACCCAGCCGGACCGCCCCAAAAACCGGGGGCATAAGCTGGCCTTTTCACCGGTGAAGGAATACGCCCTGGCCCCAGGGGCTGTCCGTGTATCAGCCCACGAAAATGCGGGACGGCACGGCCCTGGGCCCTGGTGCGGGAGCTGCATCCGGAGCTGATCGTGGTGGCGGCCTATGGCCGCATCCTGCCGGAGGACATTCTGAACACCCCGCCTTACGGCTCCATCAACGTTCATTCGTCCCTGCTGCCCAAATACCGGGGGGCGGCTCCCATCAACTGGGCCATCCTCAACGGGGAGCGGGAGACCGGCGTCACCATCATGTACATGGCCAGGGAACTGGACGCCGGGGACATTCTGCATGTGCTGAAAACCGATATCGCCCCCCAGGAGGACGCCCAGACGCTGACGGCGCGGCTGGCGGAGCTGGGGGCCCGGGCGCTGTCCGAAACTGTGGAACAGCTTCGTGCCGGAACCGCTCACCGCACGGTTCAGGATCACAGCGCCTATACCTACGCCCCCATGCTCACCAAGGACATGGGCATCATCGACTGGACAAAGCCCGCCGGGCATATCCATAACCAGGTCCGGGGCCTGATTCCCTGGCCCTGCGCCTCCACGGAGCTGGGCGGGGCCACGGTGAAGGTGTTCCGCACGGAGGTAGGCAGCGAGACTGCTAAGGCTCCCGGCACCGTGGCGGCCGCCGGAAAGGCGGGCATCGACGTGGCCTGCGGCGACGGGCGGCTGCTTCGTATTCTGGAGCTGCAGCCCCAGGGGGGCCGCCGGATGGCGGCGGCGGACTATCTGCGGGGCCATCCCCTGCAGGTGGAGGCATGAGCCCCCCGGGAGAAGCGCAGCGCCCGGGATGTGGCCCTGGATGCGCTGATGCAGGTGGACAAGGCCAACGCCTGGTCCGATGAGGCCCTGCGCCGTCTGATCGCCCAGAACGGGCTGGACAGCCGGGACGCGGCCTTTGCCACCCGCCTGTGCTATGGGGTGATGCAGAACCGGATGCTGCTGGACTACTACATCGGCTGCTGGTGCGCCCAGAAGCCGGAGCGGCTGGAGCCAGTGATCCGCAGCATCCTGCGCATCGGCGGCTATCAGATATTGTTTATGGACCGGGTGCCCCACCGGGCCGCCGTCAACGAGGCGGTGGAGATGACCCGCCGCCACGGGCGGCCCAAGGCCGCCGGTATGGTCAACGCCGTGCTGCGGCGGTTTGTGGAGCACTGGATGGATATGCCGGACCTGCCCAAGGGGTCCACGGCGGACTATCTCTCCCTGCGGTACAGCCATCCCAAGTGGCTGGTGCTGCGGCTGCTGGACCTGATCGGCCCCGACGAGACCCAGGAGTTCCTGCGGCTGGACAACGACGCCGTTCCCACCTGCATCCAGGTGAACCCGCTGAAAACCACGGCGGAGGACCTGGAGCGGGAGCTGCGGGGCGACGGCGTCACCGTGGAGCCCCACCCCTGGCTGGAGGGCTGCCTGGAGATCACCGGCACCGGGGATCTGCGCAGCCTGCCCGCCTTCCGGGAGGGACGGTTCCTGGTCCAGGACGCGGCGGCCCGTCTGGCCGCTATGGCGGCCTCCGCCGCCCCGGGGGACCGGGTGCTGGACGTGTGCGCCGCACCGGGAGGGAAATCCTTCTCCATGGCCATGGACATGGGCGACCGGGGGCAGATTCTGTCCTGCGACGTCCACCCCTACAAGGTGAAGCTCATCGAAAGCGGCGCACAGCGCCTGGGACTGACCTGCATCCGCGCGGCTGCTGCCGACGCCCGGGAGAAGCACGCCGCCTGGGAGGGGCAGGCCGATGTGGTCATGGCCGACGTGCCCTGTTCGGGGCTGGGGATCATCCGGAAAAAGCCGGATATCCGCTATAAGAACCCCAAGGAGCTGGCCCAGCTGCCGCTGGTGCAGCGGGCCATCCTGGAAAACGCCTCCGGCTATGTGCGCCCCGGCGGCACGCTGGTGTATTCCACCTGCACGGTGCTGCCGGAGGAGAACGAGGACGTCACCGGAGATTTCCTGGACAAGCACCCGGAATTTGAGCCGGTGCGGACGGCGTTTCCCCTGCCGGTGGGCCCCTGCCCGGGGCAGGTGACCCTGTGGCCCCAGCGCCACGGCACCGACGGGTTTTATATCTGCCGGATGCGCAGAAAGGACTGAGCAAATTGACGGACATGCGATGCATGACGGAGGAGGAGATCACCCGGGTGCTGGCGGACATGGGCCAGCCCGCCTTCCGGGGCAAACAGGTGTTCACCTGGCTGCACCGGGGGGTGCGCTCCTTTGACGAAATGAGCAATCTATCCAAACCCCTGCGCCAGCAGCTGGCCCAGGCATACACCATCTCCGTGCCCACCGTGGCCCGGAAGCAGGAATCCCGGCTGGACGGCACCATAAAATACCTGTGGGAGCTGCCGGACGGCAACTGCATCGAAACGGTGCTGATGCAGTATCACCACGGCAATACCGTGTGCATCTCCTCCCAGGTGGGCTGCCGCATGGGCTGCGCCTTCTGCGCCAGCACCGTGGCCGGAAAGGTCCGGGACCTGACCGCCGGGGAGATGCTGGACCAGGTGCTGTTTACCCAGCTGGATTCCGGCCGGGAGATCTCCAATATCGTGCTGATGGGTATTGGAGAGCCCCTGGACAACCGGGACAACGTGCTGCGCTTTCTGCGGCTGGTGAACCATCCCGACGGGCTGAACATCGGCATGCGCCATATCAGCCTGTCCACCTGCGGCGTGGTGCCGGGGATCGACGCCCTGGCGGAGGAGGATCTGCAGCTGACGCTGTCGGTGTCCCTCCACGCGCCGGACAGCGAGACCCGGTCCCGGATCATGCCGGTGAACCGGGCCTGGGACGTGGAGGAGCTGTTTGCCGCCTGCCACCGGTATTTCCGTCGGACCGGGCGGCGCATATCCTTTGAATACGCCATGATCGACGGGGTCAACGACCACGACTGGCAGGCGGACCTGATCGCCCGGCGCATCGCCGGTATGCCGGGCCATGTGAACCTGATCCCCCTCAACAACGTGGTGGAAAGCCCCTTCAAGCCCAGCCGCCGCATTGCGGCCTTCCAGAAGCGGCTGGAGTCCCACGGCATCACCGCCACCGTGCGGCGGAGTCTGGGCGGGGATATCGACGCCTCCTGCGGCCAACTGCGCCGCCGCGCCATGGAGGAGAGAAAGGGGGAGGACCCTGAATGAAGCATTGGGAGATCACCGACACCGGCCTGATACGTCATGAGAATCAGGACGCCTTCGGCTTTGCCCAGCTGCCCGGCGGCTATGCGGTGGCCGTGGTGTGCGACGGCATGGGCGGCGTGGCCGGGGGCAGCATCGCCAGCACCGTGGCGGTGGAGACCTTTATCCGCACCCTGACGGAGACGGGGCACTCCGGCCACATGGACCGGGCGGTGCAGGAGGCCGTCACGGCGGCCAACGCCGCCATACGCCAGCGGGCCGCCGGTCATCCGGAGCTGAAAAGCATGGGCACCACCCTGGTGTCCGCCCTGGTGAAAGGGGGACAAGGTCCTCATCAGCAACGTAGGCGACAGCCGGGCCTATCTGGCCGGAGCCGATGGCCTGCGCCAGATCAGCCGGGACCACTCCCTGGTGGAGGACATGGTGGAAAAGGGGGATCTGACCCCGGGCCAGGCCCGCAGCCACCCCCGCCGCAACCTGATCACCCGGGCCTTGGGCCCAGACCCCGCCGTGGAGGCAGACGGCTTCCCCCTGCAGTGGAAGCCCGGGGATTTCCTGCTGCTGTGCTCCGACGGCCTGGTGAACACCGTCACGGACCAGGAAATTATGTTTGAAATTCTGCATAACGGACAGCCGGAGGACTGCTTGCAGCGGCTGATGGCCATTTCCAAGCAGCGGGGCGCGCCGGACAACGTGACGGCCATCCTGCTGATGAACGACTGAAGGAGGAATTGACGATATGGATCCTTACATTGGTAAAATGCTGGATAATCGCTACGAAATACTGGAGCTGATCGGCAGGGAGGCATGGCCAACGTCTACAAGGCTAAGTGTCACCGGCTGGACCGGCTGGTAGCGGTGAAAATCCTGCACAGCGACCTGGCCCAGAACGCCGACTTCCGCCGCCGGTTCATGGATGAGTCCCGGGCCGTGGCCCAGCTGTCCCACCCCAACATCGTGTCGGTATACGACGTGTCGTGCAGCGATGACGTGGACTACATCGTCATGGAGCTGATCGACGGCGTGACCCTGAAGCAGTATATGGAGCGCCGGGGCCAGATGGACTGGCGGGAGGCGCTGCACTTCATCACCCAGATCATGTGGGGCCTGAGCCATGCCCACAGCCGGGGCGTGATCCATCGGGACATCAAGCCCCAGAACATCATGGTCCTGCGGGACGGCAGCGTCCGGGTGGCCGACTTCGGCATCGCCTGCCTGGCGGACCAGGGGCAGACCCTGACCCAGGAGACCCTGGGCTCCGTGCACTATATCTCGCCGGAGCAGGCCCGGGGCGACCGGGTGGACGCCCGGTCCGACATCTATTCCGCCGGCGTGGTGCTGTATGAGATGCTCACCGGCAAGCTGCCCTTCCAGGGGGACTCCGCCGTGTCCGTGGCCATCCAGCACCTGAGCGCCGTGCCCAAGACCCCCCGGGAGCTGAATCCTGATATCCCCGAGGCCCTGGAGCTGATCTGCATGAAGGCCATGTGCCCGGACATCTCCAAGCGCTACCAGACCGCCGACGCCATGCTGGACGATCTGGAGAAATTCCGCAAGGACCCCGCCGTGGACATGGACTATATCCGGGAGGACCTGAAGGCCGCCGTGGTGTGCCAGGAGCCTACCCAGCCCCTGCCCACCAACCAGGTGGCGGCGGTGAGCCGGGCCAACAGCGCCGTGGCCCAGGAAGAGGAGGACAAGAAGCACAGCCGCAAGGTGGTGGGCCTGGTCATCGGCGGGTTCGCCCTGGCCCTGGTGCTGATTTTCGTGGTGTTCAAGCTGGTGGCCGGCGGCTTTGACGCCGGCAATGGCACGGCGTCCCACCAGGTGCCGGACCTTCTGGGCAAGACCCTGGAGGAGGCCGAGGCCCTGCCCGAGGTGAAGGACATCTTCCGCATCGAGGTGCTGGGCACCAAGCCCAGCGACAAGTATGAGCCCGGCCAGATCGTGGAGCAGGACCCCGTCAGCGGCCGCAGCCGCAAGAACAACCTGGTCATCAAGGTCTATCTCTGCGCCCAGGAGGACGATACGCTGATGCCCACCGTGGTGGGCATGGAGTTCCTGATGGCCAAGACGGAGCTGGGCAACCTGCATCTGGACCTGGATGTCCAGCGGGCGGAGGCCTATTCCCCCGACGTGCCGGAGGGCCAGGTGATGCAGAGCTCTCCCGCCGCCGGTGAGCCTCTGAACAAGGGCGACACCGTGGTGCTGACCGTCAGCAAGGGGCCGGAGACCAAGCCTCTCACCGTGCCCAATTTCGTGACCATGCACATTGACGACGCCGCCCAGCAGGCGGAGGCCCTGGGCCTGACCGTGGGCGAGCATCAGTATGAGTTCAGCGATAAGCCCGAGGGCACCGTCATCGGCCAGAGCATCCAGCAGGGCACCGAGGTGCAGTCCGGCACGGAGATTGTGTTCACCGTCAGCAAGGGCGCCAGCTCCGCTGAGCGGGTGGTGGTGTTCGACATCCCCGAGCAGTACCGCAGCGACAGCAATATGAAGATCGAGGTCATGCAGGACGGCAGCATCATCCACTCCACCTATGTGGACGGCGGCACCGCCTCCTTTACCTACACCTTCCACGGCAGCGCCGGTTCCACCTCCACCATCAAGCTTTATATCAACGGAACCGAGGCCGTGGCCCAGGAGATCACATTTTGATCCGGGGACGCATTGAAAAGGCTCTCAGCGGGTTTTACTATGTGAACACCGGGGCGGAGACCCTGCAATGCCGGGCCCGGGGCAAGTTCCGCCGGGAGGGGCTGTCTCCCCTGGTGGGGGACTGGGTCCAGGTCCGGGAGCTGGGCGGCGGCGAGGGTTTTGTGGAGGCGGTGGAGCCCCGCCGCAACGCCTTCGACCGCCCGGCGGCGGCCAACATCGACCAGCTGGTGATCATCGCCTCCGCCGCCCTGCCGGTGACGGACCCGTATCTCATCGACCGCATCAGTGCCATCGCCGTCCTGAAGGGCTGCCAGGTGCTGCTGTGCCTGAATAAGTGTGACCTGGACCCGGCGGAGGAGCTGTACGGCATTTATCAGGGCTCTGCTATCCGGGTG
>VOFE01001149.1_pt1 | contig 18001 bp, 24 predicted proteins | sample 5384071 | NCBI WGS metagenome assembly VOFE01 (sample SAMN12384724, study PRJNA508395) | human gut metagenome | isolation source: healthy gut D | host: Homo sapiens
CGTGGTAACTTTCGCCACCACCACCGGGGCCATGGCCATGGAGCGGGCCTGCCAGGCGGCGGGGCTGCCGGGGCGGCTGATCCCGGTGCCCCGGAGCATCACCGCCGGCTGCGGGATGTGCTGGTCTGCGCCGCCGTCGGCCCGGGCGGATCTGGAGGCCCGTGATCCGGGAAAGACTGGACGGCCCGGTACGTCCTGCTGTGAGGAGGAGAGAGCATGTCGGCAAATTGCGAGGAGTGTGTCTACTACGACTACGACGAGGAACTGGCGGCTTACGTCTGCGAAGCGGACCTGGACGAGGACGAAATGGAGCGGTTTCTCCGTGGCGGCTACACGGGACTGTCCCCTTCTACCGGCCCGGCGACGATTACCGCACGGCCAGACGGCAGTGAGCACGACGAACCATGACAAAACAGCGCCTGGACATCGTATCTGTCCAAGGCGTCGTTTGCATATATACGATGGCTCACTGGGCGGAGAGCCAGTCTACGTATTCCCTCCAGGCACAGGTCAAGCTCCGTCATCTCCCGGGCGGCTTCCCGGCCCACATAGCGGTAGTGCCAGGGCTCATAGATAATGCCTGTGATCTCGCTTTTGGCGTTGGGATAGCGCAGGACAAAACCGTACTCCCAGCAGTGCTCCATCAGCCACTGCTGGACCGCGGTGTCCTCCTGCCCTGGTCCAAAATCTGATAGGAGGCGTCTACAATGTCCACGGCCAGGCCCGTCTGGTGCTCACTGGTGCCCGGCACGGCTACCACAGTTCCAGCCTCCGTGACGGCGTTTTCGTATGAATATCCCTCTTCTATCAAACGCTGGAGCTTGTTTCGTACAGCTCCTGCTGCTTGGCCTGTGTCCGGTAGGACGAGCAGATCACCGGGTCAATCCCGCCGCCCGGCAGTCGTCCATCATCTCCTGCAGATCCGGGTATGCTCTGGAATCCACCGAGTGGCCATACTTCAGTTTTTGTCCGTTCAAACGTGTATCCATCGGGCAAAGGGTTCCAGCGGTTCACCAGCAGGATCTGCCAGTCATCCGGAGTAACGGCGCCGGACTGGGGGCCGGATTCAGCTCGACCGGCGGCAGGGCATCGGGTTCCTGCAGCGAAGACCCGGGTGCTTTGCTCCGTCAGTTGTTCCGCAGGCTCCAACGCAGACATGGGGGCGGAAAAGGATCTCACTGTGCGTATAGTCAAAACCACGGCAGACAATACCAGACACATGCAGAAAAGCTTCAAAGGCCAGCGCAGTCTGCGGGAGCGCTTTCTACGCCGCCCTTTTGAGCGTATTCCCCGATATAGCGGCGATTGTTCAAAAGGTGCTGAATGCTGTTGTAGGTCATTTTCTGGCCCCGTGTATTCTTCACGCCCTTCTCGTTGAGCCAATCCCGGATGGCTGTCATGGTAGCCCCCTCGTCGTAACGCTGGAATGCTTCCCGGACAAAGGGAGCGGTAAGCGGGTCAAGCTGGAAGTACTGGTCGCTGTCGATCTGGTAGCCGATGGGCAGGGTGCCGCCGTTATACTTGGATTTCAAGGCGTTCTCCGTCATGCCCCGGACTACCTTTTCGGACAGATCGGCGGAGTAGTATTCAGCGTATCCTTCCAAGACGCTTTCCAGAATGATACCCTCGGCCCCGTCTGAAATGACCTCGGTAGCAGACACCACCTTGACCCCGTTCTTTTTCAGAGCGGCCTTGTAGCGGGCACTGTCGTAGCGGTTGCGGGCAAACCTGTCCAGCTTCCAAACGATAATCATATCGAACAGGCGCTTGCCGCTGTCCACGGCTTGGCCCTGCTCGTATCGGTTGATACTGGACTGCTGTGTGCCGAGTATCCCGGCAAGTTTCGTCTGGGACAGACGGACACCCCACGGAGGGCTTTTAGGCGTTCACCAATCATTTCTTTCATTCTGCGGGCCTCCTTTTTTCTGTTGATATAAGACTATCGCAAATAAGCATATTAGTCAACTCCTTATTTTGTTTCCTCGTAAATCCCAGTATTGAACGGGGTGTCAGCCAGCCTGCGGCTGACACCTTGACCTTCGAAAAGCCCAGGCCCCTCCCTGTCAATGGCGGCACATGGGCCCGTTTATCTTGACCATTGACAGGGGGGGGGGCTGGGCTACTGGCAAAAAGGCAGGGCAACGCAAGATATAGAATTATTTACAAAATATTCATCAATATATGGAATAGGTATGGTAATATATCGTTGCCCTTCCATAAATGAAACATGAAAAACCAAGAAGCAAAGTAAGCCGCCGTTTTCAGCGGCACACAAGGAGGAACCCCGGACGGTATTTAAGATACCGCCCACATGTGACGGGCATGGGAAAGCGGTTGCTGTACGCTGTCCCGGCAAGTGCCCCAGGATTGAAACGGGGAATACGGCTCCATTTCCGTATTCCAATGTAACATTGAATTATCGTGAGCGGGCTTTGCGCGCCGGAGGTGGATAGTAAACACTATTATTCACCCAAGGCGTATTTCACGATAAGGAGGTGGCCGCTATGGTAAGTAGTCTTTTCCTGTTACGGCGATACCATAGACCCCAGCGACACGACCCCAGGCGCACCACCTCCGGCGGCAAACCCATCTAAACCGAAATCTGTAATCCGAGGATACAGCTTTGGCAGTTCAGACGCCAAAGCAAGGCCCGGATTATAGACTTGAATTGTCCAAGCTGGTGAACGGATATTTAGCCGTGCTGGAATGGAGTCCCGCACGGCTGGCGAAATGTCCGGGCAGTCCAAAGCGACCATCAGCAGAATAACGAGTTACGACACAGAAAGGAACCCTACTACCGGCCGGAGTTAAGGACGATACAGGCCATTGCCCAGGCGCTGGAACTCACATTAGAGCAGCGGCGGGAGCTGTTTTATACAGCGTTCCCGGAGTTCTATGTGTGGGACGAGGCGGCGGAGCATGGCTACACCGTAGACGAAACCAACGACCTGCTGCACGGCAGGGGCCTCCCCCTTCTGACATCTGACAAGTGAATGACCGATTAAAAGCCGACGCCCTATACAGCACAGGGGCGTCGGTTTTTTGCGCCCTTTCAAGTGTTTCACGCATGAAACGACATTTCGCTTTTTCCCTGGTATGATGGGGACAACACAAGGACTTGTGATTTCAAAAGGGTGGGGCAAAGGCCACGCACCGCCCGGAAAGGAGAACCTATGAAGATCACCGACCTTATCATTGACCCCCGGAGCCTTGGGAGCAAGCTGTGGCTGGTGGAGGTGTCCCCGGCCTATGAGTATCGTGAAAACCGCAAAACTGATACCGTCCTCGGCTACCGCTATACGGTGGCCTTGCCGGAAAAGGGCCTGACAAAATCAATGTGCGCATTGACGGGGATAAGCTCATGGATGCCCCGGACGGCTATGCGGAGGTGCGCTTGACGGCCTGGAGGTATTCATCTATTGGAGCCAGGGGCAGCCCCAGGTGGGGGCCAGGGCCACGGGTATCCATTTGGTGAACCCTAAGATTCCTGATGCGCTGGCGGCGCTGGGAGGCCAGCCGGGGGAAAAGACAATTCCCCTCAAGGGAAGTGTCCCCCGGCGGCAGCGCCAGCGCCGCCTTTCCCATAAGGGGGCAGTATTACCCCTTATGGGAAACATGTAGCATGTAGCAAAACAAGGAGGCTGACTATGGGAAACAATTCCCAATCCCGCAAGTGGTCACTGGTCATTAACAACCCGTTGAGGCCGGATTAGACCACACCGCTATCTCCGAAAAGCTGCACCTGTTTTCGCCCGACTATTACTGCATGGCCGACGAGATAGCGACAACGGGGACATATCACACGCATGTTTTCTTCTACGCTCCATCGCCGTCACGCTTTTCTACCGTCAAAAAGCGTTTCCCCATAGCCCATATTGAAAAGGCATACGGGTCGGTGCAGGAAAACCGCTCTTATCTGCGGAAGGATGGCCGATGGGCGGATACGGACAAGGCGGAAACCTCGGTGCCTGGGACTTTCGAGGAATGGGGCGAGGTCCCGCCGGAACGGGCGGAGAAACACCCGGAGATGTTCCGTCTCGTCCAGAATATCCGGGACGGCATGACCACCACGGAAATCATTGACGATAACCCGGCTATGGCCTTTCGTGTCCGTGACATTGACCTGCTCCGGCAGACTTTGACGGCGGAGAAGTACGCCGTGGAAAACAGGCCCCTGGAAGTATCCTACCTCTACGGGGCCAGCGGGGCGGGCAAGACAAGGAGCATTTACGAGGCCCACGACCCCCGGAGCATTTACCGGGTGACAAACTACCGGGCGGCAAAAGGCATTTCCTTTGACGGCTACCACGGGCAGGAGGTGCTTGTGTTCGAGGAGTTCAGCGGGCAAGTCCCCATTGAAGATATGCTGAACTATCTGGACATTTACCCCCTGTCCCTCCCCGCCCGGTACAATGACAAAACGGCCTGTTATACCACGGTCTATATCACCTCTAACCTTCCGCTGGAAAAGCAGTACCGGGGCGAACAGTGGGACAGGCCGGAAACCTGGCGGGCGTTCCTCCGCCGTATCCATAACATCATTGAGTTTTACCGGACGGAACCACCGTCAGAAGAAGAAAGGGGCTGGCCCTGTGACCAGAAACGATAAAGACACCATCACCAGGCGGACGGAAAACCGCCACTTGCTTCGGCGCATGAAAAGAGGGCTGGAATCGGCCAGGACACTCCCCACAAGCGGGTGCTGCTGGCGGCCTATCTTGATCGGGCGCTGTGCTGGTCTGGCTGTTCCGGGGACACCTGTTCGGCCTGGACGCCTACGGTATGTTTTCCCCGTCCTGAACGCCTAGACCTGTTAGTGCCTCTCTACGCCGTGGGCGGCCTCCCTGGCCGTCCTGGTGCTTCTGGGGAACACCCTGGGGCGGCAAAGGGCGGCAAGGGAGGGCTTGCAGAAAGTGGGGCCTTGTCAACCATGGGGAGGCCCCTATCCTCCTGTGCAAGCAGCTGGGACAAGGACACGCCCCGGCTGACGCTCTGGGAGTTCGACCCCTGCGGCATACCCCTGGGAGAGTGGGAGGACAAGCGGGCCAGAATTGAAACGGCCCTGAATATCACCATAGCGAAAAATGACATGGGCGGAGGGGCGGAAAATCATCTGTGTCTATGCCGTCCCCGCCGAGAGCGATTTTCTGGCCCTTGCTCCCCTGGAAAGACAAATATCTGTCCCCGGACAGCTTTGTGTTGGTGCTGGGGAAAGCCTGACGGGGCCTGTGACGGTGAACCTCGCCAACATCCCCCATATCCTGCTGGGCGGCTCCACGGGCAAGCGGAAAGAGCGTACTGCTGAAGCTGCTGCTTATGCAGGCGGTGGAAAAGGGGGCGGAGGTCTACATAGCGGACTTCAAGGCGGCGTAGACTTCCCCAGGGTTTGGCGGCAGAAATGCCACATGTGTTTCCGGGAGGATGAATTGCTCCATACCTTAGACCAACTCACGGCGGTTTTGGAGTGCCGCAAAAAGCGGCTGGAAGAAACGGAGTGCAAAGACCTGGACACCTACAACGAGGCCACGGGGGAGGGACTTCCCGGCTGGTGTTCGCCTGTGACGAGGTGGCGGAGATGTTGGACAAGACCGGAGCTGATAACGAACGGAAGAAGCTGCTGGCACAAATTGAAAACAAGCTGTCCACCATCGCACGGCAGGGGCGGGCGTTCGGCATCCACCTTATTCTCGCCACGCAGAGGCCGGATGCAACGATCATCCCCGGCCAGATACGCAACAACATGGACTTCCGTGTTTGCGGTAGGGCAGACAGTGTGCTTTCGCAAATCATTCTCGACAACACCAGCGCCGCCGAGCAGATACCAAAAGACGCACGGGGGCCGTTTCATAACGGGAGATGGAACAGTATTCCAAGGCTATCTGTTTGACGAGGAACGGTTCTAACGGGGTGATTCCATGCCACGCAAGAAGAAACCCAACGACTATGGAACCGGGATACCCTACCATGAGGTAGAGGCTCTGGCCCGCATCCTGCTCCCGGAGATACAGGCGTTTTTCGAGAGCGAGGAGGGGCAGGGGAATACGCCGAGTGGAAAGCAAGGCACCAGGCCGAACAAGAGAACAAGACATAACAAAGGCGGGAACATCTATAACGATGCTCCCGCCCTTGCAGTTCTTACTGTAATATGCTAACATAATAATAAAGTACGGAACTTTTTTCCCGCTTTTTTTTCGTCTATATAAGTAAACGCAAAGTAAGGAGGGATATCCGTGAAAAAAGTATACTGCTTTGTTTGCCGCCTTAACGCTTGTTTTAGCATTAGCGGGATGCGGTGCGGAAACACAAACACCAATGCCAGGCCAAAGCGAACAAGAGGAATTCACCCAAAACAGTACAGAGAACGTAAACGAGACAGACGGCATGACACTTCTTGACAGTGTTTTTGACACGCTTTCCGAGGGAACGGATGTGACCATCACCCTTGAACAAGAGGGCGTTCGACAAAGCTATCCGAACACGCTGGACACATATTGGGCCATGCGGATGCCCACAAGCGAGAATTTTAATTGGTGCGGGATCACAAAAGAGGATTATTCCGCAGCATCTTCTGAAGGTGATGGTAAGCAGAATAGGCTATCCCTTTCGGGAAGCAAGGATGGGGGAGCAGTGGTCCCTCACGGTGGAGGACGATTCAAATTACGCCGTCTTAACCTATGGGGATGAAGCATACTATTTTGTCGGCGCCAAGGAGTACGCCTATGATTCCGATTGGAGCGCGGCTATGGCGCTTCGCTCCTTCTACGATACGATGGAATATAAGGCACTTGGCGGAAGCTACGATACCGACCCAAAGATTGTCATCCCCGATGAAGGACAGGATTATTTGGCAGCGGCACAAGCAGGGTATCAGCAGCAGGAGGAAGTCCATCTGAAGGTATCCAAAGGCAGCAAATTTTTTGTTTTTCTTTCGTTAAATGTAATGTGATGCCCGCAGAAGATCAGACAGAGCATTTTAGAAAGAGGGCTTGATCGACGAGAATACCTGGGCGATTTACGCGAGTACGATTTTCGTACCGGAAAATGAGCGTGCCTATCAGAATTCCATGGCGGGAAACACCGAAGAGTATTCCGGAAACGACGCGGATGTACCGACAGGCGCGTTGGGGTATGGCCGTGTGGGATATGTCACGCGATCCGCGGATGGCTGGCATGTTAATATTGCCGGAACCGGCTGGTAAACAAGAAACGGCGCAAGCGGAATAAATCCGCTTGCGCCGTTTGTCAGAGCACATTCTCAATAGAAATGATAAATCCGAACACATTACCAGCTGGATAATGTAGTTCGGATTATCATTGTTTGGTCCGAGTGGCGAGACTTGAACTCACGGCCTCTTGACCCCCAGTCAAGCGCGCTACCAACTGCGCCACACCCGGAAATGTGCTGCTCGAAGTCAGCTCAGTTATAATAGCATACTGTTTCTGGAAATGCAACCCCTAAAATGAAAAAAATTAAAAAATAAAAATGGGAGCAGATTGTTGACAAATCGCCAATCGATATAGTATAATAATCAGGCGTCCGACGGATGGCGCCTTTCCATGATGGAGAGATGTCCGAGCGGTTGAAGGAACCGGTCTTGAAAACCGGCGACGCGCAAGCGTCCGTGGGTTCGAATCCCACTCTCTCCGCCACATCTTTAATCAGTGAATATCGTATCTGCAGAAGTACCCAAGAGGCCGAAGGGGCTCCCCTGCTAAGGGAGTAGGGTGTCTAAAAAACGCCGCGAGGGTTCAAATCCCTCCTTCTGCGCCACACGCCGCAAGCACAGAATGCTTGCGGCGTGTTTTTTCTGTCATTTACAAGATCAGCAGCAGGCCCAGGGCCACCAGCAGCTCTTCATCCGCGCCCTCCCGGAAGAGGAAGAAGAGGATGGCCAACAGCAGCAGGTCCCCGGAATCCACACTGCTCAGGTGAAACTGGTCCAGCAGATGCCGGAGCAGGCTGCTGGGGCTGTCCGGCCCATTCTCGCCGGAGGGAGGATCAGGGCGGGCGGGGGGCGCTGTCCCAATGGGGAGGCTGCTGCCCGCCGCCGGATGGCGGGTGTTCCGGCTGACCGGAAGGGAGGTGCCGCCCTGTGTATGCCGGGGCTCCTCCTCCGGGATACGGGTGTAGGTGCCCTGGTCGTTGCGGATGTAGCGGTTATACATGTCTCACCCCTCCCATCCAGCCAGAAATTTCCGGCCCAGGTGGAACAGGCGCGCCAGCTGGAGAGCCCGTTCCACCTTCTCCTGCCGCTCCGGCTTGAGATAGGGCCGCAGTGCGTACAGCAGCTGCCGGGCGTTGGAGTCCCGTGCTCCTCCCAGCTCCTGGATCAGGGGCAGGAACCGCAGGAGCAGCTGCGGATCCAGCCCACCGGCCAGGGCGGAGAGGATCGCCGCCGGATGGCGGCGGAGTCTGCGGCCGCTGGCCCCAGCCGGGAGAAGAACCGCCCGGCTGGGACGGGGGGGGGGCGGCGCATTGGCGGCGTTGTTTCCTCCGGTCCCACCGGAGAGAGACTGGGCCAGTTGCATGATCTGTGCCATGGCGTCCGGGTTGGAGAGAATGCTGTTCAGTTTATCGTCGAATTCCGCCACCGCCGGTCCGCCCCCTTTCTGTACTTGCCGTTACCGGCCGTTCATGGTCTTGTTGATGCGGTCGATCAAAGCTGCGCCGTCCGGGCTCTGCATCAGCTGGTTCACCATGCGGACCATCTCCGCCGGGTTGCCCTTGGCGGCGGACTGGGCCGCCCGCTGGAGAGATGCTCCACGGTCTCCCCCGGAGAGCATCTGCATCAGCGCCTGCCCGTCCCGGGACTGCATCAGCGCCTGGAGCATGGCGGGGTTGCTTTTCAGCTGTTGGATCATACGGGCCGTCTGTTCGTCCATAGTGCCTCCTTGTGCCGTCTGTCGGATGGATTTCATCTCAGTATATGAGGGAAGACAAAAAAAACGTGCCTGCGCATTGCGCAGACACGTGAAGTTCCAGAGTGATTCAATGCTGTCAGCCCCGTCTGGCGGCTTTGGCGGTGTCGCAGTCCTTTGCCAGGGGGGCCCTAGCACTTGGGGGAGAGGGCGGTGCAGGTATCCCGGCAGAAGCGCACCATCCGGTGGCAGAAGTTGTTGGACTCCTTGGGAGGGATCCGCTCCGCAGCTGCCGCTCCACCTGAAGGGGGATCTTTGGAGCCGTCGGTGATCCCCAGCCGTCCCGTGATCCGGATGCAGTGGGTGTCGCAGACGTAGCCCGCCTGGCCGTACACGTCCCCCAGGATCAGGTTGGCGGTTTTGCGGCCCACGCCGGGAAGGCCGGTCAGTTCTTCCATGGTGCCGGGGACTCTGCCGCCGTATTCATTCACCAGCTTCTGGGCACAGGCCACGATGTCCCGGGCCTTGCCGTTGCATAAAAGCCGCAGGAGTGGATGTATTCTCCACCTCCGCCGGATCCGCCTCGGCAAAACTTTCCAGGGTAGGGAAGCGGGCGTACAGCGCCGGGGTCACCTTGTTCACCCGCTCGTCTGTGCACTGGGCGGACAGGCGCACCGCAAACAGCAACTCGTAGTCCTTTTTATATTGTAAGGAGCACAGCCCGTCCGGGTAAATGCCCTTCAGTGTCTCAATGATGCGGTTCACCGCAGCCTTTGGATGTCATGTCGCTCACCTCGGGGACAGGATACCACAGATTTCGACAAAAAGCCAGAGAAAAATTGCCGCGTCCGGATGCCGGCGCATACGCCGGACGGGATACAACTTGACATTATTCCCCTGAAAGAGTAAAATCTCTTTATTATTCTATTGTGTGAGGAGAAGGAGAATATATGACTTTACATTGTTGCGATCAGCGCCTATCTGGTGCTGCTCACGATCTTCGGGCTGATCGTGGCCCGGAAGAAAGTCAAGACCTCGGATGACATGGTGACCGGCGGCCACCGGATCCCCTTCATCATCCTGGTGGGCACACTGCTGCTACCACTTGGTGCGGCGGCGGCGGAATCACCGGCTCCGCCAGCGTGGTGTACACCGGCGGCCCCTGGGTGGGCGCCATCACCTTTGCCGCGCCCCCATCGGCATTATCCTGCTGTATTTCATCGCGGGCAAGGTCCGCAAGTCCAATAAGGTCACGGTCCCGGAGATTATGGGCGCCCGTTACGGCAAGGCCGCCAGCATCATTTCCGCGGTGTGCGTCATGCTGGCCTATGTGGGCGTATTGGCCACCCAGCTGAAGGCTGCGGCGGACATCATCTGGTCCTGCTGTGCAGCTCCAGCGGTGTGGAGATCTCCCGTGGGCTGGCTTGACTTGTCATCTGCACCACGATTATTGTGGTCATCACAGTGGGCGGAGGACTGGTATCTGTGGCCTACTCCGACGCGATCAGCGCCCTGATCATGATCGGCGGCTTCTTCCTGGCGATTCCCTTCCTGATCGGCGTGGCCAACTCTCAGGGCGCCACTCTGCCTCCGGAAGATGACCATTACCGGCGGTATGTCCGGCTGGGAGCTGCTGGGCTACTTCCTGCCCTCCCTGGCCCTGATGCTGGGCGACCAGAACATGCTGCAGCGCTTCGCCTCCGCCAAAAACAGCGACAGAGGCCAAGAAGTCCAACATCGGCATGTTCATCGGCGAGATCCTGGTCATCATCAGCATTGTCCTGGTAGTCACCCAGGCAGCCAAGCTGTATCCCACGCTGGACGTTCCCTCCAACGTGATCTTCCAGGTGGCGGTGGACTACCTGCCTATGGCCTTCGGTGCGCTGGTGATGTGCGCCTGCATGGCGTTTATCGTCACCACGGCGGACAGCTATCTGCTCTCCTCTGCCACCAACCTGACCAACGACATCTATGTGAAGTACATCCGCAAGGATGCCACCGACAAGCAGAAGATGCTGGTCCTCCGGGGTACCATCATTGTGTTCAGCTTCATCGCTGTGGCGCTGACGCTGTATTTCCCCACCGTGCTCTCTCTGCAGATGACCGCCTACACCATGTACGGTGCGGCCATCACGCCGGCTATCCTGTTCGCGCTGTTCTCCAAGAAGGTGACGCCCGCCGGCGGCATGGCCGGTATCCTGGTGGGCGGTCTGGCAACGATCGTCTGGACGCTGATGGGCACGCCCTACGGCATCCAGTGCGCCATTGTGGCGGTGCCTGCCTCCGTGATTGCCATACTGATCGTCAGCGCCGTGACCCTGCAACGATCCCAAGCGGTCTCTGGAAGCCCTGTACCAGGACAACTGATTCCAGGCGGGGCAGAAGAGATGCTCTTCTGCCCCGTTTTTTCTGTGCGGTGACGCGCAAGGACTGAAAGGAAAGAGAGGAACCACCATGGAAGATCCCCGTATCCGCAAATTCGCCCAGTTCTGATCCGCAGCGCTGTGGGCCTGGAGAAGGGCGAGAAGATCCTGATTGAGCTCCACGGCAGTGAGACCGGATTGATGAAGGCCCTGGTCCAGGAAGCCTATGCTGTGGGCGGCAAGCCCTTTGTCCACATCTTCGACTACGCCGTAGAAGGTGCCCTGGTCCAGGGGGCCGACGCGGAGCACATGGAGGAGATCGCCTCCTATGAACTGGAGCGGATGAAGGATATGGACGCCTATATCGACATCCGGGCCACGCCCAACATCAGCGCATGGCACAATGTCAGTGACGAGGCTCAGCGCCGTTACCGCCAGTATTACTGGGGCCCCATCCACCTGGCCCAGCGGTGCAACCACACCAAGTGGTCCGTGCTGCGCTATCCAAACGACGCCATGGCCCAGCTGGCCGGCGTGTCCACGCGAAGAGTATGAGGACTTCTATTTCCGGGCCTGTCTGGTGGACTACGACAAGATGGGCCGGGCCATGCAGCCCCTCCAGGACCTGATGGCCAGGACCGACAAGGTCCGTATCGTCGCTCCCGGCACAGACATCTCCTTCTCCATCAAGGGCATCCCCAGCTTCGGGATGCACGGCAACCGGAACATCCCCGACGGTGAGATCTACACCTCGCCCGTGAAGAACTCCGTCAACGGGCACATCACCTACAACGTGCCGTCCCCTTATGACGGCTTCCTGTTCCGGGACGTGTATCTGGAGTTCCGGGACGGCAAGATCGTAAAGGCCACCAGCAACAACACCCCATATATGAATGAGATCCTGGATATTGATGAGGGCGCCCGGTACATCGGCGAGTTCGCCTTCGGTGTGAACCCGGAGATCAACCACCCCATCGGGGACATTCTGTTCGACGAGAAGATCGCCGGCAGCTTCCATCTGACGCCGGGCAACAGCTACGACAATGCCTCCAACGGCAATCATTCCGCCGTCCACTGGGACCTGATCCAGATCCAGACGCCGGAATACGGCGGGGGCGAGATCTGGTTCGATGACGTGCTGATCCGCAAGGACGGCCTCTTCGTGCTGGACGAATTGAAATGCCTGAATCCGGAGAATCTGCTCTCCAAGGAAGAATAAGGAGGAATCTAGAACATGGATACCGTTGTTGACCGCCTGATCCGCTACGCCAAGGTGTACAGCGAGTGACTACCACGCCGGCCGCACTGTCACCCCAGCACGGACCGCCAGTTCGACATGGCCGTCTGCTGGTAGAGGAGCTCCACGGCCTTGGCATCGAAAACGCCCGGTACGATGACAAGTGCTACGTCTACGCCACACTGGATGCCACGCCGGGGTGCGAACAGCTGCCCGCCATCGGCCTGATCGCCCACATGGACACCACCCCGGACATGACCGGCAAGGACGTGAAACCCCAGATCATCCACTACACCGGCGGGGACGTGGTGCTGAACCGGGAGCAGAACATCGTCATGGAGGCGGCCCAGTTCCCCGAGCTTCAAAAGTTTGTGGGGCAGGATCTGGTCTGCTCAGACGGGACCACCCTTCTGGGGGCGGATGACAAGGCGGGCATCGCCATCATCCTCCAGGCGGTGGAGGAGCTGCTGGCAGAGAAGGCTCCCCACGGCAAAATCTGCCTGGGCTTCACCCCGGACGAGGAGATCGGCATGGGCGCCAGCTTCTTCGATGTATCCGGCTTCGGCGCGGACTTTGCCTATACCCTGGACGGCGGCGATATCACCGACTATGAGTACGAGACCTTCAACGCCGCCAAGACCGTGGTGACCATCAACGGCTTCAGCATCCACCCGGGCACCTCCAAGGACAAGATGCGCAACGCCCTGTTGATCGCCATGGAGTACAACGCCCTGCTGCCGGCGCTGGAGACCCCCGCCCACACGGAGGGGTACGAGGGCTTCTTCCATCTGCAGGAGATGCACGGCAAGGCGGAGAAGGCCACGATGGAGTATATCGTCCGGGACCACGACATGAAGCGGTTCCAGGAGCGCAAGGCCATGATGGACAAGGCCGCGGAGCAGATCAACCGCCGCTGGGGCGACGGCACCGCGGTGGTGGACACCCACGACCAGTACTACAATATGTACGAGGTGCTGAAGGACCACATGGAGATTCTGGAGCTGGCAGAGTCCGCCATGAAGGCCGCCGGCATTGAGCACCCCACCCATTCTCCCATCCGGGGCGGCACTGACGGCAGTGTGCTGACCTACAAGGGCCTGCTGTGCCCCAACCTGCCCAGCGCGGGCCACAACGCCCACGGCCGGTACGAGTATGCGCCGGTAGAGTCCCTGAAAACCGGCGTCAAGACCGTAAAGGCTCTGGTCTCTCCGGAGCTGGTGGAGACCATTATCGGAAAAAAAGAGGGGTGACATCATGTATCAGGAGCGAATCAGCCGCGTACTGGCCGCCATGGAACGGATGGGCCTGGAGCAGATGCTCGTGTCCGATCCGGACAGCATCTGGTATCTGACAGGGTACGATGTGTTCCCGTTTGAACGGCTGTACGCCTTTTACCTGCGGAAGGACGGACAGCACAAGTTATTTCTGAACAAACTGTTCCCGGTGCCGGAGGCACCCTATGAGCAGGTGTGGTTCTCCGACACGGACGACTATCTCGCCATTCTGGCAAATGCCGTGGACGGGGAAAAGGACATGGGCGTGGACAAGGACTGGCCCGCCCGGTTTCTGCTGCCCCTGATGGCCCACAATCCCAGCTGCAAGTATGTGCTGGCCTCCGACTGCGTGGACGACGCCCGGGCCTGCAAGGACGCGGTGGAGCGGGACCTGATGCGGGAGGCCTCCCGCATCAACGACGTGGTGATGGAGCGGGCTGCCGCCTACATGAAAGAGGGCATGACCGAGCGGGAGGTGGCCGACTACATCGTGGCCCAGTACGCCGCCGAGGGCTGTGACTCCACTGCGTTCCTGCCCATCGTCTCATACGGCGCCCACGCTGCCGACCCCCATCATGAGGCGGACCAGACCCGCCTGAAGGCGGGAGACTGCATTGTCATCGATATGGGCTGCCGGAAAGACCGGTACTGCTCCGATATGACCCGCACCTTCTTCTGCAAGACTGCGGACCCCAAAGTACGCGGCCATCCACGACCTGGTGCGAGAGGCCAACGAGCTGGCGGAGTCCCTCCTGCGCCCCGGCGTCCCCCTGCGCGACCTGGACAAGGCCGCCCGGGACCATATCGCCGCGGCGGGCTACGGTGACTTCTTCAACCATCGTCTGGGCCACTTTATCGGCCAGACCGATCACGAAAAGGGCGATGTGAGCGCCGCCAACACCACCCTGGTAAAGCCGGGCATGATCTTCTCCATTGAGCCGGGCGTGTATCTGCCCGGCGAGTTCGGCGTCCGCGTGGAGGACCTGGTGCTGGTGACGGAGGACGGCTGCGAGATTTTGAACCACGTGGACAAGCACTGGAAGACCGTTGGCTGAGTTTACAGGCCGAAAGCCGGGAGGACGGACTGTCTTCCCGGCTTTTTGGCGTTTTCCCGGTGGAAATTTCCAATGGGCCATGCTATAATGAATGTTCCGAGATCAACAGGGAAGGGGTGCCGCCATGCAGCGGCCTCTTGCGGATGAGATCCGCCCCAAAACATTGGACGAGGTGGTGGGCCAGCGGCATCTGCTCTCCCCGGCGCCGTGCTCCGGCGGCTGATCGACAGCGGCACGGAGGCGAATATGGTGTTCTACGGCCCCTCCGGCACCGGCAAAACCACCATCGCCTCCATCATCGCCCGGCAGACCAATAAGACCCTCCACCGGCTCAACGCCACCACCGCATCCTTGCAGGACGTGAAGGACATCATTGCCGACGTGGGGACGCTGCTGGCCCCAGGGGGCATTCTGCTGTATCTGGACGAGATTCAGTACTTCAATAAAAGCAGCAGCAGAGCCTGCTGGAATTCATGGAGAACGGCTCTTTGACCCTCATCGCCTCCACCACGGAGAACCCGTACTTTTATGTGTACGGAGCCCTGCTGTCCCGCAGCACGGTGTTTGAGTTCAAGGCCGTGTCGCCGGAGGAGGTGGAACCCGCTGTCCTGCGGGCACTGAAGATCGAGCAGGACCGTTCGCCCCTGCCCCTGGACTGGGAGCAGGATGTGCCCCGGCAGATCGCCACCGCCTGCGGCGGCGACGTCCGCAAGGCCATCAATGCGGTGGAACTTCTGTGCCGGGCAGCCATGCCCAGAGAGGGGAAGCTGATGCTGACCCTGGACGACGTGGAGCAGGTGGCCCAGCGTCCGCCATGCGGTACGACAGGGTGGCGACGCCAGTACGACGCCGCCTCCGCCCTGATGAAGTCCCTCCGGGGCAGCGACCCGGACGCGGCGCTGCATTACCTGGCCCGCTTTTTGGAGGCAGGAGATCTGGTGACACCCTGCCGGCGGCTGCTGTGTTCCGCCAGCGAGGATGTCGGCATGGCGTACCCCAGGCGGTCTCCCATTGTGAAGGCATGTGTGGATACTGCCATGCAGCTGGGCCTGCCGGAGGCGCAGCTGCCCCTGGCGGAGGCGGCCATGCTGCTGGCCACGGCGCCCAAGTCCAACAGCGTGACAGCTGGTATCGGCAGGGCCTGGGCAGACGTGAGGGCAGGCCGCACCGGGGACGTGCCCCGGGAACTGCAGAACGTTCACGCGGACTCCGCCGGTATGGAGCGGGAGCAGGGCTACCTGTACCCCCACGACTTTCCCCGCCACTGGGTACAGCAGCAGTATCTGCCCGATGCCCTGAAGGGTGTCCATTACTACGAATACGGCGACAACAAGACGGAGCAGGCCGCCAAGCACTACTGGGACGAGATCAAGGGTCCTCAGCCGTGAACACCGTCTCCACGGCCGGCTTCTCATACCCGGCAGGGGAGTAGACCCACCGGTCCAGTACCCCGTCGGTGATCTGATAGCGCAGCGGCTCCGGCTCTGCCAAGGGCGGCAGACTTTTCGATCACCTGGAGCTTGATCTTCATCCGCTCCGGACGGATGGACTTGATGTAGACAGAGACGCCGTCCCCGGGCGCAGGTCCTCTCGGGCGTCTGCCAGGCCGGAGAGGTTGGGGGCCAGCTCGATGAAGCGCCGTACTCCTTCACGCTGCGGACCTCGCCCCGGACTGTCTCGCCGGGATGAAACCAGCTGGCATTCTCCATCCAGGTGCCCAGCAGCTCCCTTGTGGGTCATGGTGATCCGGCGCTTCTCCCGGTCTATGGACCGAACGGCGCCAGAATCTTCTGCCCGGGCCGGAACCGCTCCTTCGGATGGGAAATGCGGGAGACGGAGATGTGCTCGATGGGCAGCATAGCCACGATGCCGCAGCCGATATCCAAAAAGCGCCGAAGGACTCCAGATGCGTCACCACCGCAGTGACCACGGAGCCTGGGCGCAGGTGCTCCAGGAAGAAGTCCATGGCCCGCTCCTGAACGGCCCGGCGGGAGAGCAGTGCCGTGGGCGCGCCTCTTTTCATCGGCCCGGAGGGCCGTCACGAGAAAACAGGCGGGCTTTCCCACCCGGGAGAGGACGGCGATGTCCCGCTGGGCACCGCTGATCCAGGGGAGAGGACCTCCTCCCGGGGAATGCGGGCCTGGATGCCTCCCAGGGAGAGAAGCAGGTTGTGTCGGCATCACACCGGAGGACCCGATCCTCCAGCACCGTGTTCTGCTCCATGGCCTCCCGCAGGCTCTGGAGCGTGAAAAAGAGGGAGGGCGCAGGCCCTCCGGCGGATACAGCTTGTTTTCCGGCATATTGTAATCGCATCCTATCTGCCGCAACGGCGGCGTGTTGTTCCATACCGTTACTATATGCAGCCCGGGAGGCTGCTTTGACAAGGAGGCCAATATGGACCTGCATCTACATGATAAGGTGGAGATGAAAAAGCCCCATCCCTGTGGAAGTACACACTGGGAGATTCTTCGGGTGGGCATGGATATCAAGCTCAAGTGCCTGGGCGCCCGGCACCGATCATGCCGGTATTGCCACCCAGATTAAGGTCGAGGAAGAACTGCGCGTCAAGGAAGGCAAGACCCGCTATGACCTTGGCCGCGAAAAGTTCCTCGAGCGCGTCTGGGCGTGGAAGGAAAAGTACGGCAGCCGCATCGTCGAGCAGCAGCGAAAGCTCGGCGTCAGCTGCGACTGGTCGCGCAGCCGCTTCACCATGGACGAGGGCTGCTCCAAGGCCGTGCGCGAGGCGTTCTGCGAGATGTATGACAAGGGCCTTATTTACAAGGGCAGCCGCATCATCAACTGGTGCCCGCACTGCCTGACCGCACTCTCCGACGCGGAAGTCGAATACGTTGACAAGCCCGGCCATCTCTGGTATATCCGGTATCCGCTCTCCGACGGCTCCGGCGATATCGTCGTTGCCACGACCCGCCCGGAAACCATGATGGGCGACACCGGCGTGGCCGTCAACCCGAATGACGAAAAATTCAAGCATCTGATCGGCAAGACCTGCATTCTGCCCATCATGAACCGCGAGATTCCCATTGTGGGCGATGAATACTGCGAGATCGGCTTCGGTACCGGTGCGGTCAAAATGACCCCGGCGCACGACCCCAATGACTTTGAGGTTGGCCTGCGCCATAACCTTGATGTTATCCGCGTCATCGCCGACGACGGCCATATCAACGAAAACGGCGGCAAATACAACGGCATGGA
>VOFE01001167.1_pt1 | contig 18001 bp, 30 predicted proteins | sample 5384071 | NCBI WGS metagenome assembly VOFE01 (sample SAMN12384724, study PRJNA508395) | human gut metagenome | isolation source: healthy gut D | host: Homo sapiens
CTCCGATGCCCATTACGGAATTCATGTCGTGCGTGTTGATGATAGTGGTCATGTTGAATTCCACGGTGATGTCGTGAATCAGCCGTCTATCACCAGTGAGGTTTTGGGGTCGAGACCCGAGTTCGGTTCATCGCAGAACAGGTATTTGGGGTTGAGGGCGATGGCTCTTGCAATGGCTACACGCTTTTGCATACCGCCGCTGATTTCGTCTGGGAACTTCTTTTGCGCTTCGAGCAGGTTCACCCTGTCCAGACAAAACTGGGCGCGTTTTACCCGTTCGGCATAAGAGTCTTTGGAAAACATATCCAGCGGGAACATGACGTTTTCCAATACGGTCATGGAGTCGAACAGGGCTGCGCTTTGGAAAATCATTCCCATCTCGCGGCGGAGCATCTTCCATTCTTGTTTGTTCATCGTCACCAAGTCGCGTCCGTCATAAAGCACTTCGCCGCTGGTGGGACGGAACAATCCCACGATACATTTCATGAGTACGGTCTTTCCGGAACCGCTCTGTCCGATAATCAGGTTCGTCTTTCCATTCTCAAACACACTGTTGATGTCCTTCAGCACTTCTTTGTCCTCGAAAGACTTATATAGCGATTTAACTTCGATCATCAGGATAACAATTGAGTGAGTAAACACATCGGAAAACAGGATGAGCACACTGCTGCTCACCACAGAGTCTGTACTAGCTTTTCCCACTTCCACCGAACCGCCTTCGACCGTATAGCCGTAGAACGCCGATACGCTGGTGATGACGAAAGCGAAGAATATGGACTTGATGAATCCCATCCATACGTACCATTCGTTGAAGTCGTTGCAATCCCAACGTCAGGTCGTCTATCGTGATGACTTGCCCGATGACGGACGTGGCGTAGGCCCCTACGAATCCGGAGAAAATACTGAAACAGACCAGGAAGGGCATCATGGTCATCATGCCCAGCACCTTGGGCAGGATGAGGTAATCATGGAATTGACTCCCATGATTTCAAGGGCGTCGATTTGCTGTGTGACGCGCATGGTGCCGATTTCGGAGGCGATGTTGGAACCTGACCTTCCCGGCCAGAATCAGGCACATGATGGAAGATGAAAATTCCAGCAACATGATTTCGCGGGTGGTGTATCCCGTGACGAACTTAGGCATCCACGGGCTTTGGATGTTCAGCTTGATCTGGATGCAGATCACTGCGCCGATGAAGAAGGATATCAGGAGGACGATTCCGATGGAGTCTACGCCCAACTGGCTCATTTCCTTAATGTATTGTTTGAAAAACATCCGCATCCTTTCGGGGCGTGAGAAAGTGCGCCCCATCAGCATCAGATAACGGCCGAATGTAGCCAAACTTTGTTGAATAGCATGTCCAATTCTTTTTTAAATCACACAAAATTAATGAAAATCCGCTAAAAAAGAGGCGGCGGGCGGAAATAGTTTGTGCAAGGGGTTACTTTTTAATACAATTTTCGTATTTTTGTACGCAAATTTGTAGTTTATGGCAGAAGCTCTTTCTCAGGACAGTCAGAATACAGGGTTAGTGCTCCGTACGGAGGGCCTGGTGAAGACGTACGGTAAACGTACGGTGGTGAATCATGTGTCGTTCGACGTCAAGCAGGGAGAGATTGTGGGGCTTCGGGCCGAACGGGGCCGGAAAGACGACTTCTTTTTATATGACTACGGGATTGGTGGTGCCTAACGAGGGGCGTATTTTCATCGGCGATTTGGAAATCACGAAGTTTCCGGTCTACAAGCGTGCCCGTAACGGTATCGGTTATTTGGCGCAGGAGGCGTCGGTATTTCGTAAGATGACGGTGGAAGACAACATCGCTTCCGTGTTGGAGATGACGGGCAAGCCGAAAGAATACCAGAAGGAAAAGCTGGAAAGCCTGATTTCGGAATTCAGCCTGCAAAAGGTGCGCAAGAATTTGGGCGACCGGCTTTCGGGCGGCGAACGGAGACGGACGGAAATTGCGCGCTGTCTGGCCATCGATCCTAAGTTTATCATGCTCGACGAGCCCTTTTGCCGGCGTAGACCCTATTGCCGTTGAGGATATACAGTATATCGTGTGGAAGCTGAAAAAGCGCAATATAGGCGTGTTGATTACCGATCACAACGTGGAGGGAGACGCTTTGTATTACTGACCGTGCCTATTTGCTCTTCGAGGGACAGATACTTTTTCAAGGTTCTCCTCAGGAATTGTCTGAAAATGAGGTGGTACGTGCCAAATACTTGACGAACAGTTTCGTGCTGCGTTTGAAAGACTTCAGAAGATAGATGAAGAAAAAAGTGCGCAAGGACTTTGATTTATTAAAAGATAAAGGCTATCTTTGCACGCTTGTTGTGCAATACAAATTATAAATATAATAGTAATCATATATAAATAATTAGATTTCAAAATGAATATTTCATTAGAAAACATTGACAAAGTAAGCGCGGTGCTTACCATTAAGATGGAAAAGGCCGACTATGCCGACAGGGTAGAGAAGGCTTTGAAGGATTTCCGCAGAAAAGCAAGTATGCCGGGTTTCCGTCCGGGACAAGTGCCCATGGGACTGTTGAAAAACGTTTCGGCAAAGGACATTACGGCAGAGGAAGTAAACAAGTTGCTGGGTGAGAAACTGTATGCTTACATCAAGGAAAACAATCTGAATATTCTGGGCGAGCCGCTTCCGAGCGAAGACCGTCAGCAGGATATTGACTTCGATACGATGGAAGAGTTTTCGTTTGCTTTCGATTTGGCTTTGGCTCCCCGAGTTCAAGGCTGAACTGAGCGGTGAAGACACGGTAGATTATTATGACATCCAGGTGGACGACAAAATGATCGACGGCCAAGTGAAGATGTACACCCAGCGTGCGGGTAGCTATGAGCATGTGGACAGCTACGAGGCTAAGGACATGGTGAAGGGGTTGTTGGCCGAACTGGATGAGAACGGAAATACGAAAGAAGGTGGCGTACAGGTTGAAAATGCCGTTTTGTTGCCTGAATATATGAAGAACGACGAGCAGAAGGCCGTATTCAACGGTTGCAAGGTGAACGATGTATTGGTCTTCAATCCGAACAAGGCATACGATGGTCATGACGTGGAAATCGCTTCGTTGTTGAAAATCAAGAAGGAAGACGTGCCGGCTATGACTTCGGATTTCAGTTTCCAAGTGCAGGAGATTACACGTTTCAAGGAAGCTGAATTGAATCAGGGTTGTTTGACCAAGTCTTTGAGAAAGGTACGGTAACGAGCGAAGAAGCGTTCCGTAATAAAATCAAGGAGATTTTGGCAGAACAGTTTGTGGCAGACAGTGACTACAAGTTCATTTGGATGTACGTACTTACCTGACGAATAAGGTGGGCAAGTTGGAATATCCGATGCTTTCCTGAAACGTTTCATGCGTGTAAGCAATGCAGACAAGGGCGAGAAGTTCGTGGAAGAAAATTACGACAAGAGCATCGAAGAGCTGACTTGGCACCTGATTAAGGAGCAGTTGGTGAAGGCTTACGGTATCAAGGTCGAGAAAGAAGACTTGATTGCTACGGCCAAGAATATCACGAAGATTCAGTTTGCTCAGTACGGTATGATTAGCGTGCCGGAAGAGATGTTGGACAACTACGCCAATGAAATGCTGAAGAAGCAAGACCAGGTAGAGTCTTTGGTAAACCGCAGCGTGGAGAACAAGTTGTCGGCCGCATTGAAGAATGTCGTGAAGTTGAACCACAAAGAAATCAGCGTAGAGGATTTCAACAAGTTGTTCGCTTAATTCGAGGGGGCAGGTTTAATTTTGTGAAATAAGTAAAGGAAGGAAACCCCGAACATATTTTTCGTACATTTGCTCGAAAATGGCGGAAGATTGTTCGGGTGTTCCTTTTTCCGCATAAAAATAGTTTGACTATGGAAGATTTTAGAAAGTATGCAGTGAAGCATTTGGGCTTGAACAGCCAGGTGCTGAATGACGTAGTGAGCAGCGCAAAACCAATATCTCAATCCCTATATTCTGAAGAGCGTCAGTTGAACGTGACACAGATGGATGTGTTTTCCCGTTTGATGATGGATCGTATCATATTCTTGGGAACCCAGATAGATGATTACACGGCCAATACGTTGCAGGCTCAGTTGCTTTATTTGGATTCGGTGGATCCGGGAAAAAGATATTTCCATCTATATCAATTCGCCCGGCGGTTCGGTGTATGCCGGATTGGGTATTTATGATACGATGCAGTTTATCAGCAGTCCGTAGCTACGATTTGCACGGGCATGGCGGCGTCTATGGCAGCCGTACTGTTGGTGGCCGGAGCCGAAGGCAAGCGGTCGGCCTTGACCCACAGCCGTGTGATGATTCACCAACCGATGGGTGGGGCACAGGGACAGGCCTCGGATATCGAGATAACGGCGCGGGAGATTCAGAAATTGAAGAAAGAACTTTATACGATTATCGCAGAACATTCTCATACCGATTTCGACAAGGTGTGGGCTGATTCCGACCGTGATTATTGGATGACGGCGCAGGAGGCCAAAGAGTATGGTATGATAGATAGTGTTTTGGTTCGTAAGAAACCGGAATCGGCTAACGATGTCCTTAATCCGTAAATGCAATGGCGATGAAGAAAGCATGTTCTTTTTGCGGCAGGGCGGAGCGCGATGTGCCTTTGCTCATTACCGGAGTGAATGGTTTTATATGCAGCGACTGTGCGCAACAGGCTTACCGGATTGTGAAAGATTCTTTGCCCGTGGAGCACAAGGAGAAGGATGATTTGGGGTTCGATTTGGCCGAGTTGCCCAAACCGCGCGATATTAAGGCTTATCTGGACCAGTATGTCATCGGGCAGGATGATGCCAAGCGTAATCTTGCCGTGGCGGTTTACAACCATTATAAAAGATTGGCACAGCAGACATCGGACGATGGAGTGGAAATCGAGAAATCGAATATAATCATGGTGGGAAGCACCGGAACGGGAAAAACCCTTCTGGCCCGTACCATAGCCAAATTATTGCATGTGCCTTTCACGATAGTGGATGCTACGGTGTTTACCGAGGCCGGCTATGTAGGGGAGGGATGTGAGAGTATTCTTTCCCGTTTGTTGCAGGTGGCCGATTATAATGTACAGGCTGCTCAACGGGGTATTGTCTTTATTGACGAAATCGACAAGATAGCCCGTAAGAGTGATAATCCTTCCATCACGCGTGACGTGAGCGGGGAAGGGGTACAACAGGGGCTGCTGAAACTTCTGGAGGGTTCGATGGTCAATGTGCCGCCCAAGGGGGACGCAAGCATCCGGATCAGGATTACATCCATGTGGACACGCGTAACATCCTGTTCATCTGCGGAGGAGCATTTGACGGTATCGAGAAGAAGATAGCCCAGCGGATGAATACGCATGTGGTCGGTTATAACTCGGTGCAGAATATGCAGCATATCGACAAGTCTAACCTGATGAAGTATATCCTTCCGCAGGACTTGAAATCTTTCGGGCTGATTCCGGAAATCATAGGCCGTTTGCCGGTGCTGACCTATCTGAATCCGCTTTGACCGTATGGCATTGCGCAATATCTTGACGGAACCGAAGAACTCCATTGTGAAGCAGCAGGTCAAGCTCTTTGAAATGGATGGCATTAAGCTGACGTTCGATGAGAAAGTCTATGAGTTTATCGTGGATAAGGCGCGTTGAGTTTAAGCTGGGTGCCCGTGGGTTACGTTCAATCGTAGAGGCCGTGATGATGGACGCGATGTTTGAAATCCCCTCCAAAAAAGTAAAGACGTTCAATGACGTTGGGTAAAAAAACAATTGAGAAGGCCAATCTTTCCGGTTTGAAAAAGTTAACAGGAGGACGTTCGTGGAATTTTGAGTTAAGAAATGAAAAATCCGTGAAAATAGTTTCCCAATAATTTGCAAATATGAGGCGGTTTGTTTATAAATAATGAAGTATGGCAAAAGTTAAAAGGATTTCATTTAACAGAAGATGCAAGCTAAATCAGAACCTTTGGTATTTTCGGAAACCTTTAAGGGGAACCAGAAGGCTATTATTGAGAACGTGCTGGCCGGGAAGGATACTTTTGTTTAATGCCGACGGGGGAGGTAAATCTCTTTGTTATCAATTACCATCCATACTAATGGAAGGAACCGCGATCGTGATATCTCCGTTGATCGCTTTGATGAAGAATCAGGTGGACGCGATGCGGAATTTCAGTGAGGAAGATGGGGTCGCCCATTTTATCAATTCCTCTTTGAATAAGTCGGCTATCGACCAGGTGAAATCGGATATATTATCAGGACGTACCAAGTTGCTGTATGTAGCACCGGAGTCCTTGACCAAGAAGAGAACGTGGATTTTCTGCGTCAGGTAAAGATCTCTTTTTATGCGGTGGACGAGGCGCATTGTATATCGGAATGGGGACATGATTTCCGTCCGGAATATCGAAGAATCCGTCCGATTATCAATGAGATCGGTAAACGTCCGTTAATCGCTCTTGACCGCTACCGCCACCTAAGGTGCAGCACGATATCAGAAGAATCTGGGTATGATAGACGCTACAGTCTTTAAATCATCCTTCAACCGCTCTAATTTGTATTATGAGGTTCGGAACAAACCAACGAATATAGATAAAAGGAGATCATTAAGTATATTAAACAACGAGGGGAAATCGGGTATCGTATATTGTTTGAGCCGTAAAAGGTGGAGGAATTTGCCGACATCTTGGGCCAACAGGATAAAGGCGTTGCCTTACCATGCCGGAATGGATTCGCAAGTACGTTCCGCCAATCAGGATGCCTTTGATGGAACAGGCATTGATGTCATTGGCTACCATTGCTTTTGGCATGGGGATAGACAAGCCGGATGTACGCTTTGTGATTCATTATGATATACCCAAGAGCCTTGAGGGGTATTATCAGGAGACCGGTCGTGCCGGTAGGGATGAGGAGAAGGCCAATGTATCGCTTTCTATACTTATAAGGACTTGCAGAAGCTGGAGAAGTTTATGGAGGGTAAGCCTGTGGCAGAGCAGGAAATCGGTAAACAGTTGCTTTTAGAGACTGCAGCCTATGCGGAATCTTCCGTCTGCCGGAGAAAAGTTCTTGTTGCATTACTTCGGTGAGGAATATCATGAGGAGAATTGTGGAAATTGTGATAATTGTTTAACCCAAAAAGAAAGTGGAAGCAAAGAATCAATTAAAGGAACTGCTTGAGGTTGTTATCAGTACGTTGAAAGAAAAGTTTAAGGCAGATTATATCGTAAATGTATATTTTGGTAGGAGACAGACCGAGGAAATCAAAATTACAAGCACAATGAATTAGGATTGTTTCGGTTCCGGACAGGACGAACATGATAAAAGTTTTGGAACGCCGTTATTCGTCAGGCTTTAATCGCTGGCGGTTATCTGGAGAAAGAGATTGAGAATTACGGCATCCTGAAGTTGACGGAAAGGGGCGTAAGTTCATGAAGAAGCCGGAATCTTTCATGGTTTCGGAAGACAATGAGTTTGAAGATGACGACGAAGAGGTGGTAAGCCGTTCCGGAGGAGGTACAGGCGTGACGGATCCGGCGTTGTTCAATGCGTTGTTGGACTTGCGTAAAAAAGATGTCCAAGAACTTGAATGTGCCGCCCTATGTCATTTCCAGGATCCTTCGTTGGAGGCGATGGCGACGATGTATCCGGTCAGCATAGAGGAACTGCAGAACATACCGGGAGTCGGTGCAGGGAAGGCAAAACGTTACGGAAAGGAGTTTTGCGATTTGATACGCCAGCATTGCGAAGAGTATGAGATTGAGCGTCCGGAAGACTTGAGGGTTCGTACGGTGGCCAATAAGTCGAAGTTGAAAGTGAGTATCATTCAGAGTATCGATCGCAAGGTGGCGTTGGATGATATTGCGTCGGCTAAGGGCATTGATTTCAACGAGTTGTTGGATGAGATAGAGGCGATTGTTTATTCCGGAACGAAACTGAACATCGACTATTTCCTGGATGAGGCAATGGATGAAGACCATTTTGCTGGATATTTATGATTACTTCAAAGAGTCGGAGACAGACAGCTTAGCTGTTGCCATGGACGAGTTGGGGACGATTATACAGAGGAAGAAGTCCGTTTGGTGCGAATCAAATTTATTTCCGAAATGGCAAATTGATAACAGACAAGACGATTTTTGAAAAGATAAAGCTGTAAGGGTGTAGACAAATGCTGTTTACACCTTTTTTTTGTGGCATATTGTTTCGCAGAATAATTTGGTAGTTCGGCAGAAGTTGCGTATCTTTGTCGTGCAGTATTATAATAAATAGATTTATGAACCAGCAAACCCTAATATATCACATGTTGCGAGACGTAAAAAGGATTTCTCCTTTTTGCGAGCGTTTCCCTCGTGCATGTGCACTGGTTCAGTGGCTTTATTTGAAAAGGGTAAGTTCGGAATAATTTTCTAATGCGGTGCTGTTCGTATGAAGGGCACGTAGGACTATTCTTTTTCCGAACATTTTCATCGTGAGATTTTTAGAGAGTACGGCAGGTTCTTTGCGAGAAGGGCGGGCTGGAATGTTTTACCCTTTTAATGTGTTTCGTGTATGTTTAAGATTATATCTATTATGTTCGTCGGATTGGGAGCCGGTTATTTGTTGCGTGACTTGAAACTCATGCGAAAAACGGAGAAGACCATTCCGTTGACTGTTTTTTGCTATGCTTTTTATCTTGGGGATATCGGTCGGGTCGAACAATTTAATCGTCAGTAATTTGGGAAGATTTAGCGGACAGGCGGCTTTGCTGGCTTGTTTCAGTGTGTTGGGCAGTATCATAGCAGCTTGGTTGGTATATTATCTTTTTTTTAGGAAGGGAGGAGAATGATGAAAGGAAGTATGATTGTTTGTTTGTTCTTTTTGTTAGGTTGTCTGATAGGTTTTGGGGCCCACATACAACTCGATACGCACAATCTTTCGATGTATATATTATATGTATTGATGTTTCAGGTGGGTATCAATATAGGTAGCAATGAGAACTTAAAGGGGATGCTGGCTCATTTTACTCCGAAAATGTTGATCATTCCTTTGGGGACGATTGTCGGAACATTGCTTTTTTCGGCGTTAGCCAGTTTGTTGTTAAGCCAATGGAGTGTGTTTGACTGTATGGCGGTGGGAGTGGTTTTGCTTACTATTCTTTGTCTTCCATTTTGATTACCCAGTTTAAGGAACCGTCGTTAGGGCTTCAGTTGGCAACGGAATTCGGGGGACTATCGCATTATTGACCAATATATTTCGTGAAATGATGGCCTTGTTGGGAACTCCTCTTATCCGTAAATGTTTCGGGAGGTTTGCTCCGATTTCGGCAGCAGGAGTCAATTCGATGGATGTGCTGTTGCCTTCTATTCTGCGTTATTCCGGTAAGGATATGATGCCGATCGCGATTCTACACGGCGTTTTGATAGATTTGAGTGTTCCCGTATTCGTTTCCTTCTTTTGTAGCCTGTGAGATGTGAAGGAAAAAGGTAAGGCGGCCATATCGTTTTTGAGGCAATGAGGCCGCCTTTTATCACAAAAAAAACAAAAAAAGGTCGCTGTTTCATATAAAATGCGTATATTTGCATGCAATAAATTTTAAAGCCTATGTCATCATTTATTGCAGATAAAATTGTAATGGATGGATTAACTTACGATGATGTATTGTTAATCCCCGCTTATTCAGAAGTTTTGCCACGTACGGTGGAGTTGACCACAAAGTTTTCTCGTCACATTGAATTGAAAGTGCCTTTCGTCACGGCTGCAATGGATACTGTAACCGAGGCCCAATGGCTATAGCCATTGCACGCGAAGGGCGGCATCGGTGTGATTCATAAAAATATGAGCATCGAGGAGCAGGCTCGTCAGGTTGCAATCGTGAAACGTGCTGAAAACGGTATGATTTATGATCCGGTGACGATTAAACGCGGACGTACGGTGGGAGATGCGCTGAATATGATGAGCGAGTATCATATCGGAGGTATTCCCGTTGTAGACGATGAAAACAAATTGGTGGGTATCGTTACGAACCGTGATTTGCGTTTTGAGCAGAATCCCGACCGTAAGATAGATGAAGTGATGACTTCAGAGAATCTGGTCACGACACATCAGCAGACAGACCTTTCGGCTGCGGCTAAAATCTTGCAGGAAAATAAAATTGAGAAATTGCCTGTGGTGGATAAGGATGGCCGGTTGGTTTGTTTGATTACTTATAAGGACATTACAAAGCAAAAGACAAACCGATGGCTTGTAAGGATGAGAAGGGGCGTTTGCGTGTGGCGGCAGGAGTCGGAGTAACAGCCGATACGTTGGACCGTATGCGTGCTTTGGTAGAAGCCGGAGCTGATGCTATTGTGATTGATACGGCACACGGCCATTCCAAATATGTGGTTGAGAAATTGAAAGCTGCTAAGGCAGAATTTCCGAATGTGGATATCGTAGTGGGTAATGTGGCTACGGGAGAAGCAGCTAAGATGTTGGTGGAAGCAGGTGCCGACGGCGTGAAAGTCGGAATAGGCCCCGGTTCTATTTGTACGACTCGTGTGGTTGCCGGTGTCGGAGTGCCGCAGTTGTCAGCTATTTATGATGTAGCCAGTGCGTTGGAGGGTACGGGAGTTCCTTTGATTGCGGATGGCGGCTTGCGTTATTCGGGTGATGTGGTCAAGGCATTGGCAGCCGGAGGATATTGTGTGATGATCGGTTCGTTGGTGGCTGGGACGGAAGAATCTCCGGGCGACACTATTATATTTAATGGTCGTAAGTTCAAATCTTATCGAGGCATGGGTTCTCTTGAAGCCATGGAATGCGGTTCAAAAGACCGTTATTTTCAGGCGGCAGTGAAAGACGTGAAGAAATTGGTTCCGGAAGGAATTGCCGGTCGTGTGCCCTATAAGGGAACGGTTCAGGAGGTTATCTTCCAACTGATAGGAGGTTTGCGTTCCGGAATGGGATATTGCGGCGCCAACACGATAGAGGATTTGCATCAGGCCAAGTTTGTGAGAATTACGAATGCCGGTGTGCTTGAAAGCCATCCGCACGATGTGACCATTACGAGCGAGGCACCGAATTATAGTCGTCCGGAATGATGGAAACGATGAGAAAGTTTGCGCTTTGGTGTTGCTCGTTGTGCCTAACGGGTGTCTTGTATGCACAGGGAAATGACCCTGTTGTCATGAAAATCAACGGGAAGGACGTTCCTCGCTCGGAATTCGAGTATAATTTTAACAAGAATAATGGCGAGAATGTTGTAGATAAGAAGACCGTTGACGAATATGTGGACTTGTTTGTGAACTATAAGTTGAAAGTGGAAGCTGCATTGGATGCCCGTTATGATACGCTTTCTTCTTTCAAGAAAGAGTTCGGACTTATCGTGACCAACAGATACGTCCTTACTTCGTGTCGGTGTCGGCAGAAGAAAAAGAGTTGAAGCGTTATTATGACGGAATGAAAGCTTCCATCGGTCCGGACGGGCTGATTCATCCTGCCCATATCATGATATTGGTGGCACAGAAAGCGACACCTGAGGAACAGGCGAAAGCAAAAGAACGCATAGATTCTATTTATACCGCTTTGCAGCAGGGAGCTGATTTCGCTACTTTTGGCCAAGCAATGCTCTGCCGACAAAGGTTCTGCGGCACGAGGAGGTGACTTAGGCGGATGGTTTGCCAAAGGGCAGACTATGAAAGAGTTTGAGGATGTTGCTTTTTCTTTGAATAAAGGGAGAAATGTCGAAACCTTTTCAGTCACCGATGGGATATCATATCGTGCTGATGAAAGACCGGAAGCAACTCGAGTCATACGAAAGAGTTGAAACCTCAATTACAGCGTTTTTGGAAAGTCGGGGGCCTGAAAGAGCGTGTGGCTTCGATGGCCATAGACTCTTTAGTGAAAGGTTCGGCCGGAAAATTGACGGAAGAAGATGTGATAGAGCAGAAAGTACGAGAACTTTGTGCCAAAGACGAGAGCCTGAAGTATCTGATTCAAGAGTATCACGACGGACTTTTGTTATATGAAATAAGTACGCGCGAGGTTTGGGACAAGGCTGCCAAAGATACGGTCGGACTGGAAGCTTATTTCAAGGCCCATAAGTCGAAGTATAAATGGGATGAGCCGCGCTATAGAGGCGTGGTGTACCATTGCAAAGACAAAGGGTTGGTGAAAGACGTGCGAAAGCTGTTGAAATCGGTGGATGAGGCTCAATGGATAGATACCTTGCGTGCATCTTTCAATCAGGATTCCGTAAACAAATCAGAGTTGAAAAGAATTTGTTTAAGAAAGGAGATAATGCTTTTGTAGACCATCTGGTTTTTAAAGAAAAGAAAGAACCTAAGCCGTCAGAGTATTATCCGTATACGGCTGTGTACGGAAAGAAGTTGAGAAAGCCAAAAGACTGGACAGACGTGCGTGGAGAGGTCGTATCGGCTTATCAGGCAGCTTGCGAAGCGGAGTTCGTGCGCAGATTGCAGGGAGACCTATAAGGGTGAAATATACAAAGAGGTTTTAAATACGGTTAACAAGCATTGAAGCAGCCTTGAATAACACTATCTTCGTAGGCAGTTTAGAACAAGTAGTATATGAATCTTTTTAAAAGTTATTATATGCATTTGTATTCTTTTCGGAGGGATACAAATGCATTTGTTTGCACAAAGCCCGAATAACGTGGTGGATGAAGTGATTTGGGTGGTGGGCGATGAAGCAATTTTGCGTTCCGATGTGGAGGCAGCCCGTATGGATTTCGGAGCGAACATTTCCGGTAATCCTTATTGTGTCATTCCCGAACAGTTGGCTATACAGAAATTATTTTTGCATCAGGCACAGTTGGACAGTGGAAGTCGAGAACTCCCAGATTTTCCGCCAACATGGAGGCACGTTTGAATGAATTGATCATGTGCGTGCCGGTTCGAAAGAGAAGTTGGAAGAATATTATCATAAGACGATGACGCAGATTCGTGAGATGATGTTCGAATCTCTTAAAGAACAATACACAGTACAAAGAGTACGGGAGAACTTGACTTCGGATATCAAGGTGACACCAGCCGAGGTGCGGCGTTATTTTAAAGATATGCCGGAAGATAGTTTGCCGTGGATTTCCGATCAGGTGGAAGTGCAGATTATAACCCAGCAACCTCGTATCCCACAGGAAGAAATAGAGAGGGTAAAGGCGGAGTTGCGTGATTATACCGACCGTGTCAATAATGGAGAGTCCTCATTTTCCACTTTAGCCATCCTTTATTCGGAGGATCCGGGTTCGGCTCGTTATGGAGGAGAAATGGATTACGTGGGGCGTGGAGAGTTGGATCCGGCTTTTGCCAACGTAGCTTTCAGTTTGACCGACCCTAAGAAAATATCGAAAGTAGTGGAGTCAGAGTATGGTTTCCATATCATTCAGTTGGTGGACAAGCGTGGAGATAAGGTAAAGGTACGTCATATATTGCGTAAGCCTAAGTTAGCTCAAGCTGATATTGATACGACGATGGTGCGTATGGATTCCATAGCCGAGGATATCCGTAAGGAGAAATATTCCTTTGAGGAGGCCGCTACTTTCTTGTCCGATGATAAGGACAGCCGTAACAACCGGGGGGCTGATGACGAATGTGAAGTTCGACCAATCGGTGGGCGACCAAATCCGTACGTCTCGTTTCCAATTACAGGAATTGCCGGCCGAAGTGGCTAAAGTGGTTTCCACGATGAAGACCGGAGAGATTTCCAATCCTTTCTTGATGGTTAACTCTAAAGGCAAGGAAGTGTGTGCCGTGGTAAAATTGAAAACGCATATTAAAGCACACCGGGCTTCGATGTCGGAGGATTTTCAAGTGCTGAAGGATGTGGTCATGGCCAAGTTGCAGGAACAGAAAATCAATCAATGGATAAAGATAAGCAGAAATCTACTTTACATACGTATTAACGAAGGTTGGGGGATTGTGATTTTGAATATCCCGGATGGATAAAATGAAGGATAAAAACAGAATAAAAGAATAAACGGCGGGCATAGATTACTTTTCTTTTGTATTCTATGCCTGTTTGGGCTTTATGTTGCGGTGTCTTATGCTGAAGAGCAGCCGCAGCGGGAGCAGTCGAAGACAAAGGTTATTTTGTTGCATACGGATAACCTTACGTACGACCAGTACCGGCATCCCGGTGCACAAATATTGACCGGAAATGTACAGTTCCAACATGATGGGGTGCTGATGTATTGCGACAGTGCTTGTTTTTATGAGGCCACGAACTCATTCGATGCTTTCGGGCATGTGAAGATGGTACAGGGGGATACGTTGGATTTGGTTGGCGATATGTTGCTGTATAACGGTTTGGACCAGTTGGCCCGTGTCCGCCACAATGTGGTACTGACACATCGTGAATCCAAACTCTATACGGACAGTCTCGATTACGACCGTCTGTATGAATTGGGATATTTTTTCGAAGGGGGAAAGTTGGTAGACAAAGACAATGTGTTGACTTCCGATTGGGGGCAATATAGTCCGCCTACGCGTCAGGCCGTGTTTAATTATAATGTGAAGTTGGAGAACCGAAGTTTACGTTGATTTCCGATACGTTGAACTATAATACCCTGACGAGTATGGCAGAGATTGTCGGTCCTTCCAATATCGACAGCGGCGACAATCATATTTATTCCGAGTCGGGCTTTTACAATACCCAGACAGAGGAAGCCATCTTGCTCGACCGTTCCATTGTGACCAACAAGGCGTAAGATGGTTGGCGACAGTTTGTATTATGACAGCAAGTCCGGTGTGGGAGAAGGTTTTCGTAATGTGGTCTACACCGACGAGGTGAATAAAAACATGCTGACGGGAAACTATTGTTACTATAATGACAGTACCGGTTATTCCATGGCGACGGATAGTGCCGTAGCTATAGATTATTCGCAACGTGACACGATGTACATGCATGCCGACACGTTCAAGGTGTACACTTTCTATATGGATACCGATAGCATGTATCGCGAAGTCCGGGGTACCACAAGGTGCGCTCTTATCGTATGGATGTCCAGTCGGTTTGTGACTCTTTGGTGTTCGATTTCGCGTGATACTTGCATCACGATGTACCGTGACCCTATCGTATGGAACGGCGGGCAGCAAGTATTGGGAGAGGTGATTAAAGTTTATTTGAACGATTCTACCATAGACCGATTCATGTCATAGACCAGACGCTTTCCGTGGACCGGATCGACTCGGTGCATTATAATCAAGTGGCCGGAAAGAGATGACTTCCTACTTTCGTGACGGGGAGATGTATGAGACGTGGGTGAACGGCAACGTTTATGTGGATTATTATATGTTCGACGACGACAGTTTGATGATAGGGTTGAACTATACGGAAACCACTGAACTTAAATTGTTTATGAAGGACCGGAAAATGGAGAAGATATGGATGCCGGCCTCTACGGGGGTAATCTATCCGATAGTCATGATACCGCCCAATCGGCTTTATCTGTCCAATTTTGCCTGGTTCGATTATATCCGTCCGTTGAACAAAGACGATATATTCGTATGGCGCCCCAAAAAGTCCGGGACGGAGCTTAAGGCGTCTTACAAGCACAAGGCACCTTTACAATCTTTGGATCAAATCAAAAAGAAATAGTTTATGGCACTCTTTAAGACACGAGAACCTCGAAAGTTCCATCATCCTTATATATATATAAATGAACGAAAAAGAAAAACTGAAGGCCATAGAAGAGCGTGCCAAACGAGAGTTGGGCATGCTGCCGCCGAAGGAGTTCAATCCGGAAGATATTCGCGGAACTTTCGTGAAAGGGACAAAGCATTTGCGGCGCAGGAAAGAAAGCGGGCGTAAGCCTATGAAATGGGGAGTAGCATTGATTATTATCGGTGCGTTGCTTTTCATTTGGCATTATTTATTGACTGGAAGTTTTTCGGTTTTAAGCATATTCTGAAAGAGTGATATTATACATTTGCTGCCGGACTCGGTAGCAAACCAGATTGCTGCCGGTGAAGTGATACAACGACCGGCCTCTGTGATAAAAGAATTGGTTGAAAATGCCGTGGACGCCTCGGCCACACGGATTGATGTAGTGGTGGAAGATGCGGGCAAGACTTCTATTCAAGTAGTGGATGACGGGAAGGGGATGTCAGAGACTGATGCGCGTCTTTCGTTCGAACGTCACGCTACGTCCAAGATACGTGAAGCCGGTGATTTGTTCGCTTTGCGTACGATGGGCTTCGGGAGAGGCATTGGCTTCTATTGCGGCTGTGGCCCAAGTAGAATTGAGAACCCGTCAAGCCGGGAGCGAATTGGGGACGTGTGTGAATATCGAAGGTTCCCAACTGGTAGGACAGGAGCCGGTTTCCTGTGCGCCGGGAAGTAATTTCCTGATACGGAGTCTTTTTCTTTAACGTACCTGCGTCGCAAGTTCTTGAAATCCAATCAGACCGAGCTGAGTAATATATTGCAAGAGTTTGAGCGCGTGGCTTTAGTGCATGAAGACATAGCTTTCTCTTTGACACAAAACGGCAGTGTCGTGCTCAGTTTGCCAAAATCCACATTGCGCCAACGTATCATCAATATTTTCGGTAAGAAACTCAACGAGCAACTTTTGGCTGTCGATGTAGAGACTTCTTTGGTTCGTTTGTCCGGTTTCGTGGGTAAACCGGATTCTGCCCGTAAGAAAGGAGCCCATCAATACTTTTTCGTGAACGGACGTTATATGCGTCATCCTTATTTCCACAAAGCAGTGATGGAGGCTTTCGAACAGTTGATACCCGTAGGTGAGCAGGTGTCCTATTTTCTCTATTTCGAAGTAGACCCTGCCAATATCGACGTGACCATTCATCCTACGAAGACGGAGATCAAGTTTGAAAACGAACTGGCCATCTGGCAGATTATAGTGGCAGCGGTGAAAGAGTCGTTAGGGCGCTTCAATGCCGTGCCTACGATTGATTTCAACACGGAAGGTGCTCTGGACATTCCTGTATTTGGCAATGCTTTCTCTCCGGCAACCGTTGAAGCTCCGGTATTGGAAGTGAATCCCGATTTCAATCCTTTTAAGTCCGGCTCTTCTTCCGGTTATAAATCGCAGCGGATGGATTGGGAACCTTTGTATGACGGAATCGAGAAAAAGCGCGTCTCCTGCAGTGACGAACGATTTCGGGGAGGAGATTTTCATCCTCCGTCCCCGACGATCTGACTTTGTATGCGGATACAAAGGATACCTTTGAAAAATCGACCCAGCATTATCAGTATAAAGGCAAATATATCATGACGGCGGTGAAATCCGGACTGATGATTATCGACCAGCATCGTGCACATATCCGTGTGCTTTACGACCGTTATCGTAAACAAATGGAGGGAAGCAACGGACAGTCTCAAGGACTGCTTTTTTCCCGAAATGCTACAGTTGCCGCCGTCAGAAGGTATTGTGTTGGAGCATCTGACAGACGACTTGCATGCCTTGGGCTTCGATTTGTCCGTGTTGGGCGGCGGAAGTTTCTCCATTAACGCCGTCCCTTCCGGAACAGAAGGATTGAATCCAGTGGAAATGGTGCGCGGCATTGTGCATTCTTCCATAGAAAAGGGATGTAATGTAGAGGAAGATGTACGCCATTATATCGCTTTGTCGCTGGCTCGAAGCGCAGCCATTGTGCAGGGGCAGGTGCTGTCCAATGAAGAGATGGAGGCTTTGGTAGACGATTTGTTTGTCTGTCGTAATCCCAATCAGTCCCCTGACGGCAAGGTCGTTGTGGCCATATTGGAGCAGGATGATTTAGACCAGCTTTTGGATGAACCTCATTGTTTCTTCAGGGCATTCTCTGTGTCTTTTCATAAAATAGGCGGCATCTCGGCAAATATTCCAAGCGAGCTTGATATTTTGCTCTCGATTTGCACTATCTTTGCAGAACTAATTATACAGACAGAAAATGAAGCAGGAAAAAATTGTATTGACGGGAGACCGTCCTACGGGAAAATTGCATATCGGCCATTATGTAGGCTCTTTACGAAGAAGAGTGGAGTTGCAAAATTCCGGTCAGTTCGATAAAATATTCATCTTTGAAGCAGATGCCCA
>VOFE01001208.1_pt1 | contig 18001 bp, 34 predicted proteins | sample 5384071 | NCBI WGS metagenome assembly VOFE01 (sample SAMN12384724, study PRJNA508395) | human gut metagenome | isolation source: healthy gut D | host: Homo sapiens
TATCAAACATCCGCTGGAAGCAGTCAGCGTGGGGAGATATTGTGGATGTGAGGGACAATGGTTAACGTCATGTCTGAAAATGGCAAAAAGTATGATGAATGTCAGGATGTGGATCTGCCAAAAAGACCCGGATACAAATGCAGGGAATGCGGAGGCAGAGCAGAAGTTTAAAGAAGTGACCGAGGCGTATGACGTCCTGGGAGATAAAGAGAAAAGAAAACTTTACGATCAGTTCGGCCATGCGGCCTTTGACCAGACCGCCGGAGCCGGCGCAGGATACGTCAGGATCCTTCCGGCAGGACCGGCGGGGTACAGTCGCTTCAGGTGCATATTCCGGCCGGGATCGACACGGGCAAGTCCATCCGGTTGAAAGGGAAGGGCATGCCGGGCGCAAATGGCGGCGAAGCGGGCGACCTCTTCCTGAAAGTCACCGTGGCGCCGAAACCGGGCTATGAGCGAAAAGGGACGGATGTCTATACAACGGTCAGCATTCCATATACCACAGCGGTATTTGGCGGCGAAGCGGTCGTTGGCACGCTGTATGGCAATGTAGTCTGCAAGATCAGGAAGGCACCCAGTCCGGTACGAAGATCCGGCTGAGGGGAAAGGCATCGTTTCCATGAAAAACCCGTCTGTGCGGGGTGATCAGTACGTGACCGTGCAGATCAGCGTGCCGCAGAATCTGAGCGCGGAGGCGAAACAGAAGCTGCGGGAATATGAAGCGGCATGCGCAGGGCGTGCAAGGACTGCCTGAAATAATACACAACTCACAGGGATTCCTGCAAAACGTGTGTTTTGCGGGAATCCTTTTCTGTCTTAAAACAGAATTGCCCGGGTATCTTCCTTGCGCATGCCCCGTGAATTTGTTATGATGGAGACGGAGCCGGAACTGCGCTCGGAATACACAGAATATAGAAACAGCGGCTGTCGTGCAGGCGGCCGGAGAGAGGGAGATACATTATGAAGATCGGGATCGGAAACGACCATTCTGCGCTGGAGATGAAGGCGGAGATCATTGAATTTCTGAAGGAAAAGGGACACGAGGTTGTGGATTACGGCACAAATTCAGCTGAGAGCTGTGATTATCCTGTATACGGGGAGATCGTGGCGCGGGCGGTGGCGTCCGGCGAAGTGGAGCAGGGGATCCTGATCTGCGGAACAGGCCTTGGCATTTCCCTTGCGGCGAATAAGGTGAAGGGATCCGGGCGGCAGTCTGCAGCGAACCGTTCACCGCGAAAATGGCGAGAGCGCACAACGACTGCAATATCCTGGCTTTTGGCGCCAGGGTCGTGGGAGGCGAACTGGCGAAAATGATCGTGGATGCGTGGCTTTCCACGGAATTTGAGGGCGGCCGCCATCAGCGGAGAGTCGATATGCTTTTATGGCGATCGAAGAGAAGGAGTAGTTTATGCACGCATATCATTTATCCCAGTGGCTGATCTTCTTCTTTATCTACAGCTTCATCGGCTGGGTCTGGGAGAGCTGCTATGTGTCTGTGCGGAAGCGGCACTGGGTGAACCGGGGGTTCCTTCACGGACCGATGCTGCCGATCTACGGATCAGAGCGGTGGTGATCCTGGTGAGCACCATCGGCGTGCGGGAGCATCCGTGGCTGATCTTTATCTTCGGCCTGGTCGCCGCCACGGCGCTTGAGTATGTAACCGGTGCGGTGATGGAGCGCATGTTCCATGTGCGGTACTGGGATTACAGCAACCAGAAGCTGAATGTGCACGGATACATCTGCGCCAGTTCATCGCTTTGTTGGGGCGTGTTTTCCGTCCTGCTCGTACGGTTCGTCCATGTGCCCATCGAGCGGGTGGTTCTGGGGATCCCGCTTCTGGCGTCGGACATCATGGCCATGGTGCTGACAGTTGCGGCGTCAGTCGATCTGACCCAGTCTTTCAACGAGGCAATGGATTTCAAACGGCCCCTGGCCCAGCTGGAAGAGAGCAAAGAGCAGATCCGCAGACTTCAGGAGCGGGTGCTGGCCGCATCCGAGGAGAAGCTGGAGGAATACCGGCAGCGTTCCGACGAACTGGTCGGCGAATACCGGCAGCGTGCGGATGAACTGGTGGCGGAGTATAAGAAACGTTCCGAGCAGCTGGCTGAGGAACACCGGAAACGGACAGAGGAGCTGGCGCAGAAGCGGCGTTCCTACCGGAAGGCCTGCCTGGAGCGGGTCGTCATGCAGCGTGAGCAGAGAAGGCTGCAGCTGGAGGAACTGGCGGAGCGCGCCGGGCTTTTTCATGAAGGATGAACTTCCGGATCTGAAGAGGATCATCGGGATGAACTTGGGAAAATGGGCGCCCGGACGGATGGAATTACCGGCATATTGCAAAGCCAGCTGAGGCGCAACCCCGACGGCATCCTCAAAGCGGTTTGCAGAAGCATTCAAAGAACTGAAAGATACACTGGAGGAACATAAATCATGACAAAGAAACAGCGGGCGCTGGAAGTGATCAGCCGCCTGAAGGAAGAATACCCGGATGCCGGATGCACCTGGATTACGATCAGGCATGGAAACTGCTGGTGAGCGTGCGGCTGGCTGCCCAGTGCACCGACGCGCGTGTAAATGTAGTAGTGGAAGATCTGTACAAGAAATATCCGGATGTGGATGCCCTGGCGGATGCAGATGTGGATGACATCGAAGCCATCGTCCGGCCCTGCGGCCTGGGCAGGAGCAAGGCGAGAGATATCAGCGCCTGCATGAAGATGATCCGGGATGAATACAACTGGGAAGGTGCCCGATGATTTTGACGCCCTGCTGGAACTGCCCGGGGTTGGAAGCAAAGAGCGCAAACCTCATCATGGGGGATGTGTTCGGCAAGCCCGCCATCGTTACCGACACCCACTGCATCCGGCTGGTGAACCGGATCGGCCTGGTGGACGGGATCAAAGAGCCGAAAAAGTGGAGATGGCGCTCTGGAAGATCATTCCCCCGGAGGGGAGCGATCTCTGCCACCGGCTCGTGTATCACGGGCGGGACGTCTGCACGGCGCGGACGAAGCCTCACTGTGATAAATGCTGCCTGGCTGATATCTGTAAGAAAAAACGGCGTATAAAAAACGCAGGAAATAAAAATATTAAAAAGTAGAAAAGGAGACAGACATGAAAAAGTATCAGATTGCGGGACGATTTTTACTGGACAGGGATCATCGACGACCAGCTCGGGTGTTTGACATCATCATGTACACGGAGTTCGGGACCTACAATTCCTATGTGATGAAAGCAGGGGATAAGACGGTACTATTTGAGACGGCGAAGGCGAAGTTTTTGACAACTATCTGGAGAAGCTTCAGGAAGTGACCGATGTGCACAGGATCGATTACCTGGTGGTGAGCCATACCGAGCCAGATCATGCAGGGAAGCGTAGAGCGCCTGCTGGATTACAGCCCCAGATGAAGATCATTGCCACGGGCTGCGCCCTCGGGTTCCTGAAGGAGATTGTGAACCGGGACTTCGTGGGCATCCCGGCGCGGGACGGGGACAAGATGACCATCAGGAACCGGACGCTGCAGTTTATGTTCGTGCCGAACCTGCACTGGCCGGATACGATGTACACTTTTATTGAGGAAGAACAGATTCTGGTGACCTGCGATTCCTTTGGCTATTACTGTCTGCCGGAAGTGGTTTCGGATAAAGATTAAAAATGAAGACGATTATCAGAAAGGCGCTGAAATATTATTATGACTGCATCATTGGCCGTTTAAAGCCGTTTATGCTCAAAGCCCTGGACCGGGTGGAGCCGATGGATATTTCATGGTCTGCACCGGACACGGGCCGGTGCTGGTGGGCGACCGCATTAAATCCGTGATGAAGCAGTACCGTGAGTGGTCCACGGTGGTGAACCCAACCCGAGGAAAACCGTTATCATCCCCTACGTAAGCGCCTACGGGTATACGGGAATGCTGGCGGAGAAGATCGCCGAGGGAATTTCCGACAGCGGCGATATTGACGTGCGTTGCTACGATATGGTGACGGGACGCGGCAAAAGTAAAGGAGGAGTTGCAGTTTCGCGGACGGCATCCTGCTGGGAACGCCAACCATCGTGGGCGAGGCGCTGAAACCGATCTGGGATCTGACTCTTGGCATGTTCCGGTGACCCACGGCGGACAAATATGCGGGAGCGTTCGGCAGCTACGGCTGGAGCGGCGAGGGCGTCCCCATATCACGGAGCCCGCCTGAAACAGTTGAAAATGAAGACGGTCGAAGGCTTCCGTGTGCGGTTTAAACCGTCGGAGGCGGATCTGGTGAGCGCCTATGAATTCGGTTACCAGTTCGGGTGTCATGGTGCAGGACAAGGAGCCGGGGGAAGCGGCGGCAAAGGGGCAGCAGGAAGTCTGGTTAAATGCCTGGTTTGCGGCGAGATTTTTGATTCTTCCATCGAGATTTGTCCGGTCTGCGGCGTGGGCCGGGAGAACTTTGTGCCGGTGGATGCACAGGAGACCGGCTATATCAATAATACACAGGAATATTATGTGATCCTCGGAAACGGCGCGGCGGGATTCAATGCGGCGAAGGCCATCCGGGAGCAGGATAAGACCGGCTCCATCGTGATGATCTCCAATGAACCCTATCCGTCCTATAACCGTCCGATGCTGACCAAGTCCATCGTGGCGGGCCTGAACAGATCAGATCGCCATCGAGGGACCGGCATGGTACGAGGAGAACCGGGTATACCAGATGCTCGAGGAAACAGGTGACGGCAGTGGATCAGGAACAGAAAGAAGTGCTCCTTGACAGTGGAGAGAAGATCCGCTACACCCCGCCTCATCTACGCACTGGGCAGCGAGTGCTTCATCCCGCCCATGGAAGGGCGCGGGTTGCCGGAAGTCATCGCGATCCGCAGGCTTTCTGACGTGGAGAAGGTAGAGACGCTGATGGAAAAAGCGGAAAATGCGGTCGTGATCGGTGGCGGTGTTCTTGGCCTTGAGGCGGCCTGGGAACTGAAGAAGGCAGGCCTTAAGGTAACCGTGCTGGAAGTGGCGCCGGTGCTCATGGGACGGCAGCTTGACGCCGGTTCCGCGGAGATCCTGAAAGAGATCGCGGCGAAGCATGATGTGGCGATCCGGATGGGGTGTAACGGTAGCGGCCATTGAAGGCGAAGGCCATGTGAGCGGCGTCCGTATCGACGGCGGAGAGACCATCCCCGCCGACATCGTGATCGTGTCCGCAGGCGTCCGGGCAAAGACGGATCTGGCACAGGAAATGGGCCTGGAGATCGGACGCGCAGTGAAGGTGGATAGCCATATGGCGACGAACCTGCCGGACATTTACGCCTGCGGCGACTGCGCGGAATACGAAGGCATGAATTACGCGATCTGGCCGGAAGCCTCCGAGCAGGGGCGCATCGCCGGAGCCAATGCGGCGGGCGAACCCCTGGGTATGAGCCGGTGGAGGCCGCGCTTACATTCCACGGCATGAACACGGCTCTTTTTCGCGGCGGGGACAACGGCAAGAATCCGAATCTCCTGTACAAGACCGTGGAGTTCCGCGACATGGGCAAAGAACAGTACCGGAAGTATTTCTTCCTCAATAACCGCCTTTCCGGTGTGATCCTTATCGGGGATCTTGGCAGGATGCCGGAGCTCGGCGAAGCGCTTAAAAACATGCTTCTTATAAAGATGTGATCGGATAGAAAAAACGGGCCGGACGACGCGTTCAGATGAGAGCGCGCCGCCGGCCGGATTTTATGGACAGCACCGGATTTCAGAAAAAGTGCTTGCATTTATGCACGATCTGTGATAATATACCGATTGTGTCAGAGATGATGCGGGTGTAGTTCAATGGTAGAACACCAGCCTTCCAAGCTGGATACGTGAGTTCGATTCTCATCACCCGCTCTTTTTTTTATGCCCGCTTATTGCGGGCTGTTTCTTTGTTCGATACGCCCGGAGGTGCCGCGAGATGCCCGTTGCCCGGTTTGCAGCATCCGGAACATCCGGCGCGCAGCATTCAGATACAGTTCTTCCGCCCGTTCCAGAGCGCCTCTTCAAGAGGCATGATCCCGTTACTGTTGTGATGATGGATTCAATACCGAAGTCAAAGAGCACTTCTGCGCCCGGTCCATGCTGCCCGATGGCAACCGCCGGGATGCCGTATTTTCTGCAGCGCAGCCCTACGCCCTGCATGACTTTTCCGCAGACGGACTGTCCGTCGGCCGGCCTTCGCCGGTGATGACCAGGTGCATCCGCCAGTTTCTCATCAAATCCGGTCAGATCCAGGGGCCGTTTCAATCCCCGGATTTGAGTTTCCCGTTCAGAAAGACCATCAGCGCGGCGCCCAGCCCTCCGGCTGCGCCGGCTCCGGGACTTCATCCATGTTGACGCCGGACTGGCAAAGGGAGGATATCGGTAGTTTCGCATGCCGGCTTCCAGTTCGTTTAATATCTCGGGATTCCGCCTTTTGTTTCCCGAACGTATAAGTGGCGCCGGTTTCTCCGCAGAGCAGATTCGTGACGTCACACATAATGGTAAACTCTGCGCCCCGGATCAGGGGATCCATGCCGGACAGGTCGATGCTGCGGATCTGCGCCAGATCCGCGCCGGTGCAGAAGCCCGGTCCGGTGCCTGATGATCCGTCTGCATAAAGCCCGGGCAGTTCCCGGCCGTCTGTGTCCAGAAACTGTACGCCGAGGGCCTGCATGCATCCGATCCCGCCGTCGTTTGTGGCGGAGCCGCCGATGGCCACAGCGATCTTCCGGCAGCCCTGCGCCAGTGCATCTGCGATCAGTTCGCCGGTGCCGTATGATGTAGTCCGGCGCGGGTCCGCAGCCCGGACGGGACAAAGGAAGCCCGGAAGCAGCCGCCATTTCGATCACCGCGGTTTTATCAGGAAGGATGCCGTAGGATGCCCGGATGATCCTTCCCAGAGGATCGTGTACGTTTATCGTCCGCATATGTCCGCCTGCGGCGGAGAGCACGGCATCCACCGTTCCTTCCCCGCCGTCAGCCATTTCCACAAAGCTGCATCCGCAGCCGGAAAGACCTCGCCGGCCGCCTGTGTGAGAAGTTCTGCAGTCTGGCGGGAAGAGAGTGTGCCTTTAAAAGAATCAGAAGCAAATAAAATTTCATTTTCCATTACCCCGCATTGTATCCTTTATTTTCGTGTGCTATACTGTAGAGATATTTTATCATAAAAATGAATGATCATCATGATTTATTCCAAAGAGAAAGACAGGAGAGAAAAATGAGATTCAACTGCCTCAATGTCCTGATCTGCTCGAAAATGGTGCCTCAATGTATATTTTCGTCTTTGCGGGATCGCTCAATACAGTTATGCTGAAAATGGTGAAAAACGTTTATTCTGTTTCGATTCATGATATATTTTGGTAAGCCCTGCGTTTGAAAATTCCCCTCAATGCTCATCCTCTGGCTGTTTTCTGAATCATCAAATCGATGTGCCTTTTATCAGTGAACTGGGGAAGGAATTTAAAAAGCTTTTCGGGGATCGGAAAGTGGACAAGATTCTGACGATCGAAGCGTCTGAGGTTGTCGGGGTGCGGGAAAACATATCAGTATTATCTCAGTATGCCGGGTGATAAAAAACGAGGCACATACATTCCGAAAGCAGAGACTCGATTGATCCGCCGGCTTGCCCAGAAGTCATATGATGAAAAAAGATCTCAAAACTGGCTGCGAAAAGGCTCGCTCAGATCAGGAGAATAACAAAGGATTATGCAGACGACGAAATTGAGAAGATATTTTTAAAGGAACATGAGGCAAGAAAAGCATTGATTATTCCGGTTGAGCCGACCTGGGATCAAAAACTGGAAAAGTGGATTTCCGAAGAATACAGGAAAAAGATTTTCCGGAAGGAACACCGGTTATACTGACAGAAAAAGGCGAGCGTGTCCGGTCTAAATCAGAAAAGATCATGGCGGATTACTTTTACCGGAGTGGAATCCCGTATCATTATGAGAAACCGTTGTATCTGAACAGATTTGGGATTGTTCATCCGGATTTTACGTTCCTGTCAAAGGCGTCCGGACAGGAAATATACTGGGAACATGACGGCAGAATGGATGATCCGGTATATGCTCATAATGCTGTAAAGAAAATCCAGGCATATGAGGAAAACGATATTTACCCGGGAGAAAGACTCATCCTCACGTTCGAAACAGAGAAAAAACGTTCTGGATATGAGGCATGTAAAAAGGCTTGCTGAAAAATATCTGATATGAAGTTCAATATTCATATCTTTTGATATGCTTTAAAATAGATTGATACGGACGAAAAGTGGAAAATAGTGGATCCAACGGTATGCTTATGAGGGGCAAACAGTCGGGAATTGATAAATGTGAAAACAGACGGTGGTGGCGAGTTGAATCTTACGGTCAGGAACAGGAAAATATGAGAAATGACGGTGCCTGCAGCTTAAAATGTACGGTCGGGAACTTAAAAACATGAAAGTCGACGGTGATTGTACTTTGAAATCATACGGTCGGAAATCATTAAATCAACAATCTTACCGTTCGTTGGTGCGAAAACCCGTCCCAGTTGATGCAAAAACGCCCAGCTGGTGCGAAAACCCGCCCCAGCCGGCGCGAAAACCCGCCCCAGCCGGCGCGAAACCCGCCAGCGGGGCGGTAATTCTTGAAAACGATTCCTAGTTGAATCCGATCAGCCGTCTCGCTACGCTGTATGCCAGCGAGGATACTTTCCTTCCGGAACGGCCCGGCAGGTTCATGGTCTGTCCGAGGATGCCGTAGCGGATCTTGATATATGTCTTGTAATCTTTGCGCTTCAGATAATCCCAGAGTTCCTTTTTCTTGATCAGGTTTTCCTGTTTCTTGGAACGGATACACAAAATCGAGGATACAGTCATCATAATTGCAAGGTAATTAATCATGTATTTGCGGAGTTTTTTGCTTGTGATCAGGCGAAGCTCATACATTGCGATCATGGTTTTGTCACGAAGAGCTGCTGATCGATCCGTCCGATCATGACTTTCTCATTGACCGACTGATCTTCGCGGCCGATGAAGTACCGGTAGAAATCCACGTTCAGGTAATACAGTGTGCGCACGTGCGGCAGCGGGTAGTAGACGTAAATATTGTCTACGTAGAACGTATGCTTCGGCAGTTTGAGCTGGCACAGTTTCAGCATTTCCGTGCGGTAGATGACGGAGTGCATGAGGATGTACTGATCCAGTCGGAACCGGCCGATGTCGTCCCAGCGGAAGATCTGGTTCTCCGGCAGGACGTTATCGTAACGGATCACCTTCTTGTGTTCCATGCCGACTTTTTCGTACACATAGTTGGCAATGATCATATCCACTTCAGTTTCGGCTTCCACAAAGTTTTTTACGGCTTCAAGGATCTTGTGAAGCGATTCCTCATCCACCCAGTCGTCACTGTCCACGACTTTAAAATATTTTCCGGTGGCATGGCGCAGCCCCCCAGTTCACCGCGTCGCCGTGTCCGCCGTTTTCTTTGCTGACCGCTTTGACAATGGTGGGATATTTTTCCTGATAGCGTTCGGCGATGGCCTGGGTGCCGTCTTTGGAACCATCGTTGACCACGATGATCTCCACGTCTTCGCCGCCGACAAGGATCGAGTTAATGGCTTTTTCCATATACGCCTCCGAGTTGTAACACGGAATGGCGAAAGAGATATATTTCATCTTTTCCTCCCTGCAGATTTAATTTTTATTATTATACCATTGCCCGGAGTGTATTGTAAAATTCAAATTTTTCCGATATAGTAAAAAGGGTGGCTGAATCAGATGATTTTTAAGCGGAGGAAATATATATGAAGAGAAATGTGATTGTAGGGCAGTCGGGCAGATGACCGCAGTGATCAATGCCAGCCTGTACGGCGTGGTATACGAGGCGCTGAACCGGGAGGATGCCTGCGGTACAGTATACGGAATGCTCAACGGGATCGAGGGATTCCTGAATGATCAGGTGATGGACATGGAGCCGCTGGAGCGCTCCGGCGAACTGGAGCTTATTAAGACAACGCCGGGGTCATATCTCGGTTCCTGCAGATATAAACTCCCGGAAGACCTGGAGGATGAAGTGTATCCGAAACTGTTTGAGAAGTTCGCGCAGTACGGGATCGGTTATTTCTTCTACATTGGCGGAAATGATTCTATGGACACGGTGGACAAGCTGTCCCGCTATGCGAAGAAGGCCGGCAGCGACATCCATTTCATGGGAATCCCCAAGACCATTGACAATGACCTGGTGTGTACGGACCATACGCCGGGATTCGGAAGTGCGGCGAAATATGTGGCTTCCACGGTGCGGGAGATCGCGGTGGATGCATCCGTGTATGACAACAAAAATCTGTGACCATTGTGGAAATCATGGGGCGCAACGCGGGCTGGCTGACCGCGGCCAGCGTGCTGGCGCGAAAGGAGGCCGGCGACAACCCGGCCCCTTATCTACCTGCCGGAAGTGGCCTTTGATCCGGAGAAATTCATCGCGGATGTAAAGGCTGCGCTGGAAAAGCGGTCCAACCTGGTGGTCTGCATTTCCGAAGGCATCAACGATGGAAAGGGAACCTTTATCTGCGAGCTGGCAAGCGATGTGGGCGTGGATACATTCGGGCACAAGATGCTCACTGGTTCCGGGAAATATCTGGAGAATCTGGTGAAAGAAAAGATCGGCGTAAAGGCCATCCGCTCTGTAGAGCTTAATGTATCCCAGCGGTGCTCATCCGCCATGCTTTCCGGCACGGACCAGAAGGAGGCCATTGCTTCCGGAGCGTACGGGGTGAAATGCGCCATCGAGGGGCGACCGGGAAGATGATCGGATTTTCCCGTCTGCCGGGTGAGGATTACCGGATCGATTATACAATGGAAGACGTGGATCAGATCTGTAATCAGGAAAAAACCGTTCCCCTTGAATGGATCACGGAGAACGGCTCTGATATCGGAGAAGGCTTTATTGAGTATGCAAGGCCGCTCATCCAGGGAGAAGTAAAAGTCCCGATGGAGGACGGGCTGCCGAAGTTCGCATATCGTAAATAAACGGATCAGTACAATTGGGCGGCGCAGGGAATTCCCTGCGCCATTTCTATGTTCAGAAAAATGTATGCGATAGAGAATCTGTAGATCTGATCCGTTCCCGGATCACATTGCCTTCCATCTCGGCAGCAGCTTTATTGATGCATGTAATGGCATTCAGGCTTCTCGGATAACCGATGTAGGGCAGGCACTGGGATACCACCCGGACAAGGAAATCCTTGTCGTTGCCCAGATTCATATTCCCTTTGGCGTGGGCGATGAGCTGCGGTTCACAGCCGCCCTGGGCCATGAGGAAACAGAAGGTGATCATCTCCCGCTGCGGGAGGTCAAGACCGGTGCGGGTGTAAAAATCTTCGAAGCAGTTAGCGGCCAGCCAGCGGTTGATGTGGCCTGTTTTCCAGGCTTCCTTCATGTGGGCGCCGAAGATGTCGGCCTGCGCCTGGGCACCTTTTCCAGACGGTCTTTCATTGTAGTCGTCGCCTGGCTTTCCAGCGGGGAGACTGACGCCTCTGGAGGTGAGGATATCATTTGCCGCGTCGAGAAAAGGAAGGACGCGCCCGATTCCCAGATAATCTACTGCCTGGTAGATGATTTCCTTCAGCATTACCGGAGTCAGACCCGCGTCCAGAGCGCGCGGGGACTTCCAGGCGGAACGCATCAATTCCCTGACAGCCGATCAGTGTGGCTGCAACAGCCATGTGGCGGGTGATCCCGTCAAGCTGCTGTCCCTCTTCATTGACAACTTCGTCAAAAGCAAAATGTTCAAACCGTTCTGCAAATTCCGGATCTGTAAGTTTATAATTTCCCATTGTGAATCCCTCCTTTATTGAAATAGTATAGCTCCTGCAGGAAAATTCGTCCAATGCTTAGATTAAATCCCGGATAATGCCTGAGGCGTATTATGGACGTCAGTGATGATTTTGGAGGTTTCACATTGACGCGGCATTAGAATAGCGCTACAGTAAAAACACGCACATAGCGTCAGAATGAAAAGGAGGAGCCTGAAATGGATGGTATTATTCTTAAAAATGCACGGAGGAGGACGCGGATATACTGCGCAGTCTTCTGGCGGAAACGTTCTCTGACACATTCGCCAGTATGAATACTCCGGAGGATATGGAACTTTACCTTAACCAGGCGTTTGCCAGAGACAGAATACTCGAAGAACTGAGGAATCAGGACTCGGCGTTCTATCTCCTGTATCGGGACAGCAGACCGGCGGGCTGCCTCAAACTCAATGAAGCGGCGGCGCAGACTGAGACCGGCGATCCGCATTCGCTGGAGGTGGAGCGGATCTATGTGGCAAAAAGAATTTCAGGGAACAGGGCTTGGCAGTCGTCTGATGGACGAGGCGGTGAGGCTGGCGGCAGAGCAGAAGAAGGAGTATATCTGGCTTGGCGTCTGGGAGAAAAATGAAAGAGCGATCCGGTTCTATGAAGGAAAAGGTTTTTACAGAACAGGATCTCATACATTTACCGTGGAAATGACGAGCAGACTGATTACATTATGCGGAAAGATTTATCGGAAGAGAAGCGGTAGAGAATCCGAATATTGAGCGACCGGCATCGCAATGGCAAATTCTTCTGAATCTTTGAAGGCGGTTGCCGACGAAGGATGCGGGCATGCCGCACAGGACGGAATCTATTATTATTGTCTGGAGCATGGGCTGATATAGTGATCGATCGTAAAGGAGAAAAAATAAAGCAATGCAATACTGCATCCTGCCGCATAGAATATATCAGATGAAAGATATTTCAGCATGAAAGGATCCGGCATGAGCCAGAAGATTGAAAACATCCTCAACCTCGCCTTTGAAGCAACCCCGGAGGAACGCGCCCGCTCGGCGGAACTGGACGTGGGATATGATGCCGGTGAACGGGCGTGGGATCTGATCATCAAGTATTCGGGCAGTCTTGATGCGGCACGGGAGATCAGCGAATCTGTAACGGAGCTTCTGAACAACTACGCAGTGGTGCGTATCCGGGAAGACCGGATCGAAGCGCTGGCTTCGCTTCCGGAGGTAGAGTTTGTCGAGAAGCCGAAGAGTCTGTATTTCCAGGCGGATGTGGGGCGGCAGGTATCCTGTATCGATGCGGTGCAGGAGGCTCCTTATGATCTGACGGGCAGAGGCGTGCTGGTCGGCATCGTGGACAGCGGATCGATCTTGCAAATCCGGATTTTCGGAATGAGGACGGGACGACGCGGGTCGCGGCGCTGTGGGATCAGGCGGACAGAGAATATACGGCGAAGGAAATCAATGACTTCCTGAATGCAGAAGGTACAGGACAGCCTGCGGTGCAGCAGCCCCTGAGCGCGGACAGCAGCGGACACGGGACTGCCGTGGCAGGGATCGCCGCGGGCAACGGACGCGGTAGCGAAGGACGCAGATACCGGGGCGCGGCGCCGGAGTCGGAACTGGTCATTGTGAAGATGAAAAGCCCGCAGCCGGGCGGCTTTCCCAGGACGACGGAGCTTATGACCGGCGTGGACTACCTGATCCGGAAGGCGCAGGAGATGCGCATGCCGGTGGCGGTCAATATCAGTTTCGGCAATACGTACGGGCCTCATGACGGCTCCTCGCTGGTGGAACAGTATCTGAACGATGTGTCCGCCATCTGGAAAAATGTGATCTGCATCGGGACCGGCAACGAGGAACGGCAGCAGGGCATGCGGCCGGGATCGTAAGCGATGAAGAGGAGACGGTTCAGGAACTGGCGGTGCAGGAGCAGGAGCAGCCTTTCGGCCTGCAGATCTGGAAATCCTACACCGATGAGATCGATATTTCCATTATTAGTCCGGCGGGGGAACAGGCCGGCCCGTTCCGGGAGAAGACCGGCGCCCAGCGGTATCTGACCGGTTCGACCGAACTGCTGGTTTACTACGGGGAGCCGAAGCCGTACAGCGTGCGGCAGGAGATCTTTATTGCGTTTCTCCCGATGCGGGATTATGTGGACAGCGGCGTCTGGCAGATCGTGCTCACGCCCCGGCTGATCGTGGCCGGTACGTATCAGATGTGGCTTCCGGCGCAGGCGGCGCTGAACGTGGGAACCGCATTCCTCACGCCGGACGGCATGTCCACCCTGACGGTCCCGTCCACGGCTGCCCGGGCAGTAACCGTGGCGGCTTACGACGGACGGACTTTTTCTTATGCAGACTTTTCCGGACGGGGACCGTCCGCTGTCTATGAGAGTGCCGGCGTGCCAAAACCGGATGTGGCGGCGCCCGGTGTGGATATAAATGCTCCCGTTCCGGGCGGAGGCTACCGTGCCTTTACGGGAACATCATTTGCGATTCCCCCTTTGCCGCCGGCGGAGCGGCGCTTCTGATGGAATGGGGGATCGTGCAGGGAAATGACCCGTATCTGTACGGGGAGAAAGTGAAAGCGTATCTCAGAAGAGGTGCCCGACAGCTCCCGGGATACCGGAAGTGGCCAAATGCACAGCTCGGATACGGGGCCCTGTGCGTGCGAGACAGCCTGCCGGACAGGTGACCTGCAGCCTTTTGTCAACAGGAGCATCTGTAATCCGTAATATACTGAACCTTGCGCCTCCTTTTCGGACGTAGTAAAATGTAACTACATCTGGAAGGGAGGCGTTTTGTATGGAATGGATACCTCTGCCGATCGGCGTGGAGAATTTTGAGGATCTGCGGGAGCATGGCTATTATTTTGTAGATAAGACTCTGTTTATAAAAGAACTGCTGGACATGAAAGGAAAAGTCAATCTCTTTACCCGGCCCAGGAGATTCGGCAAAACTTTGAATATGAGCATTCTCCGATATTTCTTTGAAAAAGGAGAAAAGGATAACAGCAGCCTTTTTCAGGGGCTGAAGATTATGGATGCGGGAGAAAAATATCTCTCCCATATGGGAAAATATCCTGTGATCAGTATCTCCCTGAAATCCATGAAGCAGTATTCGTATGACCTTGCTTACGATATGCTGAAAAAGGCGGTGAGAGAAGAATACCGAAGACACTGGGAACAGGTAAACAACAGCGGGAAAATGGGAGAAGCTGAAGTACAGCGTTATGAAAGGATCCGCGATCTGAACGGAACGGAGAGTGATTATGCGGATTCGTTAAAATTTTTGTCTGAATGTCTGTATGCCTGCACGGGACAGCGTTCTGTCATTCTGATCGATGAGTATGACGTTCCGTTGGAAAATGCGTATTTCAGCGGATTTTATGACAGGATGGTGGCTCTGATCCGGTCGCTGTTCGAGTCGGCCTTGAAGACCAATGACAATCTGGAATTTGCCGTTGTGACCGGATGTCTGCGGATCAGCAAGGAGTCAATATTTACTGGTCTGAATAATCTGAATGTAGTATCTATCACGAATAATTCTTTTTGCAGAGCATTTTGGTTTTACACCGGAAGAGGTGGAAAAGATGCTTCAGGATTATGGCCTTGAGGACAATCTGGAGACAGTAAGAAAGTGGTACGACGGTTATCTGTTTGGTGAATCAGAAGTTTATAATCCGTGGAGTGTGATCAATTATGTGAATTCCTGCTACGGGGACAAAAAGGTCTTTGCAAAACCTTACTGGTCCAATACAAGCTCCAACAGTATCGTGAAAAATCTGATCGAACATGCGGATCTCTCAGTGCGGCAGGAAATCGAGGGGCTGATCGAAGGCGGTACGATCATAAAACCGATCCACGAGGACATCACATATGACGACATGAATTCCACACAGGATAACTTCTGGAACTTCCTGTTCTTTACTGGGTATCTGAAGAAGATACGGGAGGAGCAGGAAGATGAGACCGTGCGGATGGAAATGGCGATCCCTAACAGCGAGGTGCGCTATGTCTACAAGAACGCGGTTCTCCAGTGGTTTGAGAAAAGACGGAGAAGAAAGAACTTGCACCGCTCTATGAAAGCCTGCTGAACAGGGACGGCGATAAGATGGCGGAGATCCTCTCGGAGAATCTGATGGAGACGATCAGCTTCTACGATTATCAGGAGAGCTATTATCACGGGTTCCTAGTCGGGATGCTGAAACATATCGGGAATTACATTGTGCAGTCGAACCGTGAATCCGGGAACGGCAGGCCGGATATCCTTGTGAGATATCCGAGCGTCGGGGAAAAGCCGTGATCATCGAGATCAAGGTGTCGAAGACCTGGCAGGGGCTGGAAGAGAATTGCGATGAAGCGCTCCGGCAGATTGAAGAAAAGGATTACGAAGCGTCGCTTCGGCAGGAGGATATAAAGATATTATGAAATGCGGCGTAGCATTTTATCGTAAAGAATGTATGGTGAAAATGCGCTGATTTTTTCATGATTACGGGAGGATAACCACAATGGCATCAAAGATGAGCACGCTGTGCTATATTGAAAAAGACGGCAAATATCTGATGCTTCACCGCACGGTGAAGGAGAATGATGTGAATAAAGATAAATGGATCGGCGTGGGCGGACATTTCGAACACGGGAGAGCCCCGAGGAATGCCTGCTCCGCGAAGTGAAGGAAGAGACCGGCTACACGCTCACTTCATGGAAGTACCGGGGGCTGGTGACATTTGTCTATGGGGAGAATGTGGTGGAATATATGTCACTCTATACGGCGGACGGATTCGAGGGCGAACCGGCGCCCTGCGATGAAAGGTGAACTGGAATGGATCGACAAGGAGAAGATCTGGTCGCTGGAGCTGTGGGAGGGGACAAGGTCTTCTTCCGGCTGCTGGATGAGGACGGGAATTCTTCTCGCTGAAACTCGTGTATGATAAAAATGATGTGCTCCGCTATGCGGCGCTGGACGGGAAAGCACTGGAACTCTTTGACGAGCGGAACCCGGACGGCACCTGCACCGGCAGAGTGAAGGAACGGGGCGTCGCCCACCGGGAGGGGGGCGCTTCACGCCACTACCCACACCTGGATCGTCCGGCCCAATGGGGAGCGGCTACGACGTGCTCCTCCAGAAGCGGAGCGAGACGAAAGACTCAATCCCGGGTGCTATGATATTTCTTCTGCAGGACATGTGGAGAGCGGGTATGATTACCTGGAAAGCGCCGTGAGGGAGCTGGAGGAAGAACTGGGGATCGGGCCTGTCCGGAGCAGCTCCAGGAAGTGGGGACCCGGCGGTGCGGCTTTGAGGACGAATTTTACGGACAGCCCTTTAAGGACGATGAACTCAGCCGGATCTATCTGTATGAAGAGCCGGTGGATATTGAGAGGCTGTCGCTGCAGGAGGACGAGGTGTCGGAAGTGACCTGGATGGACTATGCAGAGTGCCGGGAGATGATCCTGGACGAAAGCCTGAAGGAATTTTTCCCCCACTGCATCTATGCCGAAGAGTTCAATATGCTCGGGGAAGCCCTCGGCATTCTGGAGCAGATGGAAGGCATGGGAAAAATCGCATTTTAGGAGAAACATATGAAATCACTTCTTATTTATCTGAAAGACTATAAAAAGGAATCGGTGCTGGCGCCGCTCTTCAAAATGCTGGAAGCCACGTTCGAGCTGCTTGTCCCGCTGGTCATGGCGGCGGTCATCGATGTGGGTATCGCGAACAGCTGCGCTCGCCGTTCATCGTCATCGGCGCGCTGATCATGGCGTTCTCCATCAGCCCGAAGCTGACGCTGCTGTTCGTGCTGGTGTCGGTGGTGGTTTCGGTCATCATCTACATCATCATGCGCGCGACGGTGCCTATCTACCACGAGGCGCAGAACGGCCTTGACCGTGTCACCCTGCTGACCCGCGAGAACTATGTCGGCGCACGCGTCGTGCGTGCTTTCGCGCGGCAGGCGGACGAGCTGGCGGCCTTCGTCGAGACGAACGACCATCTGAAAAAGATTCAGTTCACGGCGGGGCGCATCTCGGCGCTTTTGAACCCGCTGACCTATCTGGTGGTGAACCTGACGGTCATCGCACTACTGCTGCGCGGCGGTGCCGAGGTCAACAGCGGCAGCCTGACGCAAGGCGAGATCATTGCACTCATCAATTATATGAGTCAGATCCTTGTCAACCTGCTGCGCATGGCCGACCTTGTTATCTCGGTCACTCGCGCGCTGGCAAGCGGTATGC
>VOFE01001404.1_pt1 | contig 18001 bp, 34 predicted proteins | sample 5384071 | NCBI WGS metagenome assembly VOFE01 (sample SAMN12384724, study PRJNA508395) | human gut metagenome | isolation source: healthy gut D | host: Homo sapiens
CCATGCCGGTATAGGGGTGGCAACGTCTACAGTATAACATACAAAACATATGTTTGCTACAAAAACCGGGAGTGATTATTCGGAGCTTTTTTGACGATCTATAAGATATACAGATAAAATTTTCGCCGGTAGAACCTTTACAAAAACAAACGCATATGCTACCATAAACTATGGTTGAAAAAAAAACACCGTGACGAAGAGAGTACATGCACGACTGTCATACTGTACGATCAGGGAGATATCTACAAGGGACATTATGAAGGAATGTACTGCACACCCTGCGAGTCCTTCTTCACCGAGTCCCAGCTCGTAGACGGAAAATGCCCGGATTGCGGACGCCCGGTTACGCCGGCAAAAGAAGAAGCATATTTCTTCAAGATGAGCAAATATGCCGATCGACTGATCGATTATATCAACAATCATCCGAAGTTCATCCAGCCGGTTTCCAGAAAGAACGAGATGATGAACAACTTCCTGCTTCCGGGACTGCAGGATCTCTGTGTATCCAGAACCTCCTTCACCTGGGGAATCCCGGTATGACCCTTCGACCCGAAGCACGTTGTGTATGTATGGCTGGATGCTCTGACAAACTACATTACTGGAATCGGTTATGATGCTGAGGGAAATAGTACTGAGCAGTTTAACAAACTGTGGCCTGCAGACCTTCATCTGATCGGAAAAGATATTATCCGTTTCCATACGATTTACTGGCCGATTTTCTTAATGGCACTTGATCTTCCTTTGCCAAAACAGGTATTTGGTCATCCGTGGCTGATCCAGAGTGATGGAAAAATGAGTAAATCCAAAGGAAACGTGTTATACGCCGACGAACTGGTAGACCGTTCGGTGTAGACGCTGTCCGCTACTTCGTACTTCACGAGATGCCGTTTGAGAACGACGGAGTCATTTCCTGGGAGCTGCTGGTTGAGCGTATGAACTCTGACCTGGCCAACACCCTGGGCAACCTTGTAAACCGTACGATCTCCATGTCCAACAAGTACTTCGGCGGCGTTGTGACAAAACCGGCGCAGCAGAAGAGGTGGATGATGATCTGAAAGCAGTCGTTACCGCAACAAAAGCAAAAGTTGCTGCAAAGATGGAAGAGCTGCGTGTGGCAGATTCTATCACTGAGATCTTTGGCCTGTTCAAACGCTGCAACAAATACATTGACGAGACGATGCCGTGGGCACTGGCAAAGGACGAAGCAAAGAAAAGGACCGTCTGGAAACAGTTCTGTGGAATCTGATCCAGGGTATTTCAGAGGGTGCAAGACTTCTTGAATCTTTCATGCCATCTAGCTCAGTTAAAGCAAAAAAGATTTTGAGCAGCAGTTGGTCTGGCGGACATGTGACAGAAAAACCGGAAATTCTGTTCCAGAGAATGGATCTGGAAGAAGTTCTGAAAAAAGTAGAGGAACTTCATCCAAAGGTTAAAGAAGAAAAGGAAGAGGAAGAATCAAGAAGGAATCGACATCGAAGCAAAACCGGAGATCACTTTTGAAGATTTTGAAAAGATGCAGTTCCAGGTAGGAGAGATCATCGCCTGCGAAGCAGTCAAAAAGTCGAAAAAACTTTTATGCTCCCAGGTAAAGATCGGAAGTCAGGTAAAGCAGATCGTATCAGGAATTAAGGCACATACTATACGCCGGAAGAGATGGTAGGAAAGAAGGTTAATCATCTACTGGTTTGAGCGGCAGCTGGAAGTGGCGAGAGAAGAAAAACTCCGTTTATCATTCACAGCCGTGACGCTGCAAAAAACACGCTGGATACGATGAAACGGCTTCACGCTGGGGATATCGGCGGTGTGGTACACTGTTTTTTCCTACGGAAAAGAAATGGCACGGGAGTACCTGGATATGGGGCTTTCCCTCGGTATCGGCGGTGTACTGACCTTTAAGAATGCAAGGAAGCTGGTGGAAGTGGTTGAATATGCTCCACTGGAATCTCTGCTCTTAGAGACGGACAGCCCGTACCTTGCACCGGTTCCGAACCGCGGAAAGCGAAACTCTTCGCTGAATATTCCGTATGTAGTGGAAAAATTGCCGAGATCAAGGGAGTATCCGGGAAGAGGTAGAAGAGATCACCTGGAAGAACAGTTTCCGGGTCTTTTCAAAAGTGAAATAAAGAGAAAATCAAAATTGATCCACCGGATCAATTATTGATATGCAATGCAACAAAAACGGATACCGAATGGTTAAAATTATTTCGGTATCCGTTTTTGTTGTTTTATGGCAGCTGTAGATTCGGTTACTGATCGGAATTACCATCGGCTGTCAGTGCTTTTTTTCTTCCAGTTTCCTTTTTTGTAGAAGAGGAATGTCAGCAGCGCACCCATACACCAGCATACCAGCAGGGAGATCCACAGTACCTGATATCTTCCGTTTGGAAGTTCCGGGGTTCTGGTGAGGAAAGCAAGACCGTAAGCCAGAGGTACACGGATCACAACGGTGGTGATCATAGAGATCCACATGGGGGTCATGGTATCACCTGCTCCGCGCATGACGCCGGAGAGGGACTGGGTGATGGCCATGGCAAGGTAGCCAACGGCGAGTATCTTCATCATGTTGGCACTGAGAGTTACCAGTTCCGAGGTATCGGTAAAGATTGCCATCAGGTTTTTGCCGAAGACCAGGATCAGAAGAGTGATCACCGCGGAGGTTCCCAGTGCAATGGCGGTTCCCTGACGGGCTCCCTGCTCCACACGGTCCATGCGATGTGCGCCCACATTCTGTCCGGCGTAGGTAGTCATGGCAGTTCCGAAAGAAAAGTTTGGCATCATTGCAAAACCATCCACACGCATGATGATCACGTTGGCTGCGATGACCATCTCACCGAAACTGTTGGTCAGAGACTGTACGATAACCATGGCAATGGAAAAGATGGCCTGGGTGATACCGGAGGGGAGTCCCAGCCGGATGATCTCCAATGTGTATTTCTTTTTCATCTTCAGATGGCGGAATTTAAAATCAAAAAATATCTGTCATCCGCAACAGTTTCCAGAAACAGAGGATCGCGGATACTGCCTGTGCGATGACGGTTGCATAGGCGACACCGGCGACACCCATCTGTAAGCGGGAAACGAAGACGATATCAGAATGATATTCAGGACAGTTGCCACCAGCAGATAAATCAGCGCCGAAATCGAATCGCCGAGTCCGCGAAGGATTCCGCAGAGGATATTATAATAGGCACTTCCCATGCAGCCAACCATCAGAATGACCAGATAAGAGGTACACCAATCAATGATGGAATCAGGCGTATGAAGCATCTCCAGAAGCGGCCTCGAGAGGACGGCGCCCAGAATCATAATAATGATGGAAGAAATTGCTGTCAGCGTGACGCAGTTTCCGATCGTCATTGAAAGCTCTTCCCGTTGTCTTGCACCAAAATACTGAGATACCATAACGCCGGCACCTACGGAGATTCCTACGAAAAAAGTACCAGAAGCAGGTTCAGGATCGGGCTGGCGCTTCCTACTGCCGCCAGGGCGTTGTCGCCCACGTATTTTCCGATGACAATACTGTCTACGGTGTTGTAAAGCTGCTGAGCGATATTGCCGATTAGCATGGGGATTGTAAAATTACAATCTTCTCCCAGGGTTTTCCCACCGTCATATCGGACGGCGCGAAAAGTTCTTTGATGGTCATAAGTGCTATACTCCTTTGTGGTGTAAAATTTTGCCAGATACCGATATTGTGTAAAACTGGCTCTCTTCATACTCATAGTATAACTCGTTATAAGGTGGAAGACCAAACGTTTTTGGTAGATATTCAAAAAAATGAATATTGACAAGGAGACAGGGATTATTGTACAATCAAACCTAATTTAAAGGAGTAACCTATGTTTGAAATCTGCGTTTGTAGTGTCGTCAGTACGGTGGAGCCATCCGGTACTTCAGGAAAATGGTGAGACTTTTATTGCAGTATTTGATATGCAATAAGAGTTTTTTTATTTTACCGGAAATTGCTATTCTTTGTTCTGTGATTTTTGTAACTATCCGGAAAAATTCAAGGAATACATATAAGGCAAAAGGAGGAGAAAGATATTGGATTTAAGTAATTTATCTATTAAAAAATACGGGAGCTTATTGTGTTTACAGCACTTCTTGTTGTTGCCCTGTGGAAGTTTGATGTAGTGCTTGATGTGTTGAAAACAATATGGCAGATTATATTTCCGTTTATACTTGGCGGAGCGATTGTGTTTGTGATCAATGTGCCAATGAGTTTTCTGGAAAAGAAAATTTTTGAAAATGTAAAAAAAGAAAATAAGGCAGCGAGAAAACTGGCAAGACCGGTCAGCCTGCTTCTCACGATCGTATTGGTGGTTGGCGTGATCGCACTGGTGATGATTGGCGTGATTCCTCAGCTTACGAAGACAATGGGAAGTTTGATGATAAATATCACAGACTTTATTCCGCAGATTAAAATCTGGATTCGCGATTTTTTCACGATAACCGGGAAATTATGAAGCTGGTAGATCAGCTGCAGTTTAAACCGGATCAGGCAATCAAGTGGGGGAATAAGTCTGCTTGGAAATGGTGCGGGAAACATGATGAATACAACAGTGTCAGCGGTGGGATCCGTAGTCAGTGGACTGGCGACTTTTTTATTGCTTTTCCTTTGCCTGCTATATTCTTTTCAGAAAGAAAAGCTGCATGTACAGATCAGAAAAGTACTTTTTGCTTTTCTTCCAAAACAAAAAGCAGATGCATTTCTTGAAGTCTGTTCCCTGACCTACCGTACCTTCGCAAACTTCCTTACCGGACAGTGTCTGGAAGCTGTGATTCTCGGCTGTATGTTTGTTGTTACACTGAGCGTTTGAGAATGCCGTATGCACTTTTGATCGGAGTTCTGATTGCATTTACAGCATTGATTCCTATTTTTGGTGCTTTTATCGGGTGTGCCGTAGGAAGTTTTTAATCTTTATGGTGAGCCCGAAACAGGCAATTATATTCATAATAGTATTTCTGGTGCTGCAGCAGATTGAGGGAAATCTGATATATCCTCATGTTGTCGGCGAATCTGTAGGGCTTCCGTCAATCTGGGTGCTGGCAGCAGTTACGATCGGCGGAAATCTTATGGGGATTGTAGGCATGCTTGTTTTATTCCACTGCTGTCGGTGGTCTATACTATTTTCGGAAAGTTGTGTATCTGCGCCTGAAAAAACGACATATTAAACAAGTGACAGCGACAGATATAGAGGAATATACAGAAAAAGAAACTGCCAGTACAGATAAAATATAAAGAATTAAATTTTGGGCTTTTTTCAACGGAAAAATGAAAAGCAGAGGGAGATAATCACAGCGTTTGGCTATGATTATCTCCCTCTGCTTTACTTGTGGAGCCACTGTGAAGGTACTGAACAGTTACGAAAAAATTTTAAATAAAAAGACGAGTAAACTTTTTACCGGTTTCGAAAAAATATCCCAAAGTTTTCTTTCCCCATATATTATGTAAGTAAACTTTTGTTTATTATGCAGAGGTACTATATTTTTTTATGCTCTTGATGAACCCTCTTCGTTTGTGTATAGTCTGCAGTATAAAACAGAAGAGCAAGGAGAAAGAATATGAGACTGGCAGCGATCGGTGATAACTGTGTGGATTTTTATGAAAAGCAGGGCTGGGCATATCCCGGAGGAAATGCGGTGAACGTGGCTGTCTACGGGCGACAGTTGGGTATGGATGCGGCATATCTGGGCTGGATCGGCACAGACACTTTTGGTGACATGATGCAGGAAAAACTGAAAGAACAGGATGTGGAAACTGTTCGTATGCAGAGAAAACAGGGAAAAACTGCTATCACATACATAGAACTTGTGGATGGAGACAGAAAATTCGGGGAGGACTTTCTGAATGTTCTGGAGGGATTTCAGTTGTCTGATGGGATTTGCAATATCTGGCCGGATTTGATTGTGTGCATATGGCAGTTTGGGGGCAATGCGATTCGTGCCTTGGCAAATTGCCGCAGGAAGTAAAAAATTTCCTATGATTTTTTCAAATCGATACGGAGAAAAAAAAAGATAGAAAGGTTAGCTCCTTATATTGATTATGTTTTTTTCTCCTGTGAAAAAGGATGATGCTTTTACAAGAGATCTTCTGAAACGTGTAAAGGAACAGGAGCAGGTCTGGTTATCGCTACATTGGGAGAAAATGGCAGTGTAGCCTACGATGGAAAGAAGAATTTGTTGTAAGCGGCATTGTGGAGGCAGATGTAGTGGATACGCTTGGAGCGGGAGATTCTTACATTGCCGGATTTTTAAACAAGGCACTGGAAGGTGAACCATTAAAAAAAGTGTATGGAGGCAGGAGCTAAGAAGGCAGCTCTTACAATCAGCCATTTTGGAGCCTGGTAGAACACAGATAACTATAAAAAAAGAAGTACGGTTTATTCCGGACAAAATAGAAAAAAAGAGAAAGGAAGAGGGTTATGTTAAAATTAAACAAGGAAGAAGTGCATTTTTTAGTAACAGCAGAGATGAAAAAAGAGGTGGCAGATTTTCTGGAAGCAGTAGATGCCAAGATAGCACCTGTACTGGAATATATAAAAGAAAACCAGGTTGAACGCGTTTGCTTTATTGGATGTGGAAGTTCCAGTGCTGCCGGAAGCACAGCAAAATATCTGGCGGATAAATATACAACTCTGACTGTTAATGCGTATACGGGATGGGAATTCGTTGATTCCATGCCTGTATATGGAGACAGAAAAACACTGGCAGTTTTTATTTCCCAGTCCGGAACTACAGAAGAAATTGTAGAAGGTCTGAGAAAAGCCAGAAATCAGGGCTTTATGACGGTTGGAGTGTGCAACCAGAGAGAAGATAATCCGTTGGGAATGGAAGCTGATTATGTGGTGGATTACCATGCAGAGGCTATGTGGGAATGCCAGCTTGTTGCGCTGTATACCCCTGATAGCCCGTATGGCTTTGGAACGTGGAGAAAGTACAGAGACTATGGAGAAGATTCTGTCCGATATGAAACGTTTGCCGGAAGTGCTTGGACATCATATTGAAAACTTTGAGGCAAAAGCCATGGAAATGACAAAACCGCTTCGTAACCTGAAAGGATTCTACACAGTATCCGCCAGTTCCATGGTGCCTCTTGCCTATAAAGAAGGTGTTATTACCGGAATGGAATTTCTCTGGTCTCATGGTGCGGTGATACAGGCGGGAGAATTCCGTCATGACCTCTGGAGATTGTGGAATCCGGTGTTCCGTTTCTATTTTTGGTGCCTACAGATTCCTCCAGAGTGATTACACAGAGAGCACTTAAGTTTGTTGAGAAGTGGAAGGGGACAGCAATTGTTCTGGATTATGCAGACTTTGCTATGGGACTTCATGATGATCTGGCACCGTTCGTTATGTTTGTGCCGCTGGAATGGTTCTGCTATTATTTTTCGATAGTAAGAGATCATAATCCGGATGACCGCAGATATTATGGGGTTGTCGAATATTGATCAAGTAAATAAATTTACTAAAGACGAAAGAAAATGGACTGTTTTGTAATAAAACAGTCCATTTTCTTTATATAAATTTACTAAATAACAGGTAGGATAAATTATACAAAAGTAATAAAAATATATATTATATACAAAAAACAGAAAAATAGCACATTGTATTGTTGACAAATTCCATTATTTCAAGTAATGTGATGGTATAAGGAATGGAAATAAATTTACTAAATGTAAGTAAAATTAACTAAAACACGTCGAGGGTAAATGTACAGGCAGACGATGTGTGTGAAATTAATTAAGAGGTGGGAATATGGCTACAATACGAGATGTCGCCCGGAAAGCCGGGGGTATCTGCAGCATCTGTATCCAGAGTTCTGAAAAATGACACTACCTTTTCTGTATCTCAGAAGACAAGGGAAAGGATTCTGGAGGCGGCAGGCGAACTGGGATACAACAAATGTTTTGAATACTCAGCCATTCAAGGTACAAGAGGAACCATAGGAGTTATGCTTTTTGTATGGCGAGGAAGAAGAAGTGGAAGATAAATTTTATCAGATTATCCGCGTGAATATAAAGATGGAACTTGAAAAAACGGGTTCAAAGTAAAAGAGGTATTTGAATCTATGCTGGATGCCAATGCATCGAAGATATCCGGTTATCAGGGTTTGATCTTTGTAGGATATTCCACACTCTGGTATCAAAAAAAGGTGTTCCGACAGGCCGTTTTGGATTCCGGATTACCGGTAGTCTGTGCGGACTTTCATCTGAAAGATGGATCGCTTACAGCTGATTGCGTGATAAACGATTTCAAACAGGCAGTAAAGAAAGTTATAAATATTTTCCTGAAAAAAGGATTTGATTCTATCGGATATATGGGGACATACGGGCTGGAAGCGAATGGTAAGATTCACAGAGATGAACGTTTTCTTTATTTCCGGCAGATTATGAAAAGTCTGGGAAAGTATGATGAGAAAAATATCTACCTGTGTCCATCCAATCACACACAGTTCGGATATGAGCTGGAAAAGAAATTATCCGAAAAGGAAGGCTTCCACGAGCGGTATTTGTGGAAAAATGATACCATGGCCATCGGGTTTCTGAAAGCTTTGAAAGAAGAGAAAATTTCTGTTCCTGGTGATGTGGCGATTGTCGGGTGTAACGATGATCAGGTGGCATCCTTTGTAACACCTGGGCTTTCCACGGTAAAGTTACATAATGACCTGGTCGGAATGATGGCCGCAAAGACATTGATGGAATGTCTTTATACGAAAAGAGAACAAGGTTTAAAAATTATTGTACCAAATCAGTTGATTCTCAGGGAAAGTTGCCCTGAATAAAAGTAGAAAGGGGAAAAGATATGGAATACGTATACAAACACATGGACTGGAGTAACGTAGAAGTGCTTGGAAGAAATCGTCTTCCGGTCAGACCGTTTTATTGTGGTTATCCGAATAAGGAATCGGCAAGACAGGGAAGAAGAGAAGAATGTTCCAATTACCGTCTGTTGAACGGACAGTGGAAATTTGCTTATTATGAGTCACCGTTTTATGTTCCTGATACATGTATGGAAAAGGCATATGACGATCGGGAGTTTGGCATGATGCCGGTTCCCGGACACTGGCAGCTGAATGGTTATGATTATCCACATTATAACGATGCGATAGCATTGTTCCCGATTCTGATGATCCGGGTATACAGGCAGACAATCCCACGGGTGTTTACCGGTACACATTTCAGGAGGAGAAACAAAAAGACAGGGAATATATCCTGAGGTTTGACGGAGTTGAGAGTGCTTATCACGTATGGCTCAATGGTACATTCATAGGATACAGTCAGGGACCTCGTAATACAGCTGAATTTGATGTGACAGAAGCATTGCAGGATGGGGAAAATGTGCTGGCGGTGATCGTCTACAAATTCAGTGACGGCAGTTATCTGGAAAATCAGGATATGTGGTGGTTTGCCGGAATTATCAGAGATGTATCTCTGATCCGGAGACCGAAACAGCATATGCTGGACTGGCGTATCGTATCTGATCTGGTTATGGAACAGAATGAGACGACCGGAAAGATTTGCCTGGAAGCAGTGTTTGAAAATCATACCGAGGATGAGACGGCACTTACCGTTGAGATGGAAGTAATGGACGGTGAACAGGTCATCTTCAGTGAGATCCGCGAGATAAGTGGTAAAAAAAGGCGAGACAGAATATGTGACAGAGGTAATTCTGGAAAATATAAAACCCTGGTCAGCAGAGCACCCTGAGCTGTATCGGTGATGATTACCCTGAAGAAACAGGGAGAAGTTCTGGAATCCTATGGCGAGTGGACAGGATTCAGAAATATTTGTGTAAAAGACGGATTATTCCTGGTAAATGGAAAGGCTATTAAATTAAAAGGAGTAAAACCGACATGACTGGAATGAAAAATACAGGACGATGCATTACAAAAAAGAGGATATGCTGGCTGATCTGTATCTGATGAAACAGAACAATATCAATGCGGTACGAACCTCTCATTACCCGCCACATCCTGATTTTCTGGATATGTGTGACCGTCTTGGACTTTATGTGATGGAGGAAGCTGATCTGAGTAACCAGATGGCTTTTACACCAAAAAACATGAACAAGATCAGTGATGACACGATCTGGGAAAAAGCTATGTGGATCGTGCGGAACGTATGGTAAGAAGGGATAAGAACCATCCAAGTATTCTGTTCTGGTCGCTGGGAAACGAATCGGGATTCGGAAGCAGCTTTGTAGCCAGCGGAAGATTTATAAAAGAGTATGATCCAACCAGACTGGTTCATTACGAGGAAGACAGGGATGCTTCTATAGCTGATGTGTACAGTACCATGTATACCAGACATAAGGCATTGGAAAATCTGGGAAGAGACACTGCAAAGAAGAAACCTCATGTAGTATGCGAGTATGCGCATGCAATGGGAGATCCGGGAGGATTAAAAGAATACTGGGAAATATTTGAACGATATCCAAGGCTGCAGGGCGGTTTTATTTGGGAGTGGGTGGATCACGGTATTAAAAATATGACAGCAACGGCAAAAGCCTACTATACATATGGCGGAGATTACGGGGATTATCCAAACAGTGGGGCATTTTGTTGTGATGGATTGATCCAGGCAGACAGAAGGCCGACGCCTGGTATTTTACAGGTGAAAAAAGTAATGGAGCCGGTAAAATTTATTGATTTTGATAAAACTACAGGTGAAATTACAGTTTGCAATAAATATGATTTTACTGACCTGTCTCATCTTGAAGGTACATTCAAGATTCATACACTGCAGGGAATTCTGCTGGAAGGTGAGGTGGATCTGAGTGAGATAGCACCACATGGATGCAAACGCATCACGGTATATGATTCTGCGGAGTCAGGAGCATGGTGTGATGAACAAGATATCTGGCTGACGATCAAGGTATGTTACAAAGAAAAACAGATCTGGTCAGAGGAAGCTCATCATGAGGTTGCGTTCCATCAGGAATGTCTCAATAAAGCAGCTCGAGAGACAGTGAAAGAGCCGGCAGATAACGGAAGCTCCGGAGAACTGCATATGGTGGAAAAATCAGGAATTATTTATGTGGAAGGCCGGAATTTTACTGCCGAGTTTGACCGGGTTCATGGATATTTAAGTGGTTACACATTGAATGGTGAACGGTTGATCTGTAAAGGACTGGGACTCAACTTCTGAGAGCACCTGTTGACAATGACAAGAATGTGGCTGAAATCTGGGAAAAAGCAATGCTGAAAGCCATGACAAACCTTGTGGAAAAGGTGACGGTAGAGGAGAAAGAACAGGAAGTGGTTATCTCCGTTTCACAGATCTATGCACCGATCACTGTTGACTGGAAAATCATTGTGAAAGCGGAATATCACATTCAGGCAGATGGTCTTATAAGCATGAGTTATCACGGAGTGCCAACCGGTGTGCAGCTTCCGGAGAGTTTTCCACGGATCGGTATGCGATTTGTGCTGGATAAAGCCTGTGAACAGGCAGTCTGGTACGGAAGAGGAACCTCTGGAAACATATCCGGACTGTAAAGAAGGCAATGCGATAGGCTGCTGGGAGAAGAACGTGGAGGATTTCTATTTCCCTTATGTACTGCCTCAGGAGACAGGAAATCATGAGGATACTCGCTGGGCTGCATTTGTGACAGAAGCGGGTAACGGAATCTGTATCGCATCGGACAAAGAATTCTCTTTTGGCGCATTACATTATACACAGGAAGACCTGACAAAGGCGACACATACAAATGAACTTCACAAAACAGAAAATATCCAGTTATCTGTTGATTATGCACAGCATGGTCTGGGAAGTGCAAGCTGGGGTGCCGAGTGTCTGGAAAAAGATAAACTGTATCCGGAACCGTTTACATTTACCTGGAAGATTTTCGGAACCGGGAAGGAGTCGCTGGTAGAGCGGCCGAGCAATACAGAAGAAAGTAAGAAAGGAAGGGAAAAGATGGAAGGAGACAATGAAAGAAGAAGGAGTTTTGTAAACAAAAAAAACAGCACCGTACATATTTTGCTGCCAATGATACTTCTGTTCGAGTATTCATGGTATATCCGGTAATTAAGTCCCTGGCACTGAGTTTTTATGATTTTGAAGGCGGAGAGTATCTGTTCTGTGGCATTAATAATTACGTGACCATGTGCAAGGATCCTGTATTCTGGAAATCCCTGGGAAATACATTTATCTATCTGGCGATCCAGGTGCCGGTTATGGTGATACTTTCCCTGATACTGGGAGTTCTGGTAGAAGAAAGTTTTCTGAGATTCAGAACCTGTTACCGCGTCAGTGTGTTTTTACCGTCCGTTACAGCTTTGGTTGCGTATGCGATGATTTTAAGCTGCTGTTTAATACAGATTTCGGTCTGGTAAACCATATTCTCAGAACTTTTGGTCTGGGTGGCGTAGACTGGCTGAATACTGTATGGGGTGCAAGAGCAGTTGTCATCATGGGTATTACCTGGAGGTGGACCGGCTATAACACGATCATTATGATTGCCGGCCTGAAGGGAATCCCCATGGAACTGTATGAATCAGCGGATATAGATGGGGCATCTTTTCCTGCAGAGATTCTTCCGAATCACAATCCCTATGGTAAAATCCATTATTCTCTTTGTGAGTATCACCTCCACCATAGGAACCCTGCAGCTGTTTGATGAATCCTTTGTACTGACAAAAGGAGGACCTGACAATGCCACGATAACTATCGGACACTATCTGTACAATACCGGATTCTCCTATTACAAATTCGGATATGCAGCGGCACTCAGTTATGCGTTGGTGCTTATCATAGGCATACTGTCCTTTGTGCAGTTCAAAAGCTACAAATGGAGGTGACAATTAGTGAAAACAACAGGAAAGAAAAATAAACGGACGTAAAGATTTTTTTTACCTATGTGTTCCTGACCATTGCGGCACTGATTTCGCTGTTTCCTTTCTACTTCATGTTTGTGTCTGCAACAAACACGAATGCGGAAATTTTGAGTGCGACACCTAAGTTGATTTTTGGCTCTCATCTGGTAGAAAATTTTAAAAATCTGAACAAAAGATGGATATCCTGCGGATACTTATGAATTCTACCATTATGACAGTGACCTATACTGCACTCTCTATCATACTGCACTCCATGGCAGGATATGCCCTGGCAAAATTTGAATTCAAAGGCAAGGGCTTACTGTTCAGTCTGATCATGGTAACTATGATGATTCCGTCCCAGGTCATGTATGTGCCACTGTTCACACTGATGAACAATATTGGATGGGCAGATACGTACCAGGCAGTGATATTGCCAGGACTTGCAGGTGCTTTTGGTATTTTCCTGATGAGACAGAATATGTTAGCATTTCCAACATCTTTGATCGAGGCAGCCAGAATCGACGGGTGTGGTGAAATCGGCATTTTCCTGAAGGTGGTTCTCCCATCCCAGAAGCCGGCGATTGGTGCTCTCGGAATTTACATGTTTATGAGCATGTGGAATAACTTTATGTGGCCGTTGATTATTCTCAGCACAAAATCTATGTATAACTTCCCGGTAGCTCTGGCTATGCTCGATGGTGTGGCATGGAGAAAAGACTATGGTGTGGTTATGCTGGCGACAGTTTGTGCGGTTCTGCCTATCATGATCATCTTCTTGGTATTCCAGAAACAGTTCGTGGCAGGTGTCATGGGTGGAGCAGTAAAGGAATAATGTATTTGGTTCTGAAAAAATATTTAGGAGGATATAAATATGATGAAGAAACGAGTAGTAGCATTGACAACAGCGGCAGTGATGGCATTGTCTATGACTGCATGTGGCGGGAGGCGGCGGAGCTGATAAAACAGCTTCCGGAGACAAGGAAGGCGGACTGTCCGGTGAAATCACAGTTTGAGCTGGGACGTGGCACTGGCGCATCTTGAGGAATGGGCAGAGAAGTTCCAGGAAGAGAACCCGGATGTAACCTTTAATTTTGAGGAAATGGGTGTGGATCAGGTATACCAGAAAATGACTACCTGCCTGCAGTCCGGCATCGGCCTTCCGGATATTGTTTCTATTGAGGGTGAACAGATGGCAAAGTTCGGAGAGAAATTTCCTGGAAAATTTGAAGATTTTACAGATATGATCAATCCGGATGACTATTTCCCGATTAAAATATCAGAGTGTACGGTTGACGGGAAGATCATTGCGTATCCATGGGATTCCGCCCGTGTGGTATGTTCTATAGAAGCGACCTGTTTGAAGAAGCAGGAATCAAGGCAGAAGATATCGTGACCTGGGATGATTTTATCGAGGCAGGAAAAGTATTAAAAGAGAAAACAGGCGTTAAGATGCTCTGTATGGCAGAATCCAGAAATGATACAACGTACAGACTTCTCATGATGGAAGGCGGAAGCTTCTACTTTGACAAGGACGGAAATACGCAGGTTGATTCGGAAGCTTCTATCCAGGCAATGGAAACGTGTAAGAAAATGTATGATGCCGGCATTACATTCAACAATTCATCCTGGGATGATATGGTAGCGGGCATGGGCGCAGATAAGTTTGCATGTATTGCAGATGCTGTGTGGATGGTAGGATCTATTAAGGAAGCAGCTCCTGATCAAAGCGGCAAGTGGGCGGTTATGGAACTTCCGAGATTCCAGGCAGATAAAGAAGCTCAGGGAGCATCCAATGGTGGTTCTGTTCTGGCGGTTCCTTCAGATAGTAAAAGTACAGAGGCTTCCAAGGCATTTGTGAAGTTCGTTATGGAAAATGTGGATGCCAATGTGGAAGGATTCCAGAACTACGGACTGTATCCGTCTTATCTGAAAGCTCTTGAGTCCGACGTATTTAAAGAGGGGGATGAGTTCTTTGGCGGACAGCAGATCTTTGATTTGTTCACAGAAGTCGGAAAGACAGTTCCACAGGTAAATTATACCTCTAACTTTGCAGAAGCACTGAAATGTCCAAAACTCTATGGCAAATATACTGTTGAATGATGAGGATCCTACAGAGGTTCTCAAAGCGGAACAGGAGGAAATGAAAGCCAAATTCGGCAAATAGAAGCATAGTTATATTTATAAACAGAGCATAATAAAAACGGGTGTCTGAAGTATATTCAAACACCCGTTTTAAAAAGGATGGAGGTTTCTGTGTACGGGAAAAAAGTTATAAACGAGATATTTATCAAATCATTATTCCGATGATACTGGAAAACATACTTCAGATTTCGGCAAACCTGGTAATCACGGCAATGGTTGGACGGTTGCTTGCAAATGACATTTCCGCACAGGGGATCTGTATCCGGATTACGGATACGTTATGGTGTTTTTATAAGGGAGTGGCAATTGGGGCTACGGTTTTGATCGCCCGGGCATACGGTGCGGGCAGACATCAGGATTGCAGGAAGATTGCGGAGCAGACCATTCTTACGGAAATGATTATTGTGTTTATTTTTCAGGTGGTGTTATACTTTAAGGCACCGCTTTTTCTTGATTTTTTCAAAGGATCCCCAGATCTCTCTCTGGCAGAGGGCTATATGAAGACTATTATATTCGAATTCCCGTTTGTAGTGATTACGACGGTGGTTACGGCCTCTTTCCAGGGATACGGCAATACAAAGATTCCTATGTATATTGCGGTTCTTATGAATGTGGTCAATATTGTCTGTGGTTACTGTTTTATCTTTGGGGTCTTCGGTATTCCGGGCATGGGAATAAAAGGTGCTGCTACCGCTCTTTTGACGGCACAGGCAGTTGGTGCAGGTACAGGACTGTACCTTTTATATAAAAAGAAGGGTGGACTGTTTCGAAAAGTACCATCTGAGCATAGATTTTTTCAGTTTTGATAAAAAAATGTATCTATGAAATCTATACGACAGGAATTCCGGCAGCATTGGAAAACCGTATTCTGGCAGGTTTCTGCTATCATTTTGAGTAAAGTGATATTATTCTACGGAAACCAGGCATTTGCCGCATATCAGCTGGGTATACAGGCAGAGGAAATTACGGAGATGCCGGCGATTGGTTTTAGTACGGCATCCACTACACTGGCAGCCAGAGCAATTGGTATGCAGGACGAGGAACTGCGAAAAGTTTACTTTAAAGAGCAGCTGAAAGTCGGGGTATTTATCAGCTCGATAACGTCGGTGTTACTGATTTTCCTCCCGCGGTTCTTTATGACTCTGATGACGGACAAACCGGAATTGCAGGCCATAGGTGTTGTATATGTGTGTTTGTTATGGGATTTATCCAGATACCTCAGAACTTGTCCAGAATCTACAATGGAACCATCAGAGCTATGGGGTATAAGAATGCTCCTATGCTGGTGGCAGGATTTGGCATATGGATCGTAAGGCGATTCCTTTGTGCATGCTGGCTGCTTATGTTTAGGGTTGCCTTTTGACAATAATCTGGATTATTATTGCGATGGATCAGGTATCCAGATTCCTGCTCAGCGCAGGGTTGTATTATCGGATCAACAAAAAGCGTGAGCAGACAATGAGTACAGTATAGAATGGAGAAAAAGGAGTAAGAATACATATGAACAGAGAATTTTTATATGAATTACTGGAAACAGCATCGGTTTCCGGTTTTGAGGAAGAGATTCAAAGAAAAGTTATAAAGTATGCAAAAGGATTTGCGGATGAAATCTATACGGATGAAATTGCCGATGTGGTAAGTATTGTAAACGGATGCAGAGATTAAAGTTATGCTGTCGGCACATGGATGAGATTGGCCTCATGGTATCGCATATTACGGAAAAAGGAATGCCCACGTATCCAAGGCGGGCGGTATCTATCCGGGAACTTATCTTGGACAGAAAGTCAGAATCATGCATGAGGGAAATGTGGTTTACGGCGCAGTCCGAAACCATGGTTCTCTGAATAAGAAAGAGTTGGAAATTACAGATATCATCATCGATATCGGTGCTGTTTCAAGGGAAGATGCCATGGCGCATGTGGCCTGTGGTGATCCGGTGAGTTTTGATACGGACTACAGAGAACTTTTTAAATGACAGGCTCTGCGCAAAGTGCCTTGACGACCGTCTGGGAGGATATATTATCCTGGAAGCTGCGAAAAAAGCCAAAGAAAGAGGCTGTACATGTGGAGTTTATGCGGCAACTACTGTAGGGGGAAGAACTGACAAAGCACGGAGCTGCCTGGTGCGCATCCCGAATCGCTCCGACCCTGGCTGTTGTGCTTGATGTTACGTATACCAGTGATTATGAAGGAACAAGAGCTATCGAAAACGGAGAAATCCTTCTGGGAGGCACCGGTTTTCCTGCATAACTCTTTCAGTCATAAAATGGTGGTGGAGCGACTCGAAAAAGCTGCCCGGAAGATACATATAAAATATCAGTGGGAGAACGGATGTGGAAGAACCTGTACGGATGCAGATGCTATTCATATGGCAGGCAGGGGGATACCTACAACAGTTATGTCCATACCTCTTCGCTATATGCATAATCCGGCAGAAGTGTGCAGTATGGAAGATGTACAGGATGTATTGATGTGCTCGCGGAATTTTTATGTGGAATCGGGTCTGATATTTGCCTGAAACCTCTGGAAGGATAAGGTGATTTATGAAAAAATATATGGCGATTGCCGGATTGATATTAGTGACTGTTATCTGGGGGGGATTTGTGGCCAGTGACATGGCTCTTTGACAGTTTGTCGCCTTTTCAGATCATGACTATTCGTTTTCTGCTGGCTTCCGTGCTTATGGGTGGGATAAGTATCCGGAATCTTAAAGGGATAAAAAAAGAGGAAGTAACTGCAGGAGTTTTTATGGGCGCAGCTCTTTTATTGGGTTCTCTTCAGATCATAGGACTGTCAATATACGACTCCGTCAAAGAATGCATTCCTCACAGCCACAAATGGGTTATTGTTCCTTTTATTGCTTTTCTGATCTGCCGGAAAAAGGTAGATTCAGAGGTATAATAGAGCAGTGCTGGCCATAGCAGGGGTAGGGCTTCGTCCCTGGATAAAGATCTGTCCCTGGGACTGGGCGACGGACTGACCCTTTATATGTGCAGTGGGCTTTGCTTTTCAGATTTTTCTGACAAGCATCTTTGT
>VOFE01001544.1_pt1 | contig 18001 bp, 34 predicted proteins | sample 5384071 | NCBI WGS metagenome assembly VOFE01 (sample SAMN12384724, study PRJNA508395) | human gut metagenome | isolation source: healthy gut D | host: Homo sapiens
CAACCGGCTGACTGACTATGCCATCGAGCACGGTGTGAACTACTTCGACACCTCGCCCGCCTACTGCAAAGAACGTTCGGAACATGCTATGGGGATCGCCCTCAGCCGCTATCCACGTGACAAATATTACATCGCCACCAAACTTTCGAACTTCTCTCCCGACACATGGAGCCGCGAAGCCTCTATCGCGATGTATAACAATTCGCTCAAGGAGCTGCAAGTCGATTATCTCGATTATATGCTGCTCCACGGGATCGGCATGGGTGGTATGGAAGCTTATGAAAACCGGTATATCAAGAACGGCATACTCGACTTCCTGCTCGAAGAACGCAAGGTAGGACGTATCCGAAACTTAGGTTTCTCCTATCACGGAGATATAGAGGTGTTCGATTATTTGCTTTCGAAACACGACGAATATCAATGGGATTTCGTCCAGATCCAGTTGAATTACCTGGACTGGAAACATGCCAAAGAGATCAACCCGCGAAACACCGATGCGGAATATCTGTACGGGGAATTGCAGAAACGGGGGATTCCCGCCATCATCATGGAGCCACTCCTCGGAGGACGGCTTTCGAACGTGCACGACCATATCGTCGCCCGCCTGAAGCAACGCGAACCGGGACGGAGCGTCGCCTCATGGGCTTTCCGGTTTGCAGGCTCGTTTCCCGGCGTACTCACCGTACTGAGCGGCATGACTTACATGGAGCACCTGCAAGACAATCTCCGCACCTACTGCCCGTTGCAACCGTTGACGGAAGAAGAAAACCGTTTCTTGTTCGACACCGCCGACTTGATGATGCAGTATCCGACCATCCCGTGCAACGACTGCAAATACTGTATGCCTTCTCGGTGCCGATGTGGCCGATAAGGTCGTAGGAGGGAGCTGCTGCACTCATGGTATTGGGACGGGTAAGGCGAGTATATGCCGACGTGCTTAGCGAGCCGGCTTACGGACTGTTGTTTCAAGCGGGAATCTCAGTGTCTTACGGACGGTTGGTTTCCGCTATACGGAATCGTGCGGGAAACGGTTGGTGCCCGGTGGAAACGCTTTGCCGCGATAAGGAGACGGCAGAAGAATGCCTGCCGCTGATAGCCGGTTTTGTGGAACGTCTGCGGGTATGAAATACAATAATATAATAACATAAAGAAGGAATAAGAATATGGAAACTACTGTAAGACTTTACGCTCCGGGCTATACCGAGAAGCGGACTTATTGGCTGGCCGTGTTGTTCGCTGTCGGCATATCGTATTGCCGCAACTGTTTCATTTGGTTCCGCAAGGAGGCGTGACTTGGTTGCCTATTTATTTTTTCACGTTGGTTGGGGCTTATAAATACGGTTGGCGCGTGGGATTGCTGACGGCGGTTCTCTCGCCGTGCGTCAACTCGTGGTGGTTCGGTATGCCCGCAGCAGCGGTATTACCGGCTATTCTGTTGAAGTCGGTGCTGTTGGCTTTTGGCGGCAGGTTATGCGGCTTCCCGTTTCCGCCGGGTCAGTGTCCTGCTTTTGGCATCGGTAGTGTTGTTCTATCAAGTGCTTGGCACCTTGGGAGAATGGGCAATGACAGGAGATTTCGGCTTGGCCGTACTAAGATTTTCGTATCGGCTTGCCCGGAATGGCTTTTACAGATAGCGGGTGGTTATTGGATGGTGAAATATGTAATTTATAAATAAAGGTTATGTTTGGAATCGGTACGCAAGAAATTCTCTTTATCCTGTTGATTGTCTTGCTGTTTTCGGAGGTAAGAAAATTCCCTGAATTGATGAAAGGTTTGGAAAGGGTGAAGAGCTTTAAAGACGGATGAACGGGGTGGAAACTCCGCAGGACAAGAGTGACAAGGTCGAAGAGGCCGAGAGTGAAAAAAACGGAAGAACGGAAAGCAAAAAGATGAATAATCCGGACGAAGGGGCTACGGGACATTTTGGGAACATCTCGATGCTTTGCGCGACTGTCTGCTCAAGGCATTGGCTGTGACGGTGGTTTGTGCGCTTGTGGCGTTCTTCTTCAAGGAAAGTCTCTTTCGGGTCGTGTTGGCACCGAAAGAGGCCGGTTTCGTTACCTATCGGTTGATGGGCGACATAGGCCAGTTTTTGGGGGTGAGGGATGATACCCGATGATTTTTCGGTAAAACTGATTAATACGGGATTGGCGAACCAGTTTGTCGTCCACATGCGGACGGCATTTATGCTGAGTATTTTGTGCTTCGCCTTACTTGCTTTATTTGTTGTTCCGTTTCGTCTCCCCTGCTTTGTACACCCACGAGAGACGGTATGCCGTACGCACGGTAGGGGGGGTATCTGATGTTTCTTTCGGGTGCGGCTTTGAATTATTTTCTCATCTTTCCGCTCACGTTTTCGTTTTCTCGGCTTATCAAGTGAGTGCGGAAGTAGAAAATACCATTACGTTGAGTCGTATATGGATACGTTGCTGATGATGACGCTTACGATGGGTATCGTGTTCGAGATACCTATTCTCTGTTGGCTTTTGGCACGTCTTGGATTCCTTACGGCTTCATTTATGCGTAGGTATCGTTGACATGCCATCGTATTGATTTTGGTGGCGGCCGCTGTAATCACTCCAACCTCCGATGTGTTTACGCTATTATTGGTAGGCATGCCTATGTGGATGCTCTACGAGGCCGGTATCTATTTGGTGGCTTTAACGGAAAAGAGGCGTTGAATCACGCCTCTTTTCTTATTTCACGATGAACCACGGGTTCAATAAGTTTTCCTTGTTGTAATGTAACGGTGTTCTTTCATCCGTCAAGTATATATTTTTCCGGAAGCCCGTACAATGGCATGTCCGGCTGCCGTATCCATTCCATCGTGGGGGCGAAACGCGGATAGATGTCTGCCGAGCCTTCTGCCACCCGGCATATTTTGAGTGAACTTCCGCAAGAGATGAGGTTTACGTGTCCGTATTCGCTTTCCAGCTTACGGATGTACTCCTCCGTCTCGGGAGAAAGATGGGAGCGGGAGGCTACGATCACAAAGCCTTTCGTGTCGGCCTGTTCTAGAGGCAACCGGTCTGCCTTTTCCATCAGATCGTCGGGAGAAAGGCCGGCGGAACGGGCATCAATCCCTTCTATCCTGTAAGCTCCGATACTGTCTTCCGAGAAATAGAGCGTACGGCTGACCGGTACATAAATTACCCCCAATACGGGATGCCGTTTTCTACCAGTGCAATATTGACCGTGAATTCTCCGTTCCGTTTGATAAACTCTTTTGTGCCGTCAAAGGGTCTACCACCCATAAGGTTTTCCATCCTTTTCGTATATTATAGTCTGTCAACCGGCCTTCTTCGCTCAATACGGGAATGGAGGTGGCATCCAGTTCGTCCATGATACGGGCATGGGAACGTTTGTCGGCTATGGTCAGTGGGGAGTTGTCTGCTTTGCGTTCGATGGCAAAATCTGCCTTGGGGTCATTGTAAATGTTCAGAATGTCCTTTCCGGCAAGTAGGGCAGCCCTGATGGCACAAGATAATAATTCGTTTTGCATGATGTTTCTGTTGTAAATGTTTTAGTAAAGACGGCAAAAGGTAAGCGCACGATCTCCATACTTACAAAAGATAGTGAAAGGCGAGCGCAGAGACAAATGAAAACGAAGTTTTCTGGTTTGGCTATGCCGAGCCGCATTCTATCTTCGTGTGAACAAAGATACGAAAAATCGGTGTAAAAACTCGGGCTTGAAATACAAAATCTGTATTCAAAAGCGCTTATGGATGCCTTCTGAATGGGTTCGGAATGAAAAAAACGAAAATTCTACCACTCTTTCCAGAAAACCGGACTGAATAGAATCAGCACACTGAACAGTTCCAGACGACCGATAAGCATAAGGAAAGACATGATCCATTGACACACGTCGGGCATGCTGCTCATGGTGTAAGCCGGACCATAGTAGCCGAAGCCTAAACCGGTATTGCCCATGGCAGAGAGAGAAGAGGTCAGGGCTTCCAGAAAGTCAATTCCGAAAATGTAAGCAGGAAACATCCTGCAAAGCCACATAACAGATAAAAAAGTGTGAAAGTCGTGACGGTGTTCAATAAGGGAGAGGGACAACGTGTTTGTTGATTCGCACCGGCAGAATGGCATTGGGGTGAATAAGCCTTTTGAATTGGTTCTTGATGGCGTGAAACAGAATCATGATACGCATGTTCTTGATACCGCCGGCTGTGGAACCTGTACATCCTCCGGCCAGTATGGCAAAATCAGAGCACCAGGTGAATTGGGGCCATAAAAGTATAGTCGTCGGTCACGAGGCCGCAAGAGGTATGGATGGTAGAGACTTGGAAGAGTGCCTTGCGGAAAGCTTCTTCAGTGGATATTGTCGTTGGAAGAACAGGCTAGCCGTGATGAGGTGTGATGGCACATGGAACCCAGGAACCATCGTGTTTCACCATCTTTGAAGAATTTGCTGCCTTGCAGGCATAAAACCAACAGGGAGAAATTCAAACTGGCGATGACCATAAAGGCTGAGGTGACGTATTCAATGAAAGGAGAGTCCCAATAGGCTATGCTGTCTTGTTTGGTGGAGTAGCCTCCGGTTCCCATAATGCTGAACGAATGGCACACCCCGTCGAACAGGTTCATGCCTCGAGACAAAGTAAACCGATACATAAGCCGGTCAGGATGATGTACACGGTCCAGATGAGTTTGGTGGTCATGCTGATTTTCGGGTGCAGTTTGTCGTGCGTCACGCCCGTAGCTTCTGCGCTGAAAAGCTGTAGATTACCTCCGCCGAATATGGGCAGTAAGGCTATGGTGAAGCATACGATGCCCAAACCGCCCACCCATTGAGTCAGGGCGCGCCAGAAAAGCATGCCTTTGGGCATGGAGTCGATATGGTCGAGCACGGTGAAGCCGGTGGTTGTAAAACCAGACATGGTTTCGAAGAATGCACCTGATACGGACGGGATTTCACCGCTCATCAGGAACGGAAGCATACCTAAAATGGTAAACATCAACCAAGTGAGGGGTTACGATACAATAGCCGTCCCGGCGTGTCATCCAGGTTTTGGCACCTTTACCATAAGCCGTCAGTCCTCCTCCGGTAATCAAGTTGATGCCCGCAGCGTATAAAAAATATTTATAGCTGTCTTCGTGGTATAGTAAGGAGACGCCCATACAAATGAGGAGCATGCCGCCCTCTACCCAAAGCAGGATGCCGATTACGTAGGCAATGAGTTTGGCGTTGATGATATTGTTGAGCGGTGCATGTCCGTTGTTTTCTTTGGATTGAAAGTCGTAAGTCGTTTGGCTCATATTAATAAGATGAATGGATATGGAATATAATATTGAATTATTGGGTAACGGGTTCACGTATAAGGCTAATATCAACTCCCAGTCTGTGACATCCAAACGTTTTTCCGAATTTGGTACCTACTTTTTCAAAAAGGCTACTTGTTCAAATCCGAGTTTGCGGTGCAGGGCATAGCTAGCTTCATTTCCGTGGGTGATACAAGCAATGAGTACATAACAGCCTGATTTCCGGCATTCCTCAATCAGCCGTGACATCAGTTGTCGTCCTATGCCCTGGCGGGCAGACGAAGAAGAGACGTAGACGGTTGTTTCCCACGTATGGCAATAAGCAGCCCTTTCCTGCCACAAATGGGCATAGGCATATCCGATGACCTGTCCGCCCTCTTCGAACACCAAATAAGGAAACCGGGAAGAGATGTCGGCAATACGTCGGTACATCTCGTCTTCAGAAACGGCTTCAGTCTCAAAGGTAGCTACGCTATGGGATATATTCATTATAGATGTCTGCGATGGCTTTAGCGTCGCTAAGCTTTTGGCATATCTGATCATGACTGATTTTTTATTTGATATGCAAAAATACGAAAAACGCCTGTCATTACAGCCTTTCGGGAGGATTTATTCGCCAAGAGGATACAAAAAAAACTCTGAAGTAACTGTACTTCAGAGTTTTAAGCGGTGCGTACGGGGCAGTAACATATTAACCCTCTGACACACAGTGATACAAGCAGACATATTGATTGTCTTGTAATACAATGAGGTCTGTTTTGTATTGTCTCATTGCGTATCACCATATATCGCAGAATTGAGACCCTGATTGAGACCCGTGTTTTTCAATATGACTGCTCGTCATATCAAGGCTAACCGCGTCATATTCTATCAAATCACTATATGACAGCTCGTCATACCCCTATCCAAAGGAACGATTCTTGAAAAAATATTCTTGAACAATAGAATTAGAATATGAACAAGAAAGAATTATGCAATGCTCTTGCAGAGAAAACAGGGCTAACTAAAAACTGAAGCCCAAAAAGCCTTTAATGCTGTTATTGAAATCGTGACTGATGAAATGAAACGGAATGGCAGAATTACCCTTATCGGTTTCGGTTCGTTCTCCGTCAAGCGAAAGCTGCAAGAAAAGGAATGAATCAACTTCTTTCGCTCCGATTGACATTCCAGCTAAAAGGTCGTAAATTTCAAACCAAGTATCTACCTCAATCATCTACTGAATATGAAAAAAAGGAAGAAAGAGAGAAAAGACGAGTAATACCTGCCTATAACATACTTGCAATTATATTATTGAGCATATCTTCGGCTCTTTGGTCATAATCCCCGATTAGACAAATGGCTTTCAAGTTCATCAAAGCCGTTTGTCTTTTCGATTATAGACAGCAATGTCCTTAAATCATAAAAATCGGTCTCCTTGCGCTGAATGTTAGCGGTATTAATGTATCTGTCAAACTTAGAGGAAAACAGGTATATAGGAGACATTACACAAACCTCGCTTATTGAGGATGCAAACTTTATATTGGAACTGTCATAATCTATCAGTATGTCAGTTTCTATCTTGCCCCTTCCAATTCTAAGGAAACCATATAGTCGGAACTGTCCTCTATGCCAATCCCGAATTTGCCACCTACCTGTTTGACGAACCTGTCCCTTTCCTTATTGGCAAAAACGAAGTCCAAAATCAAGGTCATTATCAGATCTGTTTCTCCAAAAGGAACGGAATAATATCTACACAGCAAGTCTATTGCCGTTCCACCGATAAGGTATAAAGCCATATCGGGTGGCAGTCTTTACAATCTCCGTATCGTATGGAGTGTATTGTTGGAATAATGGTACAGGGTTATTCATTGATTGATAATATCAGGGTTAATAAGCAGGTAACCGTCCAAGTCTTGGCTCGTCCGTATATAGATAATCTCCTATAATATCCCACACCAAACCCGAACCTACAACCGATTGGAACAGGCTCGACAGATTATAGACATCTTCCAATGTAAGCCTGCAATTTTCTTTCCCTACAAACAGCAATTTGCATTTCTCGTTAGGTTCTATCTTGATTAACCTTTCTGAAATTGGACGGATAATATCGTTAGTCAGATTGGTATAATCAAGCGACAAGACACACTTACCTTCTTTGCTTATCACCTTGAATTTGAATATTTTTCTTTGCATAAGATTTTTTGTAACAAAAGGTAGAACCATGCTTACGTCAGTTTTAGACGTACTGACAATAAAAAAGAGCCATTATATTAATAGTGGCTCTTTTATAAATTGTAGATATGTTTATTTTCTGTTCTGCAAGAAACTCAAGTCAGGTTCATGGTAACGGTTTGATTTCAGTATCTTACCGTCTTCACGATAGATTGGTTTTCCGTTTTCATCCAACTTGCTCATGTTACTTTCATGTACTGCATCGAAAATACGTTCAAATTCATCTTGCAATCCGTGAGAGACAACCGTTCCCAACAAAGTATAAGCTATATCGGCTAATTCTTTGGCTACAGCTTGCAACCGTTCATTCTCTGTGTCTCCCGTCATTGCATATTCTTCCGCATACTCATCGACTTCCTCTTTCATCACACGCATACGGAGTTCTGCAACGCTTGGGGAATACTCAAAGTTGGCTGTTGTTCATATACAAGCCGAATGCCTCGTGAAACTCTTCTAATTGTTTGCTGTTTTCTCATGGCTTATGACAGAATTTTTCTTTGCTTTTTCAAATTCTTCATCAGAAATAGCTCCTGCATCATGTAGTTTCTTGAATTTCATCAGTTCATCGGCAGGGCTTGGAGTATTGTTACCACCATTACCCTTTACAGCTTGTGCGATTGCCCCTGCTAATGCTTCCGTTGTACCTCTTTGTGTATTAATGGAAATATAGTTCAAAGCTAATTTTTGATTGCATCGGCTGTTTTCTTTGACAATCCTTTGATGTAATAATACTCTTTACCTGCTGTAACTTTCAGAGTTGCTCCGAAAATGTGCTTATCAACCATTATACTCTCTACATATTGCCAGTGAAATTGTAAAGAATCGACAGAGATTAAATGCCAGTTTCTTTTTCGGTATTCAAAGTAATGGTCATCAATAATTACATGATTACCTGTAATCCACCAATCTCCCTGTATAGCTCTAAGGAGATACTTTGATTTAAAAAATTTCTCTTGTCTTCTTCTGATTGAACATTTTGTTTTTTTCTTACTCATGATTAATAATATTTTAAGTTACTCAAATAGTTTATCATAATCTTCGTCTTTGGCGACGGTTACTTCTTTCAGTAAATTATAATCGTAGAATTTCTTTTCGGTTTCTTCTTCAAATCTTATTATAAGTCCATTTTCGGTAATTTCTTCTACATAGATTTTATCAAAAGGTTGGAATAGGCGGATATTGCTTCCCAATACAAGATATAATCCTGTTGTTATATTTTTCTATCGTCAAGAGTATAATCAGGCATACCTAAATCGTCATCATCAGGATTTATTTCCTCATTATTGTTATTGAAGAATCCATTCTTCAGGGTTTCATCGATCCAATCAAGTGATTCTTCTTTCTTCTTTTTAAAGAAATTAAAATTGAATTTCATATAGCAAGTATTTTATTATTCAGTTCCATTAATCCAATCTCCGCCAAGTCTTTCAGCTTATCGTCATTGGAAATTACAAGAGGGTGTTTAGGGCAACCCTTAACGGTAGAGCCGTATGCTTTGAAGTGATAGTTTGTATTGAACAGGCTGATAATACTGTCAATTCCTTTCGCTGTATTTCCAAGCAACAAGTCGTACAAGTATTTTCTCTTTTCTATGGTATTTCCCCAAGCACACCATACGTCTGCTTCCTTAATTTTTGGATAACAGGTTCTTTATGGCAGTCAGATTGTTACGGTGTATTTCCATATCTGGCATTGTATCCATGTCATCAGGATTGGTTGCACGTTTGCGGATATACGTTTAGCATATACCATGCTCCATATTCTCCGCTGTTTTTAGCATATTTCTGTACTCTCTTTAATGTCGGATCAAGCTGTTCGGGGATTGCTGTACTTGGATTGATACCGATACAGACTAATACTTTCTTGCAAGAAGTGTCAAATTGTTCTCCCAATACATACCTTACTCTTGTAACTTCATAGCCATTTGTAAGTTGCTTTTCTGCTGTTTCTTCATACTCATACAGCCATCCTTTTTAATGATTTTTCTTCCCATAATCCCTTGCTTTTTTATTATACGCTTAGTAATACTAAGCGCAAAGATAAATCTTTTTTCAACTTTACAATCTTGAAAACAAGGTTTTATGAAGTCAAAAGTCGATTTATTCGTCATTAATAAGATTCGGGAAAAGCGCAAGGAGCTTGGGGTATCGCAACGTGGATTGGCTGCGATATTGGATTGCTCGCCCAGTTTTATAGGACAGGTAGAAAGCGATAAATTTGACATAAAATACAGCGTACACCAAGTTTTTCTTATCGCACAATTTTTTCGATTGTTCCCCTGCCGATTTCTTTCCTCCTATTGATTTTGACATATAGACCTGTTTTCTTCGCAAAGGTAAGATTAGGGGTACGTCAATTTAAGTCGGTGGTCTGATGTTTTTCATATCTGACGGGGAAAAGGAAAAAAAAATACCGTTACATTCCTGCAACGGTTCACACAATTAATCTGGTAGCTAATCATTCATTTGTAGTTGGATAGCATCTTTTGTATTCTGTCCTTTATGCTTTCTCTCAATGATACTGGAGACAACACCTCTATATGTTCTCCATAGCTCATTATTCTGTTCTTTAATTCAGGATTGATTATCAGATGCAGCGTGATAACATCTTCCTCTATTACCTGTGAGCGATGAATAGGTAATGAACGGAGATAGGGCAACATGGAAGAAGAAACCCTTTAACTTGACTTCTTCTATCGGGGCTGTCGGATTGTTATCGGGTTCATAGACCAGTCCATACACATCGTCAAAGCGTTTTGCCGTTTCCTCCAATGCAGGTTCTCGTTGGAATACATCGTCTGTTATGACAAGATTGCGTATTCTGTCCAACCCGAATGTGCGGAACGATTCCAGCTTGTCCACAAAGGCAAACAAATACCACATTCCTCAAACTCTTTCAGCAAGTAGGGACAGACGGTATAATCCTTGGCTTCTCCCGACTGGTAATTATAATGGGAAAAGCGGACAACCGTCTGATTTTGGATAGCCCTCAACAGCCAGCCTATATGTTCCACGCCTTTTGCACGGGGATCAGGGCTGACTGCAAGATATTGCAACAGCCTGTTCTTGTCCCTCATGGTAGAGAGGACAATATCCGAACTTTCCGCCAATCCTATAAAATACAGCAATTTGTCTAAATCCAATGTGCTGTCTGTCTGTGCAAAGTAACCGTTCTTCTTTTCATCGTATATAATTTCAATATCGAAGTTGCTGCGTATCTCTGCCAAGTCTCTTTGGAAAGTCCTTTCTCCAACTTCCACATCGTACTGCTTCATATACTCAAAGCAAGACATGTTTGCTTGATAGTCATTTCGAAATATCCTGCGGATTATCAGGTAATGTCTGCGTATGGTATTCTTTGTGGGCATATTATTTCTTTTTCTTGCTCGCTCCTTCTGCATCCCTCACGGCTTTTCCTATATAGGATAAAAATTTCTTTACGACAGGGTTTCCGTCATTGTTGCTTTCTGGGTTAAGCGATGATTCACATAAATTCTGTATGGTCTTCAATTTGCTTAATCGTGCTTCATCAGCTTTACGTCCCCATTCATTAAACTTGTTCCGATAGGTCGTTACCGTGCTTATCGGACAACCGATTACTGATGCGATAAACTTGTCTTTATCATCCATTGATGTATTAATGTCAATAGCATCAAGTAGGTTTTTAATATAAAACTCCGTCTATGGTGTTGAAATCTGAGAACCGACCTTGGACAGCAGCATCAAAAGATTACAAGAATAGTTTTGCACACACTCTTTCCAACGCTTGACCTCAAAAGCAGACATTACATTCATCTTGTCGGAAAGGGATTCCAGACGGGAAACGATTTCTTCAAGTTGGTATGCGTAATTTTTTAGTGTAGAAATTTTTATACTATCCAAATCCTTGTTTCGTTTTTTGCTTTCTCCATTAATTTCTGTGTATATTTTCTTGAAGAACTGTTCGTCTTGGAATAGCTCCATGACATTCGTCCCAACTTTCATATACTCAAATCTGTCTGTATGATACTTTTCCTTTAGATATTGTTCATGCGCCATCCGAAATTTATTGGTTGTCGCTTCATCAAGATCGGGCAAATCTTCCTTATACGTTACTCCGTCATAAGTGAACTCATGTGTAACCAAATCGCTCATCATTTCAGCATCAAACACGATTTCCCCCTCAAACATATTATCGTCAGGATAATATTTGCGATTGTTTTTGAAGAACATTTCTACAACATTCCTTAACCGCACTTCGATTTTTCTTTATTATACTCATTGAATGGCAAGTCGTTCGACACAACATCACATATTATATCGGTAGAGGATTTTGCCACAAAAATAAATTCTTCAATACCCTTTTTGTATTTCAATTCTTTATTATCCATTGTTTTATTTTTTGTATTATACATTAGCTTGGAAGAAAGTATGCTTGCTCAGTGCGATAGCATTCTCTTCCTTGGATATTCTGATATACTTCATAAAGCTGGTTTCCGTGCTGTGTCCTGTTATCTGCATGATAGACAAGCTCGGTATTCCTGCCCTGTAAGCATTGGTAGCGAAACTTCTTCGGGCTGTGTGACTGGTTATCATATCACATTTTTCATACGTAACCTCATGCTTGATTCCGCCCGATGTCTCGACTATGGAGACAAAGTTAGTGATTCCTGCCTTACGGCACAATCTTTTTAACACTCTATTGGTACTCTGATTGGATTGTACCTTAGGCGGTTGATACCCATATTTGCGGAAAATGGCTTCCACTTTGGGGTGCATGGGGATTACCACCAGCGTATTGGTCTTCTGTGTGACGATAGTCAGTAACTTATGCTCAAAGTCCAAGTGTTTCTGCTGTAAGCGTGCTATATCCGAATAACGTAACCCTGTATAGCTTGAGACAATGAAGCTGTCTCTCACACAAGAATCATTCTCGTTAAGCTCAAGTTTATAGAGACTGTTCAGCTCTTTCTCGGTGAGATAGACCGTTTTCCACATTCTCCTTATACACTTTGAACTCCCTGCGCTTAAAGTCGTCATTAGTGGTATAGTTGTTCTCGTAGGCATACCGCAACATGGCCTTCATGCTCTTGACAAATTTTCCAATCACATTCGGCTTATACTTTCCACGGAATGGCTGGCTTCGTTCATGAATTTCACAAAGTCATTGTAGAAACTTACCGTTACACCGTCCAACCCCAACTTTGTCCGTCTGCTGGCACAATACTGTTTTAGGATTTTCAGGGTGGAAGCATAGCTCTGTATCGTACCTGCTGCCAATCTGCCCCTTTGCTGTTCAGTATCGTCCCGTCTTTGCAGAGGGAAATAAGTATTCCATGAAGCTGAGAAAGTCTGCAAACATCCGCTTTTTCCTTTGTTGCTTGGTTCAGCTCCTCACGCAGCTTTGTACGCACAGCGTCCACTGTCGGGTAGATTTCACGCAGCTTCATTTCTTCCAATACCTTAATCAGCGCATTGGTGGTTTCTCTATCTCCTTATTGATATTGCGCAATATCAGTTGCAGCCGTATGTTTCCTTTCAGGTCAGGATTCCGTCTGCTGTCTTCTATTGCGCAACCCGTTTTCCTTGTCCCAATGTTCGGGCTGTATTTTATATTCGCTCGGCAGATAGTAAGTCAGTCTTTCACCATGTAGATTCATCCGCAGCCTGATAGTGGAAATCGGCTTCGTTGCATTCTTCAAGGAGAATCTGATTACATCTTTACAGTAGAAAAATTCTTTCTTAGACATATTCTGTTCTTTTTGTTCTATCTTTTTCTTTCAAGAATCGTTCCTCTCAATACCATGTGTACCTATCGTTTTCAAGTGATTTGATACAGATAGGCTTTTATGATATGACAGCTCGTCATATTCCATCCATAGCAATCCGTCATATCTTGTGTGTGGCAACTAAGCTGTGTATTGATTGGTCGCACACTCTGGCAACGAGATCTACTATCCGAACCATGTCAATTTACACTGCACATCAGCTTCTCCCTGATACCCTCAAGTACGGCATTGGTATTCATGGACTGTTCACTCCAAGCATGAGCCATTGATTTTATTTTGTTCATTTTCCGTCCAAACGCACACCTTGACTTTTGGCTGTACAGTCTCCTGTCTTTTATATCCTGCTCTACCATCTTCAAGTTGAATTTATGAAGATAGAGTGTGCAGAACAAAGTATAGTCGTGGAAATTATTAATAAGTGGCACATCAGCAGCCTTGTTATTGGCAGAGGGAGTGAATATGCAATCAAACTGCTCCAACAGGATATTAGGATTGCCACGCATGACACTATGGTATGATGTGTCGGGTATCTTTAGCTTATTTCTAATCTTTCTCTTTGTTTCCATTTTTCAGTTCAAACCTTGTTTTCTTTTGATAATATTCCAGAATTTCAGTCGGGTTGCTCACCATCTTTAGAAATGGCTTGTTCTTGGGTGTGAGGATTTCCACTTCTTTGTTGTAGATGTTCAGTTCCTCTTGGCAATCTCTTGTCTTTACATCTTTCTTAAAGCAGATACCCTCATTCATATAATGTATCCATTTATATTTGCGATAGTTGCCCGTATATAGATTCAGTGTATTCAGTATGGATTCTGTGAGTTCCATATCCACGTCTTTGGTGGCATGGAGCTTATTGAAATGGCAATCCTCAATGATAGATTCCACATCAAGTTTGCAGATACCCAATCTCTCCATATTCCGTAATGCTTGTGGAAAGGTATCTTCCGATATAAGCAGGGGGTAATCTTCCAGCAGCAATTTAGAGGAGAACTCTATTATCATCCTCTTTGACTGCATATTGACACGGATATACAAGGAGAATGGCACAATATTACGATTGGCTTGATTGGCTTGGGAATTAAACTCCATGCTGGTTACTTCTCCTGTCTCTATATCAAATGTATGCTTAAACAGATTCTCTTTGCCTTTAATCAATGAGATATTATCGCTACTGTACAGAATCTTACTGTATCATATTGCAGTTTACAGTTGTAATGCGTATCATGATTCATAACTTTATATTTTTAATTTTTAGATTGCAGATAATCAGAACATCATTCGCAATCGGGTTTATAATTCATCAAGGTGCATACGTTATCAAAACGGATACAAAGAACCAACTTGGTAGGTTTCATAGGCACGGGGCAACCACCTTGATATTAATTGCCCCGTGCTTTTGTACTTAAAACGGTAGTATATCCTGCTCGTCAACCAACCGCAGAGCGAGCATAATATCACTGTAAAGAGAACTGCATATCAATCATTTTCAATGCAATGGTGGCAATGCTCTTACGGTGTCCACAAACTCGCAATTCTTGAGATAATCAAGATGCGGATAGACATCGGCCTTTATGCCATTGCGTAACAGGTTCTCCTTTATCTGTTCGGCTTCGACTTCACCGTCACATTCGGGATAGAGCGTAACCCCTACACCTGTTCCACGCAAGTCCTGTATCACATTAGGATGGTATAATGCAACACCGAACTTCCCCTCATGCCCAGTAGCCAACCACGTGCAATGCGGATCTATGATTGACATGACTACCGCATCGACAGCAGATGTTACCACACCAATACGCTTTGCCCTATTGATTTTTGCATACCGAACAGGGTGGGTTGCTTTTTCAGGTCATACCCTTGCTTAATTCTTTTGCGAGAGAATAACTCTTGTCACCCCACGGCCAAGATTCGTATTCGACATGGCTGTTCTGTTTTTGGGTATGCTGGATGAGTGCATCCCCGTCTCCATCACGGACAATCATTCCCGTGTCGGGGTTAAAAGTGTCATTTTCACGTCACGGATTTTTCCGTCTTTGCTTTTGAAAACCAAGACTGTTGCATAATAACCTTTATAGCAACACCTCGTGTCAATTCTGACTTCAAATGAAGCCAAAATAGAATCAACCACCCTTTTGGGAAATAGGAATACAGGAATTTTGCTAACGCACTTTCGCTACACTCGTTTGAGAAACGATACACTCGCTCTCTGGTTATGAAGTTCATAACCGATTTTTTCTTACTGTCTATCATATAATATATTTTTTGAAATAATTTTTAAAAGTATAGTGGTCGTTTTACCGACCACTATTAATAGGTATCAGAGCATTGTTTATGCTCACTTCAGAGACCAAAACCCTGCGGTATGCTTTATGCGCTTTCAAGTTTCCGTCACGGATCATTCTATAAACCGTGCTTCTTGATACATGCAAAATTTCGCATACTTGGGGAATTGTGTAGAGCTTAGTTGAAGCCTTCTTGCTAATTTCTGTTTTCAGATTTGCAATGTCCGACTTCAACTCATACAATGGTTCGAGCTGCTTTTTGCAACTCCGAACCGTTTACAAGTTTGACTATATCTTTCATTTCTGAATAAGATTTGGTTGTACAATATTTCAAAGAACTCAATCGCTGACCGAATCATCACATACATTTTGCATCGTGAATCAGCTTGGATTGCGGATGCAAAGGTATGGCAAGTTTTGAAAAATAAAAATAACTACCTGATACACAGTAAATTACGTACTACCAAATAATTGAGAAATTACTACCAAAATAGATATAGATTACTACCAAATTTGATGGGATGCTAGAAAATGCTCTCCACAAAATCAGCCCTTTGGAAGAAAATGCACTACCAATGAAAAAAAGAGAAAATATGTGATATACCCGAGTTATTCGTAGCCAAAACAGACCCTAACCGACTGCCGACACTTGATGAAAAAAAAGGGAAGTATTAAATAATAGGTCTCAGGAGACCAACCGAGAAACCAACTTTGCCCCCAAGAATAGCCAGAAAATAGTAGGGATTTTCATTTCTGCCGACAGATTACGATCATCAAGGGTACAAAACAGCCCACCCCGTAATATGCGTATGATAATGTTGTTGCGGTGCGTACGGGACTCGAACCCGTGACCCCATGCGTGACAGGCATGTATTCTAACCAACTGAACTAACGCACCTTTAAAAGAGGAATCAGGCGATTTCCTGATTGCGAGTGCAAAGGTAGATAAAACGAATGGATGAACCAAACTTTTTGGCGTTTTTTTTCTCCGCTTCGTTTGTCTTTTCTGTCGTTTTCCTCCGCAAACTTAGATTTTACGCTGTCCTCTTTTTTCGTTTTTGCTGTCTTTATTCATTTAAATAAGTCAGAACCTTTCCGCTGAGTTGGAGCAAAGAGATTTCGCACATTTTGGTATCGTATTCCGAAACCAGAAGTCGTTCTTCCGCATCCAAAAGGCTTTGTTGGGCTTCTCGCATTTCAAATCCGGAAAGATCTCCTTTCATGTAGCGCAGGTTGGCATATTCATAATTTTCCTGGGCGGCCACAAGGTTTTGGCGTTCCATCAGCATCACCTGCCAGTTGTTGCGATAGGCCTGCCACAAGTCGCTCAAATCCGATTTCAAAGACAGTTTCAGGTCTTCCCGTTCCAGTTCGGCATATTCAATGGCCAGTTGCGCATTTCTTTTTTGCATTTTCCGTTTGCCGTCGAGCAGGTTGAAACCGATGGTGATACCTGCATTCAGCCCCCAGTTGTCCCGCTTCTTCGTGGAGGACAGTTCATAGCGGTTTAAAGTGTATCCGTATCCTGCATTCAAACGTACGTAAGGATAGTCGCGGGACATGATTTTTTTATAGTCGGCCCGTACGACCTCCGTATTTTGTCTGCCATCAACAAGGAGGCGTTGGTGGCCAATGTGGCTTGCCATAATTCATCGTATTGCAGATCCGGATTGACATCTATCGCCGTATCTCGTATACCGATGAGTGCCGTTACGTCGTGATTGGCCATCAGTTCGTTCAATTTTATCCGGGATGAGTTCAGTACTTCCCGTTGCTTCATGTATTGGGCACTGTCTGCGTTGAAATCGACCTTGGCCTGCAAGTAATCCAGACGTGAGAAATTACCGATGTGGTATCTGACTTCCACGATACGCATGCGTTCCCGAGATAGGGACATGGCGTAGCGGAAGTTTTTCAAACGGATTTTTTTCCTGTATGTAATTGTAATATTCGGCTGTGAGCGATGCCACATAGTCTTCTATCGTAATGCGGGTTTGCAGTTCTCCTGTTCTTTCAGGAGTTGCAGTTGCTTGTAGTTGGTCCACACGCTGAAGCCGTCGAAAATAGTCCAGTTCAGGTCGATGCCGGCATCTACAGTCCCGTCATACGCTCCACGTTCGGTAGTGGTGACTCCAGTGGAGCGGGGGGTAGTACGGGTCGAACCCAGATCGCCGCTGTAGGAAGCACTGAGGTCCACGGTGGGCAACATTCCCGCATTGGCCCGGGTGGCATTGTTTGCAGCCGTCTCTTGTTGGTTTTACCATTCGGATGGAGAAATTGCTCTCCAGTCCGCGTGATAAACATTCCTGCAAAGTGACGGAACCTTCCGCCTCTGTCATGTCTTGTTGGGCCTGTACAGGCAATGTGCACAAAAATAAAACAGGCCACAGTATCTTATTTTTCATTTTTTCTCCTTTTTATTGATTCGATTGGTTGAAATGTAACTATACACAGCCGGAACTATATACATGGT
>VOFE01001574.1_pt1 | contig 18001 bp, 13 predicted proteins | sample 5384071 | NCBI WGS metagenome assembly VOFE01 (sample SAMN12384724, study PRJNA508395) | human gut metagenome | isolation source: healthy gut D | host: Homo sapiens
CCTTCTGAAGGTCATACCTTCAAAACTGAACAACTACTGCGCTCTCTTGGGCAAATGCAGAACCTTCAAGAAGATTGTGGTCAAGCCCTCGACCGATTAGTACTCGCTAGCTGAACACGTCACCGTGCTTACACTTTGAGCCTATCAACCTTGTAGTCTTCAAGGGGTCTTACCTGATTATCTCAGTGGGATATCTTATCTCCAGGCCGGCTTCACGCTTAGATGCTTTCAGCGTTTATCCGATCCGCACATAGCTGCCCAGCTGTGCCACTGGCGTGACAACTGGTGCACCAGAGGTGCGTCCATCCCGGTCCTCTCGTACTAGGGACAGATCCTGTCAAATATCCTGCGCCCACGACAGATAGGGACCGAACTGTCTCACGACGTTCTGAACCCAGCTCGCGTACCGCTTTAATTGGCGAACAGCCAAACCCTTGGGACCGAATACAGCCCCAGGATGCGATGAGCCGACATCGAGGTGCCAAACCTCCCCGTCGATGTGGACTCTTGGGGGAGATCAGCCTGTTATCCCCAGGGTAACTTTTATCCGTTGAGCGACGGCATTTCCACTCACATACCGCCGGATCACTAACTCCAACTTTCGTTACTGCTCGACCCGTCAGTCTCGCAGTTAGGCTGGCTTATGCGTTTGCACTCTATGGCTTGGTTTCCGTCCAAGCTGAGCCAACCTTTGAACGCCTCCGCTACATTTTAGGAGGCGACCGCCCCAGTCAAACTGCCCGCCTAACAATGTCCCCCGACCCGATTCAGGGCCGCAGGTTAGAATCCTAGTATCACAAGGGTGGTATCCCAAGGCTGACTCCACACTAGCTGACGCCAATGCTTCCCAGTCTCCCACATATCCTGTACATGTAATACCGAAACCCAATATTAGGCTGCAGTAAAGCTCCATGGGGTCTTTCCGTCTTGTCGCGGGTAACCGGCATCTTCACCGGTACTACAATTTCGCCGGGCGGGCTGTTGAGACAGTGCCCAAATCATTACACCATTCGTGCGGGTCAGAACTTACCTGACAAGGAATTTCGCTACCTTAGGACCGTTATAGTTACGGCCGCCGTTTACTGGGGCTTCGGTTCAGTGCTTGCACATATCCCCTTAACCTTCCAGCACCGGGCAGGTGTCAGCCCGTATACGTCATCTTTCGATTTAGCACAGACCTGTGTTTTTGCTAAACAGTTGCTTGGGCCTATTCTCTGCGGCTCTGTTTCCAGAGCACCCCTTCTCCCGAAGTTACGGGGTCAACTTGCCGAGTTCCTTAACAACCCTTCTCCCGTTGGCCTTAGAATCCTCTTCCTACCTACCTGTGTCGGTTTGCGGTACGGGCACCTTACAAATACATGTGGCTTTTCTCGCCTCTCTCCATGCTGGACTTCCCTACTAAATTTCACTCGCTTACGACCGGGTAAACCAACACCCGGCTCCAACACTTCAAAAGTGTCCCCCTGCTTAAATCTTTCGGTGGCTACGGAATCTCTACCGTATGTGCATCGGCTACGCCTTTCGGCCTCACCTTAGCTCCCGGCTAACTTGGAGCGGACGAACCTTCCTCCAAAAACCTAAGGCTTTCGGCCATGATGATTCTCACATCATTCGCGCTACTCATTCCGGCATTCTCACTTGTGTACAATCCACACCCGCTTTCGCTAACGCTTCGCCTCGTACACAACGCTCCCCTACCCATCCTTGCGGATGCCTAAGCTTCGGTGCAGGTTTTAGCCCCGTTGAATTTTCGGCGCAGAGTCACTCGACCAGTGAGCTATTACGCACTCTTTGAATGAGTGGCTGCTTCTAAGCCAACATCCTGGTTGTCTTAGCAACTCCACATCCTTTTCCACTTAAACCTGCTTTGGGACCTTAGCTGTAGATCTGGGCTGTTTCCCTTTTGACTATGAGACTTATCTCACACAGTCTGACTCCCATGCATCAATTTTCCGGCATTCTTAGTTTGATAGGCTTCGGTACCCTCTCGGGCCCTAGGCCATTCAGTGCTTTACCTCCGGAAATCTAACATGAGGCTAGCCCTAAAGCTATTTCGGGGAGAACCAGCTATCTCCGAGTTCGATTGGAATTTCTCCGCTACCCACAATTCATCCGCCGCCTTTTCAACGGAGGTCGGTTCGGTCCTCCATGGGGTTTTACCCCCACTTCAACCTGATCATGGGTAGGTCACTCGGTTTCGGGCCCAATGCATGCAACTCAACGCCCTTTTCAGACTCGCTTTCGCTTCGGCTTCATTGCTGAACAACTTAACCTTGCTGCATACATTCGCTCGCCGGACCGTTCTACAAAAAGTACCACATCAGACTTTGACGTCCTCTGTGTGCTTGTAGGCACAGGGTTTCAGGTTCTTTTTCACTCCCCTCCCGGGGTGCTTTTCACCTTTCCTTCACAGTACTATACGCTATCGGTCACTGGGTAGTATTTAGGCTTGGAGGGTGGTCCCCCCGACTTCCGACCGGGTTTCACGTGCCCAGCCGTACTCTGGATTCTAGTCGCTCGCTTCGTCTTTCGCTTACATGGCTCTCACATTCTTCGGCGTGCTTTCCCACACACTTCAGCTAGACTCTGCGATACTTGTACTAGTCCGTAACCCCAACGGTATTTCTACCGCTGGTTTGGCCTCTTCCGCGTTCGCTCGCCACTACTAGCGGAATCTCGGTTGATTTCTCTTCCTTGCCCTACTTAGATGTTTCAGTTCAGGCAGTTCCCTACATACACCTATGAATTCAGTGTATGTTACACGGACATGACTCCGTGTGGGTTTCCCCATTCAGAAATCTACGGATCAATGCTTATTTGCAGCTCCCCGCAGCTTTTCGCAGCTTATCACGTCTTTCTTCGGCTCCCAGTGCCAAGGCATTCGCCCTGCGCCCTTTCTAGCTTGACCGTTATCTTTCTTGCTCGATTCTTCCATTTGCCAACAAAAGAACTTTGAAATTGTAGATTTCTTTTAAAATCTCTTTCAAATGATGAATGCTTCCTGGTGGAACATCCATCCTTTTGTCTTTACGCAGTCTTTGTTCAGTTTTCAAGGTACGACGCTTTGGAGAGTCCTTCCCTTTCGGAAAGTGGTGGGCTCAAGTGGACTCGAACCACCGACCTCGCGCTTATCAGGCGCGCGCTCTAACCACCTGAGCTATGAGCCCATATTGGTGGAGATGAGGAGGCTCGAACTCCTGACCCCCTGCTTGCAAAGCAGGTGCTCTCCCAGCTGAGCTACACCCCCACGCTCTTCGCATAAGGTTTCGCTTTTCTGAGTTCCCTTTTCAGGGCCCTCAAAATTAAACAATATCAATCTGCTTTCCGTTTCCCCTTGTACCAGACATCGGTTACTTCTGTATCCGTGTCTGCCTGACTCCTTAGAAAGGAGGTGATCCAGCCGCACCTTCCGATACGGCTACCTTGTTACGACTTCACCCCAATCACCAGTTTTACCTTCGGCGGCGTCCTCCTTGCGGTTAGACTACCGACTTCGGGTCCCCCCGGCTCTCATGGTGTGACGGGCGGTGTGTACAAGGCCCGGGAACGTATTCACCGCGGCATGCTGATCCGCGATTACTAGCAATTCCGGCTTCACGCAGGCGGGTTGCAGCCTGCGATCCGAACTGAGACTATTTTTCTGAGGTTTGCTCTGCCTCGCGACTTCGCTTCTCTCTGTTAATAGCCATTGTAGTACGTGTGTAGCCCAGGTCATAAAGGGCATGATGATTTGACGTCATCCCCACCTTCCTCCGTTTTGTCAACGGCAGTCTCGCTAGAGTCCTCTTGCGTAGTAACTAACGATAAGGGTTGCGCTCGTTGCGGGACTTAACCCAACATCTCACGACACGAGCTGACGACAACCATGCACCACCTGTCTGGATGTCCCGAAGGACTTCACTAATCTCTTAGCTATGCATCCGATGTCAAGACCTGGTAAGGTTCTTCGCGTTGCTTCGAATTAAACCACATACTCCACTGCTTGTGCGGGCCCCCGTCAATTCCTTTGAGTTTCAACCTTGCGGTCGTACTCCCCAGGTGGATTACTTATTGTGTTAACTGCGGCACGGAAGGGGTCAATCCCCCCACACCTAGTAATCATCGTTTACGGCATGGACTACCAGGGTATCTAATCCTGTTTGCTACCCATGCTTTCGAGCCTCAGCGTCAGTTAGTGCCCAGTAGGCCGCCTTCGCCACTGGTGTTCCTCCCGATATCTACGCATTCCACCGCTACACCGGGAATTCCGCCTACCTCTACACCACTCAAGACTGACAGTTTTGAAAGCAATTTATGGGTTGAGCCCATAGATTTCACTCCCAACTTGCCAATCCGCCTGCGCTCCCTTTACACCCAGTAATTCCGGACAACGCTTGCACCCTACGTTTTACCGCGGCTGCTGGCACGTAGTTAGCCGGTGCTTCCTCCCAGGGTACCGTCATTATCGTCCCCTGGGACAGGAGTTTACAATCCGAAGACCTTCTTCCCTCACGCGGCGTCGCTGCATCAGAGTTTCCCTCCATTGTGCAATATTCCCCACTGCTGCCTCCCGTAGGAGTCTGGGCCGTGTCTCAGTCCCAATGTGGCCGTTCAACCTCTCAGTCCGGCTACCGATCGTCGCCATGGTGGGCCGTTACCTCACCATCTAGCTAATCGGACGCGAGCCCATCTTTCAGCGGATAAATCCTTTGACCTCTGTGTGATGCCACACCGTGGTCTTATGCGGTATTAGCAGTCGTTTCCAACTGTTGTCCCCCACTGAAAGGCAGGTTGCTCACGTGTTACTCACCCGTTCGCCACTAAGCTGAACTCTCTTCCATCCGAAAACTTCAGAGAAAACAGCTCCGTTCGACTTGCATGTGTTAGGCGCGCCGCCAGCGTTCGTCCTGAGCCAGGATCAAACTCTTCATTAAATGGTATTTAAACCAGCTAATGCTGAATTCAAATCTCTGTAATCTCATTACGCAATCGCTTGCGTCCTGCATTACTGCTTTTTAAAAGGAATTTTTATAGTGTTTTCCACACTCTAAAAGGGTTCCGTTAAGCTTCTTGATATTGTTTAATTTTCAAGGTCCTGTGCGTCCCTCTCGCGAGGCAGCTTATTTATTATATCAGGTCCAGCCCTTTTATTTTTTTTTGTCAAGAACATTTTTTCTGATTTTTTCGAGCCGCTTCGCTCTCTTTTTCGAGACAGCCTATTTATTGTATCAGCTTCCGTCCTTCTTGTCAAGAACTTTCGTGCCTTTGCCCGGGGCAGAGCGCACCTTGACGGAGTCCATAAAGCTTTCCATCACCGCAAAGCCCAGGCCCGCGCGTTCGGCGCCGCCCGTAGTGAACAGCGGCTCCATTGCCTTGGAGACATCCGGGATACCGCACCCCTTGTCCGCCACCGCCACGCGCAGCGTGCCGTCCTCATACAATGCGGCCGTCAGCGTGATCGGACCAATGGTGTTTGCATAGGCGTGCACGATGCAGTTCGTTACAGCCTCGGATACAGCCGTCTTAACGTCGGCCAGCTCGTCCAGCGTAGGGTCCGCCTGCGCGGCAAATGCCGAGAGCGCGCTGCGGGCAAAGCCCTCGTTCACGCTGCGGCTGGGGAATGTGATCTTTACCGTATTCAGTGCTTTCATTTGTTATAACTCCTTTTGGCGCGCGGCCTTAGTCTTTGGATTCGATGCCCGCGATGGACAGCATGCGCTTGATATCCTTCGGCGCTTTCTGTACCACCACCACGCCGCCCATGGCGCTGACGAGCTTGTGGCGGCCCAGAATCAGCCCGATGCCCGAGGAATCCATAAAAGTGACCGCCGAAAAATCAAGGATGAGGATGGCAGGCGCGGCCGCCGCGGCCCGCTCGTCGATTTTTTCGCGCAGGATGGCCGCCCAGTGATGGTCGATCTCGCCCGAAAGCAGCGCCGTAAGTGTTTTTCCGTCTTGCTTGAGTGTTACTTGTGTCATACCCGTTTTGTCTCCCGTTTTCTGAATATTGAAGCCGCGTGCCGCAATGGCACGCAAAAAAGAAAGGCATACAGTCTATGCATCTATCATAGACCGTATGCCTTGTATTTTTTGTTGATTTGCGTCGCCCTGTTTTACTTTGTGAGCAGCCCCCGCGCCTGTGCGGCAAGATACAGGCTGCCGCACACCACAAGCCCCTCCGGCGCGTCCCCCCGCGCCAGGCGCAGCGCCTGTTCCACGCTGTCACAGGCCGTCACCTGCGGGAAATGCCGCTTTGCCAGCGCCGCCAGCGCCTCGGCGGACAGCGCGCGCGGGCTGTCGGGCCGGACGGTATACACGCGGGCGAAACACGGGGCGAGCGCGGAGAGCATCTCCTCCGGCTGTTTGCCGTCCAGAATGCCGATCACCGCCGTCAGCCCCGAAAGCCCTGCGCCGCGCAGCGTCGCCGCCAGCGCCCGCGCACCGTCCGGGTTATGCGCGCCGTCCAGCACCACCAGAGGCCTGCGGGACAATACTTCGATACGCGCCGGAAAACGCGCGCCCGCAATTCCGCCCAAAATCGCCTCGTCCGAAATGTCAAAGCCTTTTTCGCACAGCGCCAACGCAGCCTCTACCACCACGGCGGCGTTATAGGCCTGATGGACGCCCGGGAACGGTACGACAAGGTCGTACCCGCCGTAGTTGACCCGGTTCTCGAAAGCCGGGGCTTTATAGATATGAAGGTCCTGCAGGTCGGGCGCCACAAGAGGGCAATGCGCTTTTGCCGCCCGCAGCGTGATCTCATCCATGGCCTCCTGCGGCTGCGCGGGGTAGCTTATCACCGTGCAGTTGTTTTTGAGGATACCGCACTTTTCCCCGGCAATGGCCGCATAAGTGTCGCCCAGCAGTTCGGTGTGGTCCCTTCCGATGCACATGATACAGGCCACCAACGTGTTTTCCACCGCATTGGTGGAATCCAGCCGCCCGCCAAGGCCCACTTCCAGACAGACGATGTCACAGCGCTCCCGCGCAAACCACAGCAGCGTGGCCGCCGTCACCGCGTCGAACTCCACCAGGCTGTCCCAGCCCTCCGCGCGCAGCCCTTCAGCAGCCGCGCGCACCTCTGTCAGGATCTGCGCCAGCGTTTCCCGGGAAATCATTTCTCCGTCCAGCAGAAAACGTTCGCGAAATTCCAGCACATAGGGGCTGACGCTGGCGCCCACGCGGTATCCCGCCCTGTGCAGCACAGAAGCCAGCATTACCGTTGCGCTGCCCTTGCCGTTGGTTCCCGCAACATGCACGAACCGGAGGCTTTTTTCCGGATTCCCCAGCTTTTCCAGCAGCCGCCGCGTATTTTCCACGCCCGGATGCGCGGCCAGCCGCGGCAGGCTGTGTACCCATTCCAGCGCCTGTTCATAATCCATAGCATCCACCCTCCTTCAAAGCCCACAGCAGAGGGCGGGCAACGGCAACCGCCGCCGCCCGCCCTGTATCTTTACATTATACCGGGGCCTATGCGTCCAGCTCCATCAACAAGGCGGCGTGGTATTGGCCGTTGATGCGAAAGAATCGTTCCAGCCGCCCCACCGTGCGAAAGCCCAGCTTTTCATACACATGAACGGCCGCCGCGTTATCCGCGCGCACCTCCAGCGTGAACGCTGTTACGCCGGCGCGCACGCCCGTCTCCAACAGCTCCGTAAGCATGCGCGTGGCTATCCCATGGTTCCAGTGGCTTTTGCGCACGCTGGCGTCAATCTGCGCGCGATGGCTCATGCGCGGCCGCCGTGGCCTCGAAAGCCCGCACAGCGCCACGATCTCGTCCGCCTCTTGCGCCACGAGCATCAGCGCGTCGGGGTCGTTCTCCACCTGCCGGAGATATTGCCGTTCTTGCTCCTCCGTGATGGGCAGTCCCTCGGGGCCAAACGTCAGATTGTCGCTTTCTGCGCCGATTTGCCGCAGATACGCCAGTATCGCGGCCGCATCCTCACTGTGGGCAGGGCGAATCGTTAACTCTCCGCTCATTTTTCTTTCCCTCTCCAAACAGCCAATGCAGCTCAGCCCAGGTTTCGGATGGATTCCTCGATCTTCGCCAGCTTCTCCGCCGCCGCGGCGTGCTTTTGACGCATGTCCTCGACGATGTGCGCGGGCGCCTTGTTCACAAAGCCCTCGTTTGACAGCTTCGCGGCCATAGACGCGATTTCCTTCTCGCACTGGGCCTTTTCCTTGGCCAGCCGTGCCTGCTCCTTTTCCCGGTCGATCAGCTCCATCATCGGGATAAACGCGCGGGCCGCGTGCGTCACCACCTGCGCCACACCCTTGGTGTCGCCGGTGTATTTTTCCGTGAAGGATACCTCGTTTGCAAAAGCGAATTTGGCAAGATACGCAGCCCCGTCCTCAAAAGGCGTTTTGTCCGCCGTCTCGATGATGAGCGACGTCCGTTTTGCCGGATGCACGCCCATGTCCGCGCGCAGCGTGCGCACGGCTTTGATGAGGTCCATCACCTTTTCAAAGCCCGCTTCTTCTTCCGCATAGTTCATCTGCGGTTCATACTCGGGCCATTTTTCCAGCATCAGTGTCTCAGACGCGCCGGGCAGCGCCGTGTAAATTTCCTCTGTGATGAACGGCATGAACGGGTGAAGCAACTTAAGCGCCTGCACCAGCACACTCACCAAAATCTGGCGCGCGCTGTCCGCCTCGGCCGCGTCCTCGCTGTTCAGGCGCAGCTTTGCAATCTCGATATACCAGTCGCAGTACACATCCCAGATGAAGTCCTGCACTTTCTGCGCCGCAAGGCCCAGTTCGAACTTGTCAAGGTTTTCCGTGACGTTCTTCACCAGCGTGTTCAGCTGCGAAAGCACCCATTTGTCCGCCATCGTCAGCGAGGCGGGCAGGCCGGGCCGGAAGTCCTCCGGCAGGTTCATCATCACAAAGCGCGCGGCGTTCCACAGCTTGTTGGCAAAGTTGCGGCTGGCCTTTACCTTTTCGTCCGAGAAGCGCATGTCGTTGCCCGGCGTGGAGCCCACCACCAGCGTCAGGCGCAGCGCGTCCGCGCCGTACTGGTCGATGATTTCCAGCGGGTCGATGCCGTTGCCCAAAGATTTGGACATCTTGCGGCCCTGCGCGTCGCGCACCAGGCCGTGGATGAGCACGGTATCGAAAGGGGCTTTGTCCGTATACGTCAGCCCGGAGAAAATCATGCGGCTGACCCAGAACGTGATGATGTCATATCCCGTGACCAGCGTATTGGTTGGGTAAAAATATTTAAGGTCCTCGGTCTCTTCCGGCCATCCCAGCGTGGAGAACGGCCACAGGGCGCTGGAAAACCAGGTGTCCAGAGTGTCCTCGTCCTGGCGCACGGGCTTGCCGCACTTGGGGCACACGGTGAGCGGCGTGGCCGAAACGCTGATCTCGCCGCAGTCATCGCAGTAATAGGCTGGGATGCGGTGGCCCCACCAGAGCTGGCGGCTGATGCACCAGTCGCGCGTGTTCTCCATCCAGTTGTAATAGGGCTTGTCGAAACGCTCGGGCACGAACCGGATACGCCCGTCGCGCACGGCCTCGATGGCCGGGCCCGCCAGAGGCACCATCTTCACGAACCACTGCTTGCTCACCATGGGCTCCACGGTGGTGCCGCAGCGGTAACAGGTGCCCACATTGTGCTTGTGCGGCTCGATGGAAGCCAGATATCCGCCGGCTTCCAGGTCTGCCACAATGGCCTTGCGCGCCTCGTAACGGTCCATGCCCGCATATTTTCCGCAGTCCTGCGTCATGTGCGCGTCGTCCGTCAGCACCTTGACGACGGGCAGGCCGTGGCGCACGCCCACCTCGAAGTCGTTGGGGTCATGCGCGGGAGTGATCTTCACCACGCCCGTGCCGAATTCCCGGTCCACATACGTGTCGCAGACAACGGGGATCTCCTTCCCCACCAGCGGCAAAATAACCTTTTTGCCGTGCAGATGGGTGTAGCGTTCGTCGTCCGGGTGCACGGCGATGGCCGTATCTCCCAGCATGGTCTCGGGGCGGGTAGTGGCAAGCTCCACGAATTCATCGCCGCCCGCCACCGGATATTTCAGATGCCAGAAAAAGCCGTCCTGCTCCTCGTACTCCACCTCCGCGTCAGAGATGGACGTTTTGCAGTGGGGGCACCAGTTGATGATGCGCTCCCCCCGGTAGATGAGGCCGTCGTCGTACAGCTTTTTGAAAACCTTCAAAACAGCCTTGCTGCAGCCCTCGTCCATGGTGAAACGCTCGCGCTGCCAGTCGCACGAACAGCCCAGCTTTTTCAGCTGCTCCACGATGCGCCCGCCGTACTGCTTTTTCCAGTCCCAAGCGCGCTCCAAAACCTGTCGCGGCCGAGGTCCTGCTTCGTGAGGCCCTCTTCCTTCATCTTCGCCACGATCTTCGCCTCTGTGGCAATGGACGCATGGTCCGTGCCCGGCACCCACAGAGCGGCATAGTCCTGCATCCGCTTGTAGCGGATGAGGATATCCTGCCAGGTCTCGTCCATGGCGTGGCCCATGTGCAGCTGCCCCGTGATATTGGGCGGCGGCATCACAATGGTATAGGGCCTTTTGTCCGGGTCGCGCTCCGCGTGGAAATAGCCTGCATCCACCCATTTTTTGTAATGCTTGTCCTCCACAGACGAAGGGTCGTAAATTTTCTCCAGTTCTTTCATCCTTGTACTCCTTTCGGGGCGGAATGCAAACAAAAATGCCGCCCCACACAAATGTGCATGGGACGGCATCAAGATACCGCGGTACCACCCAAATTGCCCGCCGCCTGCGCGGCAAGCCACTTGAACGCCCTTAACGCGGGCCAACGAGAGCGGCTACTGCTGTTCCCCGCCCCTGCTCCAAAGCGACAGCGCTCCGCCCGCCCGCACCGGCTCCCACCTGCCCCGGCTCTCTTTCACGGACGTCCCGGCCCGGCCTGTGCCCGCGGCACAGCGGCCCGTTCTGCGGAACGCACTCTTTTTCACAGCATTTACCTATGATGGATTATAGCCGCTTTTGCGCGGTTTGTCAACGGGCGGCGCCTTTCACCCGAGGCTCACGCCCATGCGGCGCGCCACCGTGAGCATGTCGCAGGTCTCGGGCACCAGCTTCGTCTTGCCCGCAATGTCCTTGAGCGCGTTCTCCGTCACGATATTGTTCTTCATGGCGACGGCCACGCCGTAGTGGTCGGCCTCCACCAGCTTTGCCGCATAGGTGCCGAACTCGGTGGCCAGAACACGGTCGTATGCCGAAGGGCTGCCGCCGCGCTGCATGTGTCCGGGCACGCACACCCGGGTCTCAAAGCCCGTCGCTTCCTCGATCTGCCTTGCAATGCGGTTCGTGGCCGTGCGCTCGCCCGCAGCGGCCCGCGCCGCCGCCCGCTCCTTTTTCTTCATGGCCGCTTCGCCCACATCGTATACACCCTCCGCCACAGCCAGGATGGAAAACGTCTTGCCCTGCTCGCTGCGCTTCTGGATGGCGGCGCAAACATTCTCGATATTGTAAGGCAGCTCGGGGATGAGGATGATATCCGCGCCGCCGGCGATGCCGGAATACAGCGTCAGCCATCCCGCTTTGTTGCCCATGATCTCGATGACCATGCAGCGGCGGTGGCTGGAGGCCGTTGTATGGATGCGGTCGATGACCTCGGTGGCAATGTCCACCGCCGTGTGGAAGCCAAAGGTAACGTCGGTGCCAAAAATGTCATTGTCGATGGTTTTGGGCAGGCCGATGATGTTCAGACCCTCCTGGCTGAGCAGGTTGGCCGTTTTGTGGGTGCCGTTACCGCCCAGGCACAGCAGGCAGTCCAGCTTCGCATCCTTATACGTTTTTTTCATGGCGGCGACTTTGTCGACCTTGTCGTCCTCCACGACGGTCATCATTTTAAACGGCGTGCGCTTGGTGCCAAGAATCGTGCCGCCTACCGTCAAAATGCCGGAAAATTCATACTGCTGCATTTCGCGCCATTCGCCCTTGATGTGGCCGTCATAGCCGTTCTGAATGCCGACGATCTCCACCTCATCGCCGAAACGCTGATACAGCGCCTTGGCCGCGCCGCGGATGGTGGCGTTCAGGCCGGGGCAGTCACCGCCGGAGGTAAGGATACCCACACGTTTTTTCATCGAAAAACCTTCTTTCTCTCAACCGTTCACGCCCGCCGCCGGGCGGCGCGTTATTTTGTCAGCCTGCGCGCCACGAACAGGAACACGCACGCCCCCACCACCGAAACAATGATGTTCGCAAACAGGCTGTGCGCCGAAAAAGCCCAGCAGGCCGAACAGCAGCCCGCCCCACACGAACCGATGACGCCGACGGCGATGTTTCCGCACAAGGCTCCCGCCGCCGCCCATTATTTTGCTTGCCAGCCAGCCGGCCACCGCGCCGACGAGCAGCGTTGAAAGAATTGCCCAGAGCATTTTTATCTTCCCCTTCCAAAGGCGCATCCATGCGGCGCCCCTGCCGATTTTGTTTCTGTTTTCAGTATAGGATTTTCCCACCCGGTTGTCAAACCGGCAGTACCGCCAGCAGCAGCGTCATGATGGTGATGCTCAGCACCATGCTGATGGAATTGATGACGGCAGCCACCGTGCCGTCGCAGCCGTTTTCAATGGTGATCATCGGGGCGCAGCTCGCCACCGGCGCAAACAGCATCACCACCAGCGTGCGTGCCACTTCCCGCGGAACCGGCAGCCAAAGCCACAAAACCACAGCCGCCAGTGCGCACACCGTGTACCGCCCGGCCAGGACCCGGGCCACCGTGGCGCGGCCTTCCCGCGGGAACCGCACCTCAAACAGAATGCCGATGCACAGCATGGCAAGAAAGGAGTTTGCATTGCCCGCCATCACGGCCACGTTCATCACAAAACCCGGCAGCTCCCAGTGCAGCAGGCTCAGGGCGACCATCGCCACATACACAAGAAAAGTGGGCGTGGTGAAAAGCTTTTTCAACACTGAACCGAGCCCCGCGCCCCTGCCCTTCCCGTCGCCCATGGCGCGCTGGGCCACGACCGCGTTGGGCCCATACGTAAAAATCGCAGCGCCCACGTCAAACATGCACATAGCGGCAAAGGATTCCGAGCTCACCACGCCCGATAAAAACGGGATGGCGAAATTTCCGCAGTTGAATGTGTTGGTGTTCAGGATCGTCGTTCCCCGTTCCACTGCCGGACGCCCGCGGGAAAGCACCGCACCCGTGCAAACCAGCGTCAGGCTCACCAAAAAGGAAAACACGAACGTGAGCAGCAGCACGCCGCTCAGCTCCACGCCTGCAAAGCCCTTGACGATAGCGGCCGGCAGCGTGATGTTCATAATGACCGCAGAGAGGAACCGCGCGTCCTGCACGCGGAACAGCCCCGCTCTTTTTAACAAATATCCTCCCGCCAACACAGCCAGATAGACCCCGCTGTTGGAAAAGGCTGGTCCACAGGTCCATATACCGATGCCCCAATCCCGTTCAGGCGCCTGCGCGCAGGCGCCTTTGGTTTTTTCGTATACCGGCGCCGCGGCCCCAACAAAACCGCACCTGCTGCGGTTTTGCATGGTTCAATGTTCTCAAGCCCGTGCGCGAAAGCGCATAGCGCGCATGAGCGGCGGGCTTGAGGTTATTATACCATGACGCCGCGAAGAAACGGCCCCAACAAAACCGCACCTGCTGCGGTTTTGCATGGTTCAATGTTCTCAAGCCCGTGCGCGAAAGCGCATCAGCGCACGAAGAGCGCGCGGCCGCGCAAGCGGCGGAGCTTGAGGTTATTATACCATGACGCCGCGAAGCGGCCTCAACAAAACCGCACCTGCTGCGGTTTTGCATGGTTCAATGTTCTCAAGCCCCCGTGCGCGAAAGCGCATCAGCGCACGACCTGCTGCGGTTTTGCATGGTTCAATGTTCTCAAGCCCGTGCGCGAAAGCGCGAAGCACGAAGTGCGCGCGGCCGCGCAAGCGGCGGGCTTGAGGTTATTATACCACGCGCCCAAAGCCGGGTACACGGCAAATCTTGCGCAAGGGGATTTTATTTCGTGTGGATTTTCTTAAAAAAAGGTGTTGACATCGGGCGAATTTCTTCGTATAATAATAAAGCACTTCGGCGATACGCCGTGAATGCAATGCGGAATTGTGTAATGGTAGCACCTGCGACTCTGACTCGCATTGTGAGGGTTCGAATCCTTCTTCCGCAACCAAACGGCAGCATCTGCTGCCGTTTTCTTTCGGGGTATAGCGCAGTTGGTAGCGCGCTGCGTTCGGGACGCAGAGGCCTTGAGTTCAAATCTCAATCCATTTCCCTTACAAAAGACCGCCGCGGAGCAGCTCCGCGGCGGTCTTTCATTTTCAGTGAGTTTTTGTGGTTTCATTGGGCGAATGAGCCACAGAGCATGAATCACTTGCTGCTCTGTGCCGTCTCCTCAACAGGCTGCTTCACAGCTTCGCCGTTCTTGCCCTCGAAGTCGCGGCCCCAACCCGTGGCTACCGCCACCACCATAACGGCGAACAGCGTGAAGCCGTAAAGCGTGCCGCCGGCCACAGCCACAGGCGACAGGCCCGTGAGAGCGGAGCCAATGAACACGAACACGGAAAGGAACGGCACGATGGCCGGCAGGCTGTTGGCAACTGCATCCAGCAGATTCGCGCGGCGGTAGGGGTGGATGCCCTTCGCCTTGCCCACCTCGTTCAGCACCGGGCCAAACGTGAGGATGGATGCGCTGGTCACGCCGCCGAAGATGAGCGTGGTGAGCGAGATGCCAATAACGCTCGCCACCTCGGCGCCGCGCGGCGTGCGGGCCAGCTTGCTGCCCAGAATCTTCTCAACAAGATAGCCCAGCATGCCCGCATCTGTAAGGACGCCCATGATGCCGAACACCGAGATCACGAGGCCAACCGTGCCCAGCATGCCGGCAACGCCCGTTACAAAGGAAGCCTGTGGCGGCGCTGTTCTCCGGGTCGTTTGCAAAGACGGCGGAGGGGGCACGGGAAAAGCCCGCAGGCAAGGCCCGTCACAAGGCCCAGCGAGAGGCCCACCAGAATGCCCTGGAAGATGTTGCGCGATTTCGTGGCCACAACGAGCATCACGACGACCGGGATGAGCATAACGAGGCTGACGGGGTTTGAAAGCGCCTCAATCGCGCCGCCCTCGTATGTGCCGCCGATGCCGCCCAGGATGGCAAAGAGCACCAGCGCGATGCTGCCCGCCACGATGGAATACTTAAAGCGCGTTTTCACACAACCGCCCACATCGGCTGGACGCCCGTCGCGGAACTGCTGCGTAGAGGCGCTGGCGATGGTCGTGTCCGAGATGGGGGCGAGGTTGTCACCGAAAATGGCGCCCGAGACGATGGCGCCCGCCAGGAACATGGGGCTGCCGCCCAGGATGATGCCCGCGGGATAGAAGATGGGGAATGCTGTGAACATGGTGCCGATGGACGAGCCGGTTGCCGTGGAAACGATACAGGTTGCAAAGAACACAAACGCCACGAACAGGCCGCCCTGGATGCCCACGGAGTTCGCCAGCCATACGAACCCACCGGACAGGCCGCTCTCCTTCATCAGCGCGGAGAACATGCCGATGACGAAAAAGATAACGATAACGGAAACCGAGGAGATGGAGGAGATGCCGCGGATGGCAGAATCCCAGAATTTCGTGTAGCTCTTGCAGAATATGCCGCCGATGAGGAGCGCCACGAAGCCGCCCATGGCCAGCGCCTCCATGTTGAACGCCTTGAACACCACGAACAGGATGATGCAGAAGGCGAAGAAGATCGCCACCGGCACCAGCGACATAAACATGCCGCCTCTGAATTCAAGCTTGTTGTTTTCGTCTTTCAATGGTCTTCCTTCCTTTCCTTACATTTGATACCCTTCCGGCCCTGCGGCCGGCCCTTGCCTATGCAATGCCCTTTTCCTTCGCCAGCCGTGTGAGCGCTGCCTTGATGCGCTCAAAGCGCACGGCCGCATCCTCATCGCTGGCGAAGCAGGCCGTCACGCTGCGCAGCCAGCCCTCGCCCTGCGCGCCGTAGGGCGTGCCCTGGTTCACCATGATTTTCGCATGCTCCATGATGTAATCGGCCACCTCGGCGCTCGTGCCCAGCCGGCTGATATTGAGCCAGGACAGGATGCCGCTCTCGCTCATCTTCATCTCCACGCCGGGTGCTGTGGAGAGGATGTCGTATGCCAGACGGCGGCGGCGCTCGAGGCGCTCATAATTGCTTCGCATATGCTCCTTGTCCTTGATGGCCGCGATGGCGCCCAGCGAGCTGAGGGTGCACGCTGCGCCCAGCACGTTCACCGCGCCGCCGTACAGCACATCCATGATCTTGTCGCACGCATAGATATAGCCGATGCGGAAGCCGGACAGCCCGATGCCCTTGGAAATGGAGCATACTGTGAGCGTGCGCTCCCACATGCCGGGCAGCGTGCACGGCGCCACGAATTCGATGCCGTCGTAGATGTGGTCTTCAAACGCCTGGTCGCACACCAGCACCAGATCGTTGTCGATGATGAAGCGGCACAGCGCCTCGATGCTCTCGCGCCGGTACACCGTAGTGGTGGGATTGTTGGGGTGCGTGAGCAGCACCATCTTCGTGCGCGGCGTGAGGCGTTTTTCAAATTCCTCGATGCGCACCTGGTAATTGTCCTCGGGGTACAGCGGCACGGGCACCGTCTTGCCGCCCAGCAGCTTCGGGTTGAGGAAATTGCTGGGATAGCTGGGGTCCGGCACCATCACCTCGTCCCCCTCCGAGATGAACGGCATCATGGCGTACAAAAGCCCGCTGTCCGAGCCCGGCGTCACGATGACATTGCGGCTGGGGTCGATGGAAAGGCCCGTCCGCTCCGAGATATGCTCCGCCAGCGCCTCGCGCAGCTCGTAGATGCCGATGGGCATGCCGTAATGGGCCGGGAACCCCCGTCGATCGCCTCGTGCATCGCCTTTTTCACAGACTCCGGGATGGCCGGGTCCGGGAAGAAGGGGTCCGCCCAGGCCATGATGTCGCCGCCTGCCTTCATAAAGTTGCCGGCGCCCTCGCCCACGTCTGCCTTCGTCACTTCCAGGAACAGGCCGCCCTGCAGGTCGCGGAAGCGCCCGTTCATTTTTGCCTTGATATCCATCGCTTGCCTCTCCTTTCGCTCTTATATAGATCGTTTTGTCTTTCAGCGCACCGCCGCAATGGCCTCCACTTCTACGAGCACACCTTTGGGCAGCTGTTTCACCGCCACGCAGGAGCGTGCCGGGCAGCCTGTGAAATAGGCCGCATACAGCTCGTTGAAGGGCGCGAAGTCCGCCATATCCGCCAGAAAGCATGTCGTCTTGAGCACTGTATCCAGCGCCGCACCGGATGCTTCCAGCACGGCCTTGAGGTTTTCAAGCACCTGCTTTGCCTGCGCTGTGATATCTTCCCCCACGACGGCGCCCGTCGCCGGGTCCAGCGGGATCTGGCCGGAGGTGAACACCAGCCCCCTGCTTCATCGCCTGCGAATAAGGGCCGATTGCGGCCGGGGCCTTTCCGTGTGAATTTTTTCATATGCTTTTCTTCCTTTCTTCGCTTTTGGCCGCGCGCCCGAAGCCCGCAGCATTTTCTGCTTCCATGTTAGCACTAAAATATTTTTTATTCAATTGAACGATTAACTAAATTTTATTTCATTTTATCGGTAATACCGCCCAATAAAAAACGGCGTGCGCTCCGGGAGCGCACGCCGTCTTTGACTATGTTGTTTATCAGTATAACACTAAATTATTTTTCATTCAAACGGAAATTTGCATAGATATTTTTATTGCACAGCAATAAAAAAGAGGACCTGATTGCCCTGAAAGGCATTCTTGATGACATGGAGCTGTGATGGAAGATTATCGCGCACAATTTATTGACATTTACAACAAGAATGTCACCCGCCCCGGTGCGGACCGCCTGCTGAAATGGCTGGAGGGCACAGACTTTTTTACCGCGCCCGCTTCCACCAAGTTCCACGGTGCATGCGAGTGCGGCCTTGTGATGCACAGCATCAATGTGTACAACGCCATGATGCAGCACTTTTTCACGGAAGGGGAAGATAACCCCGAAACTTTTGCGGTGTGCGCCCTGCTGCAC